>Ga0163144_10016203_pt1 | contig 15284 bp, 11 predicted proteins | sample OliLak19BULKMAT1_FD_123175 | JGI IMG/M metagenome (GOLD analysis project Ga0163144, IMG submission 123175) | Freshwater microbial mat bacterial communities from Lake Vanda, McMurdo Dry Valleys, Antarctica - Oligotrophic Lake LV.19.BULKMAT1 | ecosystem: Environmental > Aquatic > Freshwater >... | reverse complement strand
TCGGGCTCGCCGCGTGCGGCTCCGAAACCCCCGCCTCGCCCTGCGGAGCGCGCTCCGGCCTGCATGCCGCCCGCCGCTCGTTCGGGCTCGCCGCGTGCGGCTCCGAAACCCCCGCCTCGCCCTGCGGAGCGCGCTCCGGCCTGCATGCCGCCCGCCGCTCGTTCGGGCTCGCCGCGTGCGGCTCGAAACCCCCGCCCCGCCCCCCCGTCCCCGGAGTGTCCCCGGAGGGCGAGGGGAGATTCGTCCATGAAATGGACTGTCAACCATTTCATGAATTTTCGATAGTGCCCGGCGGAGTCACGGCCGCCGCGATTGCTAGCGCTGCCGCTGCGACCCACAGTGCGAGCGAGAGGCTTTCCTTGGCGCCGGCGAGGTAGGCCGACACGACCGGTCCGACGCATTGACCCACCGCCCAGGCAATGGTCATGCGGCCGATGACGCGCGTGGCGGTGGCTGGCGCCCGCCTGCGCGCGTCGCGCAGGCCCAGCATGGTGACCACCATGAACGTGCCGCCGACGGCCACGGTGCCGAACGCGAGCGCCCAACCGGCCGAGAGCAAGGCCATGGCCGCGTTGCCGATCGCCATCAGCGCCACGCAGAAGCGGAAGGTCGCGATGTCGCCGAAACGGCCGCCGGCCCGCGCGCCGATGAAGATCGACGCGGTCCCGGCAAGGCCGAAGAGCGGCCAGAACCAGACATAGCCGCCGTCGTTGCCCAGCACGCTCCGCGCCAGTACCGGGAGGAACGTGGCGGCCGTGACGTAGCCGAAGCCGCACAGTCCATAGGCGAGGATGAGGCGGGCGATGCCTGGCGCCGCCGCGTCGGCGGCCTGTGAAGCGGCAACGGGTGCGCGCACGTCGGCGTCCCCGGCCTTCGACCACACGGCGAGGGCACAGGCCGCGAGCAGCAATCCGTTCGCAAGCCAGGCGCCCGGCGCCCCGCCGCCGCCGAGCGTCCAGAACGCACAGAGCAGGCCGGTCGCGACGATACCGGCGCCTGCCCCGGCGAACACGAAGGCACTCCATTCCGGCCGCTGCGCCGCTGCCGCGTGACGCAATCCCCAGGCAGAGGTATGGATGAGCAACCATGCCGCCGCAATGCCCGCGCTGGCGCGCAATGCGAACCAGGCTTGCACGCTCGTCACGGCGGCCATGCCGGCGATGCTGAGCGTCACGCCGGCCAGACCGACGCGGATCGCACCGCGTTCGGAGAACGGGATACGCACCGCGGTCAGCGCACCGGCGAGGTAACCGAGATGATTGGCTGCCGCGAGCCAGCCCGCAGCGATAATCGAGATGCCGAAGTCCGACTGCATCAGCGGCAGGATCGGCGTGAACACGAAGCGGCCCGCAGTGGGCACCACGAAGGCGAGCATCGCCAGCAGCACGGCGGCGCGGTGCGGGTTCTTCATGCTTTAAGTCGAGAATGAGGCGAGCGTCGCCGTCGGCCGCAGCTCGCCCGGCGTGGTGGCCCATTGCGGCGTCGAGACGCCGGTCCCGATCAGGATCGAGTCGATGCCTGCAGCGTTGGCGCCGCGGATGTCGGTCTGGAGCGTATCGCCGATCATCGCGGCATTACGAGTTCCGATGCGTCGCAGTCCTTCTTCGAAGAGGGTCGCGTGCGGCTTGCCCAGACGCGCGAAGCGCAGCTCGCTCCGCTCCGGATAGCGCAGCGCGAGAGCGCCTTCGAACATCGCCGCCAGCGTGCCGGCAGCGAATCCGAAGGCCCCCGGACCGGCGGGGTAGACGATGTCGGGATTGGGCACGACCAGGTGCACGCGTTCGCCGCGGTCGAGCCTCGCGAACAGCGTGGACAATGTCGCATCCATGGTCTCGACGAAATCGAAGCCGCTCTCGTCACCTACCACCAGCACTTCGAAGTCCGCATCGGCCGCGACGACCCTGCCGCCGGCTTCGACGACGTAGCGCACGCTGTCGTAGGGCCCGAGGACTGCGCATGCGGCGCCGCGCAGACCGTGTTGCACGAAGTGGGGCGCCAGCAGAGACCCGGAGGTCACCACGCGTTCGGCCGGCACGTCGATACCCATACCCTGCAGACGCCGGGCCGTGGTCGCGGGCAACTTCGCGGCGTCGTTGGTGAGTACGCAGAACGGCTTGTCGAGCTGGTGCAGGCGCGCAATGAATTCGGGCGCGCCGGGCAGCGGGCCCGCCTCGGTCATCAGCACTCCGTAGGCATCGAGCAGCAATCCGTCGTAGCGCTCCAGGAGTTGATCGGCGCTGGTGCGAGGCGGGGCGGGCATGGCAGGGTTTGGGTACCAAAGCGGCACAGGTTACCCTTGAGCGCGGATTCCCGGAACTTCAGCCATGGCCCGCTACGCCCTCTACTACGCGCCACCCCGCGACGACCCCTTCTGGAGCGTCGGCGTGCGCTGGCTCGGGCGCGATCCGGAGACGGGCGAGACGCTCTCGCCTCCAACGGTTCACGGGCTGGAGTCGGCGAGGCAGCAGCAATTGACCGAAGCACCCCGGCGCTACGGCTGGCACGCGACGTTCAAGGCACCGTTTGCGCTCGGCGAAGGGCTGTCGCTCGAAGATCTGATGGCGGAGCTGGAACGCTTCTGTTCGCGTCACCGAGCATTGCCGCTACCGCCGCTGGCCGTCGCAGCCCTCGATGGATTCCTCGCGGTGATTCCGTCGAAGCCTTCCGGCATGCTCGCAGAACTGGCCCGGGAGTGCGTCGAGTTCTTCGATCCGTTGCGCGCTCCACAGTCCGCCGCCGAGCGCTCGAGCCGCAATCCGGCAGCGTTGTCCGAGCGCCAGCGCGCATATCTCGATCGCTGGGGTTATCCGTACGTGCTCGAAGAGTATCGCTTCCACCTGACGCTCACCGAACGGCTCGCTCCGGCCGACCACGCGGTGCTGTTGCCCTGGCTGGAGCGCTATTTCGCGGCGGCGCTCGCAATGCCTGCCGTGGCGAACGCGGTCGCATTGTTCGAAGAACCGTCACCGGATGCGCCGTTGCGACTGCTGCGGCGTGTCAGGTTCAGCGGGGGTTGAGTCGCGCAACGGGTCGGAATGCAGGACGTCGCCCCCATCGCCGGCTTCCCCCGCCGCCGACGAGGGAAAGGGTGCACCACATTCCCTCTCTCGGCGAAGCCGGGGGAGGGTCAGGGAGGGGGCAACGCGCCGGGTTCTACGTAGCCCCTCGGCGAAACCCGGAGGCGAGCGAGAGGCAGACGGGGATAGACGCTCGAGCCTGTCAGAGATCGGTGCGGTAGCGACCGTGCACCGCCGCGTCGAAGGCGGCCACACTGCCCGCTTCGAGCCCGCCGTTGGCAGCGATTTCGGCGCCGAAGCTGACTGGAATGGGTTCCGGCCACTGCGTCGGGTTCCACAGTGCGCTGCGCAGGAACGCCTTGGCGCAATGGAAGTAGCAGCCGGTCACGCGGATGCGCATCACCAGCAGCGCCGGGCGCCCGCGTTCCATGAAGCGATCGCACAGATCGGCGTCGTCGAGCAGTTCGGCCTCGCCTTCCACGCGCAACGTCTCGTCGGTGCCGGGCACCAGGAAGATCAGCGCCACGCGCGGGTTGGCGAGCACGTTGGTGAGCGAGAACACGAGCTTGTTGCCCTTGCGCTCCGGCACGAGCAAGGCGCCGTCCTCGGCGACCTGAACGAAGCCGGCGGGATCGCCCTTCGGCGAGACGGTCGGCTGGCCATTCGCATTCGCGCTCGCCAGCAGGAACATCGGCGAGCGGGCGATGAATGCGCGCGCGGATTCGGTCAAACGCCGGTGCAGTTTCAGCGGCACCTGGGCGCTGGGTTCACCGATGATGCGGCGCAGTTGCGCGACGTCGGTGATGCGGGCCATCGTTACTTCGTCTGCTCTTCCACCTGCTTGTCGGTGGCTTCCTTCTGCGCCTTGTAGGCGTCGCCGACCTTGTCGGCGGCGTTCAGGGTCTTGGCGCCTTCTCGCGCCGGCGCCATCAGCTTGTCGGCGTTCTTGACGCGATCGTCCGAGGCGGCAGCGGGCGGCTCGGTCGCGGCGGGCGGATCGCTCCTGCCGCAGGCAGCGAGAGCGGTGACTACGAACAGCATCAGCGCGCCTGCGATTCGACTCATGGTCTGCTCCCGAACGTCTGGTTACTTCATGATGGGCATCGAGAACTCCGACCCCGCGCGGATACCGGTGGGCCAGCGTTGCGTTATGGTCTTCATGCGCGTGAAGAATCGTACGCCCTCGGGACCGTACATGTGATGATCGCCGAACAGCGACTGTTTCCAGCCGCCGAAACTGTGGAACGCCATCGGCACCGGAATCGGCACGTTCACGCCGACCATGCCGATCTGGACGCGCATCGCGAATTCGCGCGCCGCATCGCCGTCCCGGGTGAAGATCGATGTGCCGTTGCCGAACTCGTGGCTGTTGATCAAGCCGAGGGCGGTTTCGAAATCCGCCACGCGCACGATCGACAACACCGGCCCGAAGATCTCCTCGCGATAGATCGTCATGCCGGGCTGCACGTCGTCGAACAGGCACCCGCCCAGGAAGAAACCGTCTTCGCAGCCCGGGACCTTGAAGCCGCGTCCGTCGACGACCAGTTTCGCGCCCTCGCTCACGCCCTTGTCGACATAGCCTTTTACCTTGTCGAGGTGCTGGCGGGTGACGAGCGGACCCATTTCGGCGCTGGCATCGGTGCCTTGGGTAATCTTGAGCGCCCGGGCGCGTTCCGCGAGGCGCGGCACCAGACGGTCGGCCACGTCGCCGACGGCGACCCCCACGGAAATCGACATGCATCGTTCCCCGGCCGAACCGTAGGCAGCACCGATCAGCGCGTCGACCGCCTGGTCGAGATCGGCGTCGGGCATCACCACGAGATGATTCTTGGCACCACCGAGCGCCTGCACGCGCTTGCCGTACTTCGCTCCGGTCTCGTAGACGTACTTGGCGATCGGGGTGGAGCCGACGAAACTGGCCGAAGCTATATCCGGGTGCGACAGCAGGGCGTCGACCGCGACCTTGTCGCCATGGACGACATTGAATACGCCGTCGGGCAATCCCGCTTCCTTCAGCAGACGCGCCAGCAGCAGGCTCGCGGACGGATCGCGCTCCGAGGGCTTCAGCACGAAGCTGTTGCCGCAGGCGATCGCGATCGGGAACATCCACAACGGCACCATCACGGGAAAGTTGAACGGCGTGATGCCTGCGCACACGCCCAGCGGTTGGCGCACCGACCACGAATCGATGTCGGTGCCGATCTGCTCCGTGTACTCGCCCTTCAGCAGCTGCGGAATGCCGCAGGCGAATTCGACGACTTCGAGCCCACGGGTGACTTCACCCCTGGCATCGGAGAAGACCTTGCCGTGTTCGGCGGTGATGATGCGTGCGAGCTCGTCGTGGTGGGCTTCGGCCAGTTCGCGGAAGCGGAACATCACACGGGCGCGCTTGAGCGGCGGCGTCGCGGCCCAGGCGGGGAACGCTGCCTTCGCGGACTGTACCGCCGCACCCACCTCGGAGTGGGAGGCGAGGGCGACCTTGCCGGTGACGCGCCCGAACGCCGGATTGAAGACGTCCGCGGTGCGTCCGCTGTTTCCGGGAACTTCACGGCCGTTCACGAAATGGGGGATGTCCTTCACGGGGACGGCGAGGTCGAGCGGTTTGTTCATGGCGGGGTCTCGGAAAGAAGGATGGTCAGGATCGGAGCCAAGTCGGAGTCGAGGGGATACATGGGCCGGCGCAGCTTCTCGAAGCGGAAGATGGAATTGTCCGACGCGCCGACGCCGACACCGTCGCACAGCACGGCGCCCTTCGCGATCGGCAAGAACACCGGGCGAAAGTACATGCGCGACTTCAACAGCAGGAATCTCTTGCGGATCGGATCGATGCCCACGCTGGTGAAGACGCCGCGATCCCACGGTTCCTGGTTGCGTTCCGTGATCACGATCTCGGCAGCGCCGGTGTCCAGCACGACCGTGCGACCCATGTAGCAGCGCACGCCGGTCAGCTGCGGTCCGGTGATCGTGTATTCGCCGTCGGTGATGGCACGAACGACACCCGCCAGCGGCAGCGGCTCGCCCTTGACGCCGATCTGGGGCATGTCCGCCTTGCCGCCGAGCTGCACCCGTACGGAGGCGCCGACGCCGGCCCGCACGCAGGCTGCCACGGTCTCGGGATCGCGGATCGGCCCGACCCCGATTCCGGCGAGGCCCTGGTCGAGCGCCGCCTTGAGGACGTGCATCGTATCCTGCGTCGCGCCCGAAGCGCAGTTGTCTGCGTGATCGAGCAGCAGGATCGGACCGCCCAGTTGCGCTTCGAGCAGTTTCGCTTGTGCGATGGCCTGTTCCAGCGGCGCACCCTGGTAGATGAAATCTTCCTTGTGCGACCACGCGATGTCCAGCATGCGCTCGCAAGCGGCGCTCGCCGTCTTCAGGTCGCCATCGGCAATGGTGACCGCGCTGACGCCGGCGTCGCGGATGTCTGCCGCCGGAAAGCCGCCGAAGGCCGTCGCTGCGAGCATGCCATTTTTCTTCTCCTCCGCGCGTGCAGCACCGACGAAGAGCTGCATCGGCTGTTCCTCGGTGCACATGCGCAGCGTCTGCGCGAGCAGCGGGCGCTGGCCGAAAGCCATCACCGGCTTGACCTCGCCGGCAAGCATGCGCATGAGGATCTTGCCCGCCAGTTCGCCCGACTCGTACATGTCCACGTGCGGGTAGGTCTTGTAGCCGGTGAGGATGTCGCAGTTGCGCACCATCGCTTCGGTCACGTTCGCGTGCAGATCGAGCGATACGGCGATGGGGCTATCCGGCGCAGCGGCACGCACCTTCGCGAGCAGCGTTCCTTCGCCGTCGTCCGTGCGATCGGCCACGACCATCGCGCCGTGCAAGTCGAGCATGATCGCATCGCAGCCTTGCCTTGCCGCATCGACGATCAGTTCGCAGAATCGGTCGAAGGCCTTGCCGTCCACCGGGCCGCTGGGCGAGGCATAGCCCGCCACCGGCAGCACGATCTCGGCCCCGGCAGACTCCGCGATGTCGATGAACGCGCCGATCGCCATGCGCGTTCCGCGCATCGCCTCGAGCGCCGCGTGGCCGACATAAGGTCCGTCCTTGCCGAACGCTTCCCATGGCGTGGGTACGGGCGAGAACGTGTTGGTCTCGTGCTGCATCTGGGCGATTAGAAAGCGCATCTTAGTTTCGGCGTCCATCCCGTTACGCAACACTTCGCCGAAGCTCGCGTATTACCCGGTGACTGCTCGTTGATTCGAGGCGGGGAGTATACGACGCCCCGTCGACGCGTCCGCGCGGCGACGCCTCGCCTTGAGCCGTCCGGGGAAGCATGATATGGTCAAATCGTAGGTTGACGGTGGCATGCAGACCAGTCGATCGATGGTCTGCGACGTGCCGCCCGGCACTCCGGTCGACGCTGGCCCCGGTTCGAAATGAGAAGTGATGGGGTGATCAAGATGGAGTTGGACCCTCCCGCCCATGAGGCCGAACTCGCCGAGATGGTCCGTGGGTTTCTCGCGCTTCAGGCACGTACCGCGGCCGAGGAGAATCGTCCGCTGTGCCGTGGTGTCCACGCCAAGGGCGTGTGCGTCAGGGCCGTGTTCGAAGTGCTCGACGTCGCGGAGGGACGCGGCCCCGCGCTGGCGGAACGGCTCGCCAAGGGCATCTACGACCGGCCGGGTTGCTATCCCGCGACGGTGCGATTCTCGAATTCCCATCCGAACATGAACGGTGACTCGATACCGGACGTGCGCGGCCTTGCGTTCTACGCCGAGCTGGCGCCCGCGGTGCCGGCGCTGAAGGCGCGCGCCAGGACTATTCGTTGCAGAGCGCACCCACGCTTCCCTTCAACGACGTGCGCGCCCTCATCGTCTATGCCAAGGTGTTCGGGTCCCCCAACCAGACCGTGGCCCTCGGGTCCCTCCCGTTCGACGACCAGCTGATTTTCGCGCGGACCATGGCCGGGGTGACGCAGCACTCACGGCAACCCGTGCGGCCCTATCAGGAACTCCGCTATTGGAGTGCAGCCCCGTTTCGCCACGGTTCCCAGGACATCGTGAAATACTCGGCATGGCCGGCGGCCCCCAACAAGGCACGCCCGCTCGCGCGACGCAACTCGGATGCACTGAGCGACGAACTGATCCGTCACCTGAACGAAGACGCCACGATGAGCTGCTTTGACTTCGGGCTGCAGTTCCTCGATGCCGATCACCTTACGTACCAGGGCAAACGGCGCGACGCCGGATTCTGGATCGAGAACGCAGCGATCGAATGGCCGGAAGCACAGGCGCCATTCCACAAGGTCGCTCGGCTCACCCTTCTCGCCCGGTCGCAAGTCTGTCCCAAGGCTTGCGATGCCCTGTACATAGACGTGTCCCGCAACACCGCGGCGGACAGCGCCCCCGTCGGGGACGCGAATCGTGCGAGGTCCCGTGCGGTGACTGCGACCCGGAATGCCCGCCTGGGCACGTTGCTTCAGGATGAGGCGACGGGCAAGACAAGGAAGACGTGACCGGCATACAGGATTGGCTGGAGCGACTCGGGCTCGCGAAATATGCCGCGGTGTTCGCCGAGCACGAAATCACGCTCGAGGTGCTGCCCGATCTCACGGAATCCGACGTCGACCGTCTGATACTGCCCACCGGACCGAGGCGCCGCGTGCTGGTCGCCATCCAGGCGCTCCGCGCTCCGGCGCGCGCGGAGCTCCCGGACGGGTCTCGAGAAGAAGCTGGCGCTCGCGATGCCGAAAGGCGGCAGCTCACGGTGATGTTCTGCGATCTCGTGGGGTCGACCTCGCGGGCCGAGCGGCTCGACCCTGAGGAATTGCGGGTACTGATGAAAGCCTACCGCAAAGCGTGCAAGGACGCCGTCGCCCGTTACGAAGGATACGTGGCACAGTTTCAGGGCGATGGGCTGATGGCTTACTTCGGTTGGCCCACCGCCCACGAGGACGACGCCGAACGTAGTCTGCGGGCCGCGCTTGCGATCGTGCACGCCGTGCGGCAGGTGAGGGCGGAACCGCCTCTGGCTGTTCGCATCGGCGTCGCGACCGGAACCGTGGTGGTGGGAGAGATAACCCCGGGAGATCCGGCCGAGGTCAGGCTTGCAATCGGCGAGACGCCCAACCTGGCGGAGCGGCTGCAAGGATTGGCCGATCCCGATGCGATCGTCATCGCACCGGCCACGCGAAATCTGGTCGGCGCCGCCTTCGATCTGAGCGATCTGGGTTCGCGGTCCCTGAAGGGCATTGCCCAGCCGGTTCGAGCATGGCGCGTGCATGCAGTGTCCAAGCCCAAGGGCCGCTTCGAGGCGGCTCGCGGAGGCGTCCCGCTGACACCCATGGTGGGCCGTCAGGAAGAGGTCGCACTGCTGCTGCGGTGCTGGCAGCAGGCTCGCGACGGCAACGGCCAGGTGGTGGCGATGAGCGGGGAACCCGGTATTGGAAAGTCGCGATTGACTCGCGCGTTGCGGGAAGAGTTCGCGACGCAGGCCTACGCAACCCTGAGTTTCCAGTGCTCACCCTATCACGTGAACTCATCGCTGCATCCCGTGACGGAACAGATCGAGTTCCTGGCGGGGTTCGTGCATGACGACGATTCCGAGCAGAAACTCGACAAGCTCGAAGCCGTACTGGCAGGTACCCCGGAACAGCGGGCCGCCGCGGCGCCTTTGATCGCTGCCCTGCTGTCGCTGCCCCTCGACCGCTATGCGTTGCTCAACCTCTCGCCGCCCAAGCGCAAGGAGCGAACGCTCGAAGCGCTGATCGGCCAAGTGGAGGCGTTGGCCCAGCGAAGTCCGGTGTTCATCGTGTTCGAAGACGTCCACTGGATCGACCACACCAGCCTGGAAGCCCTCGGCGTGCTGATCGCGCGGGTCCGACGCCTGCCCATCTTGCTCGTGGTCACTTTCCGTCCCGAATTCGCGCCACCTTGGAGCGATCTGCCGTACGTCAACCTGGTCGCGCTGGACCGCCTCGGGCCGGGCGAAGGGGCCGAACTGGCCACCAACGTCGCCCAGGGAAAAGGACTGCCGGCGGGGTTGTTGGACCAGATCGTCGCGCGCACGGATGGCGTGCCGCTATTCGTGGAAGAGCTGACCAAGTCGGTGCTGGAGTCCGGCCTGTTGCGGGAGACGAACGACCGGTACGCATTGCAGCCCGCGCTGCCCGGCATCTCGATTCCGTCTTCGCTGCGCGATTCGCTGTTGGCGCGGCTGGACCGCCTGTCGCCGGTGAAATACGTCCTCCAGATCGGCGCCTGCATCGGCCGGGACTTCTCGCACGGGCTGCTCGCCAGGATCCCGGAGCTGCGCGACGAGCGTATCGACGAGGCGCTGGTGAAGCTGACCGAGGCGGGATTGATATTCCGTCGCGGCACGGCGGTCGACGCCATTTATACCTTCAAGCACGCCTTGGTGCAGGATGCGGCGTACGACTCGCTGCTCAAGAGCAAACGACAGCAATTGCACGCTCAGCTCGCACAGGTGCTGCAGGAAGACTTCGCCGACCGGGTTGCCAACGATCCCGATCTGCTGGCCCACCACTACACACAGGCCGGAAATCCGGCGGCAGCCATTCCGTGGTGGCGCGAAGCAGGAAAACTGGCGGCCCGGAAAGAGGCTCTCCAGGAAGCGGTGGGCCATTTCGAAACCGGCTTGGCGCTGCTCGAGCAGCTGCCGCCCTCGCCGGAGCGAGACAAGCTCGAACTCTCGATCCGGGAACCCCTCAATGGCGCCTGGATCGGATGGCGCGGCTGGCCGGCATCGGAGGTGGACCTCAACGCCACGGCCATTCTCGAACTCGCGAGGAAGCAGGGGACGCCCGCGAGTCTGCTGATGGGACTGTACGGGGTCTGGATCAGCACCCTGACCCAAGGTCGCGTCGCGGATGCGCTGGCGTGGGCGGAGCGACTGCTCGCCGAAGGCGACAAGGCTGGCGATGTCGATCTCCAAATCCTGGGACATACGGCCGCCATGATTTCCCATTTCTATCTCGGCCAACTGATCGAGGCGCGCGAACACGGCACTTGCGGTGTTGCACTGTACGATCCGCAGCGCGCCGAACGCTGGATGCAGCTCACGGGTCACGACACGAGGACCGTGTTTCTCGGCTGGTCGGCGCATTGGACCTGGATGCTCGGATACCCCGACCAGGCCGTGCAGTCGAGCAACGAGAAGGACGCCCATGCGCGCCGACTGGGCCACGCCTTGAACCTCGGGTATGCGCTGACCGTTGGCGCCTACCCGTTCGACTACCGCTGCGAGCCCGAGCAATTGATCGATCGAGTCCGCGAAGCCGACCGGCTCGCACGCGAACAGGGCATTCCGATCCTGTACGACGTGATGGTTCCGCAGGCCGAAGGCCTGGCGCGGTTGCGCAGCCGCCACCTGTCGGAGTCGATGTTTCTGCTGCGCCAGGGCATCGAGAATTGGAACAGGCTCGGCGGGCACACGCGCGTTCCCTATCTGAAGGCGGCGCTGGCGGAAGCGCTGGCGCTGCAGGGCGATCTCGACGCGGGGCTCGACTTGATCGGCGAATCCCTGACGCAGATCGAACGCCCTGGCTGGCAGGAGCGCTCGCACCTGGCCGACGTGCTGCGCCTGAAGGGCTGGATGCTGATGCGACAAGGCAAGGACGAGCCCGCCGAAACGGCGCTGCGGGCTTCGATCGATTGGGCGCGCCGGCAACACGCCAAGTCCTGGGAGCTGCGCAGCTCGACCACGCTCGCAGAACTGCTGCTCGAACGGGGCGAGCACGACGCCGCGCGCGATGTGCTCGCCCCGATCTACGACTGGTTCACCGAAGGATTCGACACACACGACCTCACGGCCGCGCGCTCGCTGCTGGAGTCCTTGCGCTGAGCGACTACTCCATGCGCAAGACATCGCGGGCACGAAGCAGCTCGAGGAGGGGCGCGTCCGCCTGCTTGCCGCCCGTGCCCGTTGCACCATTCGTCGTGCACCTATCGGAGGCTTGAGCGCAGAATCATCACCGTCTGGATCAACGCCATCGCCGTTCGCCCCAGTTCGCTGGAACTGCCTCGCGAGGCTCCGCCGGTCACCGGGTACAGCAGGTGTTTGATCGCCGCGGGCGGAATGCCATGGGACCCCAGAATGTCGCTCCTCGCTTCGGTCGCCCGTTCCAACGCATAGACGGCCTCCTGACTGAGGTTCAGCGCGGCCAGCCCCAGCGCGACGAGCGTGTCGTCCCAAGGCAAGCCGCGCTCATAGCGCACCAGATCGAGCGCGCGCCAGGGCGCGAACAGTTCCGGTTCGTGCAGCTTCCACAATTGGCACGGTGCAGCATTCGCGCCCGAGGCTGCCAGGATGCCGTTGACGGCGCGACGGGCGGCCTCGTTGGCGGCTTCCATCGTCGCGAGGTCGGTATAGGTGCGAACGTAGTCTGCGGCAAGAAACAGGTTCGGAATCGGCGTCACCGCCTCCGGCCGCAATGCCCAGGTCCCCACGAGATTGACCAGCAGCGGCTCTTCATTCGTATCGGTGGCACCCTCCCGCAGCTGAACGGCGGGATCGATGAACCACTCGTACAGATACTCGTCCTTCAATACCTCGGCCCCGCCGACATTGAGGCTGCGTTTGAGCTGATCCCATACCTCCCGGATCAGCTCTTGCAGAGTGCACTCCTTGGCCGTCTTGCCGTTGAGACCCTGCTGGTCCCACTCGGAAATGTCGACCGAGATGATGCCTTTCACGCTGCCGTTGCCGTACTCGCCGAGATCGCGGTCGAGCCAGAACTGCCCCTGGGAAATCGAAGTAAGTGCCCAGGGCGAATCGACGTAGATGGTGTGTCCGTGCGCCAGATCGACGTCCTCGGTCAGGAAGATCTGGACGCCGTTCATCCACGAGGTCGCCAGCTCGAGCCGGTGCAGGTTGGCGAGCGACGGGTCCGCCGCCAGCAGGCCCGGCGTGAGCAGCGGCACCAGGTCTTCGACGGGAAGCGCGCACACGTAGTAGTCGCCCACGACCTTCCGCTCTGCCTCGCCGATGCGCACGGTCACGTCCTGGATCCGCCCGTGCGCGCAGTTGATCGCGATCACGCGTGAATCGAGTTGATAGCGCACGCCCCGGTCGAGCAGATACTCGAGCCAGGGCGAGATCCACACGTCGTTGGTCGGCCCATTGAGCACCCGATCGCTGCTGGGGCCCGGCTCGACGATGTCGAACAGGAGCTGCACGAAGATATCGCCGATGGTCCTGGTGCTGGCGAGGTCGGCCTTCGCTGCAACCAGGGAGCGAGTGATGCCGTGACCGAGTATCGCCCGATAGCCAGGCGAACGCTCCGCGGCCCCGATGAACTCCCACCATCCGATCTTTTCGTATTCGGTCAAACGGCGTTCGTGGCAGGAAGTTACGATCTGCCAGACACGGGCCGCGAAGAAAGCGATGTCGTCGTGGGAGAGGTCCAGGTCTCCCTGATAGATCAGGCCGAGGTTTCCGAGCAGTGCCTGCACATCGTCGAGCGACCTCGGCGATCGGCAGATCAGCTCGATGGAAGGGCGATCGAAGCGAGCGAGTTGCACGCGAGTGGTATCGACGAGGTTGTCGAAAACCGTTCCATCGCGCCCGTACGGAATGCGTTTCATCGTGTCGGTGACGTGAGCGTAGAAGCGCGGGAAAAACCGGAACCCGTGTTCGCCGGGCAGGTCCTTGCGCTTGCCGTTCGGCCCCGATGTACCGCTGCCGGGGACGGAAATGCTGCGCGCTTTCCCTCCGGGGATCAGCAGGGCTTCGTGGACTTCAACCTCGAAACCGCGCTCCACCAGTTCGTGAGCAGCGCTCAGCCCGGCTACCCCGCCCCCGAGAACGACCACTTTCTGCGCCACCGACAATCCTCCAGAGGGGTCTGGTCGACGATGCGTCCCTTCAAGGCAACGTCTTCAGCACCTCTCGAAGCGTCTCGAAAATCCGGTCGATCTGCGCCTTCTCGATGATCAGCGGCGGCGTCAGCGCGATGGTGTCCCCTGCAGTGCGCACCAGTACCCCCTTCTCGTAGCAACGCACGAAGGCTTCGAAAGCGCGCGCGCCGACCTTGCCGGGGATGGATTCGAGTTCGATGGCGCAGACCATGCCGATGTTGCGGATGTCGATCACGTGAGGCAGATCCTTCATCGAATGACCGGCGTCCGCGAGATAAGGTGACATCGCCTCGCCGCGTTCGAACAACCCTTCCTCCGCGAACAGATCGAGCGTCGCGATCGCCGCAGCCGCCGCCAGTGGATGACCCGAATAGGTGTAGCCGTGATAGAACTCGATGGCGTTCGCCGGGCCGGTCATGAAAGTGTCGTAGATGCCGTTCTTGACGATCACCGCGCCCATCGGAACCGAAGCGTTGGTCAACGCCTTGGCGCACGTGATCATGTCCGGCGTGACGCCGAAGGTCTGCGCGGCGAAGGCCTTGCCGGTGCGTCCGAAGCCGGTGATGACCTCGTCGAAAATCAGCAGGATGCCGTGCTTGTCGCAGATCTCGCGCAGCCTCTGCAGGTAGCCTTTCGGTGCTACCAGCACGCCGGTGGAGCCGGCCATCGGTTCGACGATCACGGCGGCGATGTTCTCCGCCCCGTGCAGCGTGACCAGGTTCTCGAGGTTGTCGGCGAGGTAGGCACCGTGTTCCGGCTGCCCGCGCGAGAAAGCGTTCTGGGGCAGGTGCGTATGCGGCAGGTGATCGACGTTGGGCAAGAGGGCGCCGGCGAATACGCGCCGGTTCGCCACCATGCCGCCGACGGAAATGCCGCCGAACCCCACGCCGTGGTAACCGCGCTCGCGGCCGATGAAGCGGATGCGGGTGCCTTCGCCGCGGGCGCGATGGTAGGCGAGCGCGATCTTGAGCGAAGTGTCGACCGCCTCGGAGCCTGAATTCACGAAGAAGGCGTGGCCCATGCCTGGCGGCGTGATGCGCACCAGGCGCTCGGCCGCGTTGAAAGCCGCGGGATGGTGCATCTGGAAGCCGGTGACGTAGTCGACGTTCTCGGCCTGGCGCTTGATCGCCTCGACGATGGGCGCCCGGCAATGGCCGCCGTTCACGGCCCAGAGCCCCGCGATGCCGTCGAGAATCTGCCGTCCGTCGAGCGCGGTGTAGTACATGTCCTTCGCCGAAACCAGCAGCCGCGGTTGGCTCTTGAACTGGCGGTTGGCCGTGAACGGCAGCCAGAGCGGATCCATGTTGATGTCGGCAAGCGTCTCGGGCTTGATGTCGCGGATGTTCATGGTGTCTCCTTGGGCCGTGCGGCGGGATGAATCAACATCTCGAAATTATAGGCTGCGCCCGTCAGCCGGGCCACCGTGGTTTGCCTCGGCCGGGAC
>Ga0163144_10016197_pt1 | contig 15286 bp, 12 predicted proteins | sample OliLak19BULKMAT1_FD_123175 | JGI IMG/M metagenome (GOLD analysis project Ga0163144, IMG submission 123175) | Freshwater microbial mat bacterial communities from Lake Vanda, McMurdo Dry Valleys, Antarctica - Oligotrophic Lake LV.19.BULKMAT1 | ecosystem: Environmental > Aquatic > Freshwater >... | reverse complement strand
GTTCGAGAACAGCTGAGCGAGCCCCGCATCGCTGCCCATGATGCGGGGGACTGGCTCGAACGCGCGAACCAGCCGCGCCCTGTGACGAATTTGGTTGGCCGCGACGCGCAAGCACGACTCCATTACCGCGGTCACATCGACCCGCCCCGCGCCATCCACCGAGGGCTGCGCGAACGCGCGCAGATCGCGCACCGTGCGGCGCACGCGATCGGCGCCGGCGCTCGCCTCGCTGAGCGCACGCGCGACCTCGTCGAGCAGCGGCGCGGTGTCAGCGTCGGCGCGAACGCGCAGCGCCGCGAGCTGCTCGGTGACGAACGCGAGGTTCGTCATGACCAGCGCGAGCGGGTTGTTCACCTCGTGTGCGATGCCGGAGGCGAGCGTGCCGAACGACGCCATGCGCTCGCTGAGCACGAGCTTCTCCTGCATGCGCCGCGTCGAGGTCATGTCGCGGTGAACGATGGTGACCTCGTGTGCGCCGGAGCGGACCAGGCGCAGCTCGATCACCATCGGCAAGCCGCCTGTGTCGGCGCCTGTGACATCGAGCGACTGGAGCTCACCGGTGGCGAGCGCGCGGCGGATTCCCGCGTCGACGGACTCGCGCACGCTCGGCTCGAATAGCGCGGAGAACCTCGCGCCGCGCTCGGGTCGAACCGCGAACAGTGATCGCCCGCCCGGTGCGTGATGCAGCTCGACCAGCGTGCCGTCGGAGTCGACGCGGAACATCGAGTCCGGCAGGCTCTTGACCAGCGCCTTGTAGCTCTCGAGCAAGCGCGACAGCTCGACGCGCGCGTGGACGCGATCACTCACATCGACGTCGAGGGCGACGACGGCGAAGCGATCGCGAGCGGGCCCCACCGCGCCGAGCCACCACAGCGACACGAACCGACGAACGAGCGCTTCGCTGTCGCCGGCGACCTCGCACTCAATCGAGCCGAGCGCCTTGCCGCGACGATATTCCGCGAGCTGATTCGCGAACGCCTCCGGCGTCAGCAGCGTGCGCATCTGCCGGCCGATGAGCTGCTCGACCGTCACGCCGAACATCCGCGCCTGCGCTGTGGTGGCGGCGATCACCGTGATCTCACCCTCCGAGTCGACCTCGGTGATGGCCATCGCGCCTGGGGCATCCGCGAAGAACTCGGCGAGCAGTGGCAGCGGCGGTGCGGCGGGTTGGTTCATCGCAGTGGGGAGCTCGACAAGGCGCCGTCGAGCATAGCCGTCTCCGGCGTCGTTGTATCGGAGCTGCTAATAGGATCGCCAATGACGACCGCGGAGCCGATCGAGCGCGAGCTTTCCCGAGACCTCGGCCGCGCCATCGCGGACTTCGATCTCATTCGCGAGGGCGACCGCATCATGGTCTGCGTCTCGGGTGGCAAAGACAGCTACGCGATGCTGCATCTGCTCGAGCGCGCGCGACGGCGTGCGCCAATCGACTTCGAGCTCGTCGCGGTGCATCTCGATCAGGGACACCCCGGCTACGACGGCGCGCCGCTCGAGAACTGGCTGGGCGACGGCGGCTACACGCATCACATCTTGCGCGAGGACACGTACACGATCGTCACCGACAAGATCGCGCCCGGTGCGACTTATTGCTCGCTCTGCTCGCGCCTCCGCCGTGGCGTCCTCTACAACGCGGCGCAGGCGCTCGGCTGCACGAAGATCGCGCTCGGCCACCACCGCGACGATGCGCTCGAGACGCTGCTGCTCAACCTGATGTTCAGCGGCGCGCTGCGCTCGATGCCCCCGAAGCTGGTCAGCGACGACGGCCGCAACGTCGTGATTCGCCCGCTGATCTATTGCGCGGAGGCGCGCCTCGCGGCGCTCGCCGAGGCGCTGCAATTCCCGATCTTGCCGTGCGATCTGTGCGGCTCGCAGGAGAACCTGATGCGCAAGCAGGTGAAGCTGCTGCTCGGCGAGATGGAGAAGCTCGCGCCGCGCGCGCGTGAGTCGATGCTCGGCGCGCTCGGCAACGTGAAGGCCGGCCACCTGCTCGACACGGCGCTGTGGGAGAAGCTCGGCTTGCCCGCCGCGCGCGAGAGCGAAGAGGCTGTGCGCGTTCCGCGCAGCATGATCGCGCACGAGAGCACGGCGCCCGCAAACGCGCGCCGCCTGCCGGTGATGGACTGACGCACGGCGTGGCGCCGGCCGGTGACGCACGGCGTTCCGCCTGCCGGTGATGGACTGACGCACGGCGCGCGAGCGCTGATATCCTCGCGCGCGTGACTCTGCGCTCTCGCTCGTTCGCCGCGATCTTCGTCGCTTGGTCCGTCGCCGGCATGCTCGCCGCGCCGAGCGCGCGCGCGCAGGAGCGACGGCTCGATCTGTCGCGCTTCGTACCGACGCTCGACTCGGAGGGCTTCGTCGGCATTCAGGGCACGGCGACGCCGGGCGCCGGGCTCGCCGACACGGTGCTCACGCTCGACTACGCATGGCGCCCGCTGGTCGTCACCACCGCTGACGCGCGCGAGATCCCGATCGTCGAAGATCGCCTCACCGCGGACATCGCCGTGCAGGCTGGCATCGGCGGCCGATTTGCGCTCGCGCTCGCGGTGCCGCTGGTGCTGTGGCAGTCGACCAACGGCGTCGCGCTCGATGGGCAGCCGCTGGCGAGCGTCGCTGCCGGGGATCCGCGGGTGAGCGCGCGCTATCGCATCCTCGGTGAGAGCGCGTCGATCGCGCGGGAGCGCAACGAAGGGCCCGGCCTCGCGCTGCAGGTCACCACCTGGATCCCCGTCGGCCAGACGGACGCGTTTCTCGGCGAAGGTGCGGTGCGGCTCGCCGCGCAGCTGCTCGCGGACTTTCACGTGCTCGGCGCCGGGGTCGGCGGCGTGCTCGGCTTTCGGCATCGCTTCGAGCCGCGCGGGCTGCTCGGCGATCGCTTCACCTCCGAGATCGAGCTCGGCATCGGACTGAAGCTGCCGATCCCAGTAATTCGCGACTTCTCCGGCATGCTCGAGCTGCGCGCAATCACCGATACGGCGAACCCGTTCGGCGCCGCGACTACGTCGCTCGAGACCACGCTCGGCTGCCGCATCAAGCTCGCGGATCTGGCGTTCACCGGCGCGGTGGGGCTCGGGTTCGCGTCGGGTGTTGGAACGCCGGCGGTGCGCTCGACGCTCGCCGTCGAGTGGGCGCCGCGTGTCCACGACCGCGACTCCGATCATGTCCCCGACGACAGCGACGAATGCCCGCCGCTGCCCGAGGACTTCGACGGCTTCGAGGACGAAGACGGCTGTCCGGATCCCGACAACGACGGCGATCTGGTGCTCGACCAGGACGACCTCTGCCCGACCGCGACCGCCGACGAAGGCCGCGACGAAGACGAAGACGGCTGCACCGACGCGGTGCGCGACGCCGACGCCGACGGAATCGAAGATGGCAGCGATGCGTGCCCGAACGCCGCCGAAGATCGCGATGAGCACGACGATGCAGACGGCTGCCCCGATCTCGACGACGACGCGGACGGCGTGCTCGACGCGGCCGATCGCTGCCCGACGCAGGCAGAAGATCGCGACGGCTTCGACGACGAGGACGGCTGCGTCGATCCCGACGATGACGGCGATGGCGTCGGCGACGCGGACGATCGCTGCCCACGTGTCGCCGAAGATCGCGACGGTCACGACGACGCCGATGGCTGCCCCGATCTCGACGACGACGCCGACGGCGTGCCCGACACGCGCGACGCTTGCCTGACGGAACCAGAGACGGTGAACGGCGTCACCGACGACGACGGCTGCCCCGATCGCGGTGGACGCGCGTATTGGCGCGCGACGGGGACGCCCGCAGGTGCGGACGCGCGGCTGGTCGGGAGCGTCACGTTCGATCGCAGCGGCGCGATCGCCTCGAGCGCAGGGCCGGCGCTCGATCAGCTCGCGCAGATATTGCGCGGCTGGCAGAGCGCGCAGAAGCACTGGCAGGTGGCGATCGCGGCCGGCAGCGGTGCGCGGAGCACCGCGCTCACCACCGCGCTCGTCGGTCGGGGACTCGCAGCGGAAAATATCCACGTAGCGGTGGATCCTGCGGTGCGCGGAGCACAGGTCGTGGTCTCGCCCACAAGGGCGCCATCATCTGCACCCAATCCGTGAACATGACGCGCTACCCCATTGACCCGGGGGCGTATCGTCCGCTTAGACTTTGTGCGGATCACGCGCCGTCTCAGCGTGTCTCTACCGGGTGCAAAAATGATGTCGCGCCCTCCCGCAAGTCGCGTCGCTCCGCTGCTGATCGCTGCCGCGCTCGGGCTCCTCGCCACCGTCGTCGTCGCGGACACCGGCGCGGCGCAGGATCGTGCTGCGCTCGCGCGCTTGCTCGACGACACCGGGCGCGACTTCCGCGTGCGCGTGCAAGCGGCCTTCGCGATGGGTAACACGCGCGACGCGATGTTCGTCGCCTCGCTCACCCGTGCGCTCTCTGACTCGAATCCCGCGGTGCGCGCTGCCGCCGCGACCTCGCTCGGCCGCCTCGGTGATCGCAGCTCGCTACCGGCGCTGCGTCGCGCATCGCGTGACTCGTCGGCGGCCGTGCGCATGCAAGCCGAGCGCGCGCTGCGCAGCGTCGAGAGCGGCGCAGCGCCCGCGCCACCGACGCCCGCGGCGCCGCAGTTCGCGGCCGTCACGGGCTCGGGTGCCTACCCGTCGATCCGCGTCGTGCCGACGGTCGAGGCGGTGCAGTGGTCGCAGGCGCGCTACGTCGTTCTGGTCGGCGAGATGCACAATCGCTCGGGCTTCGCTGGCGAGGAGCTCGCGCAGAAGCTGCGCAGCGAGGTCGAGCGCAACCTGCGCTTGGTGCGCGGCGTCGCCGTGCTGTCGACGGTGGACGAGAGCGCGGAGCGGGAGATTCGCCGTCGCCGGCTGCCGCGCGTGCGCCTCGAGGGCAACCTCGCGCGGGTCGAGCGGCGCGCCCGCGCGAGCGAGGTCTCGGTGCGCTGCGAGGTGAGCCTGATGCTGCTCGACGAGCCGAGCCGCAACATGCGCGGCGCGCTCAACGGCGCGGCCACCGGCGTCGATTCGGCGCGCGGCTCGCGCACAGACCAAGAGCGTCGACTCGCCGAGCAGGCGCTCGAGGGCGCCGTTCGCGGCGCGATGCGCCAAGCGCCCGCCGCGCTCGCCGCCGTCTCCAACTAATCCGTCGCGTGGGCTGCCGTCGATTTGCTAAGGTTCGGCCGTGCGCGCGCCACTCTTCGCTCATTCGCCTTTCGTGCCCCGGATCGCAGCCGCAGCGTTCGCAGTCGCGGCGGCTGCAGTCGCGCTCGCGGCGTGTGTGCCCCAGGGCGATCCCGCGGTCGGACCCGGCCCGTTCACCGACGACTTCGATCGCGCAGAGCTCGGCGAGCTCTGGCACAACACCGGCGGACCGTACGAGCTGCGCGACGGCAAGCTGCACATCCGCGGCGCGCGCAACAAGCCGCTGTGGCTGCGCCGCGCGCTGCCACACGACGTGCGCATCGAGTTCGACGTCCGCTCGGAGTCAGAGAGCGGCGACATCAAGGTCGAGGTGTTCGGCGACGGCGAGTCGAAGGCGACGACTGACAGCTACACCGCGACCAGCTACGTCGTCGTGTTCGGCGGCTGGAACAACTCGACCAACATCATCGCGCGGATGGACGAGCACGCGTCCGATCGCGCCGTCGGCCCGCGCTACCCGGTGGTCAAAGGCCGCACCTATCGCCTCAAAATCGAGCGACGAGGGTCCGTGATCACGGCGTGGGCCGACGATCACCAACTCGCGACGATGAACGACCGCGAGCCGCTCGGCGGCCGCGGACACGATCACTTCGCCTTCAACAACTGGGACTCGGACCTCTGGTTCGACAACCTGCGCATCACTCCCCTCTGAGCCGGTAGCCCCTTGGATTCGTTAGAGTTCGAGGCCATGCTCAGCGACGTCGAGACCAAGCTCGATCGTCTGAAGGCGCTCTACGAGCAGTGGTTCCAAGGTCTCGAGCGGCTCGAGCCGACCATCGCGCGCAAAGAGGTCGAGCGGCGCATGGTGCTGCTGCGCAAAGAGCAGCCGCGCAATACCGCACTGCGCTTCCGCTTTCAGTCGCTGGTGCAGCGCTCGACGACGCTGCAGACGTATTGGACGCGGGTCGCGCGCCAGATCGAGGAGGGCACGTATCGCCGCGATCTGATGAAGGCGCGGCAGTCGCATCTCTCGGCACGCACTGCGCGAAAGCGCGACGCCGCGGGAGAGTTCGACGTCGACATCGACGCACTGGAGGACGGCCTCGATACCGGCGTCGACCCGCTGACGACCTCGACCGTACCGGCAGCGCCGAGCGCAGCGCCCGAGGTGCGCGTCGCGCCACCACCACCGCGACCTGCGCTCTCGCCGATCGCGCTGCCGCGTCCTGCTGCGCCGGCTGCGCCCGCCGCGCCGCGCATGGTCTCGCCGTTCGCGCGCGCGGCGCCGCGTGCACCCGGTGCGCCGCCACCACCGATCGCTCCGCCGGCGCCGCTCGCAACGGCCTTCGCGCGCCCTCCGACGACGCCGACGGCAACACCACCGCAGAGCCCCGCGCCGGCCGCAGCGCCGGCCGCAGCGCCGGCCGCAGCGCCGGTCGCAGCGCCGGTCGCAGCGCCGGCCACGGCGACGTTCGCTCGTCCAGGGGCGGCCCCACGGCCCGCACCTGTCGTCGCGGCGGCCGCGGCTCCCGCTGCGAGCGCACCGCGCGACGCTGCGAGCCTCAGCGAGCAAGATCTTCGCCGCGTCTACGATCGCTATTCGGAGGCGCGCCGCAAGAACAACGAGCCGGTCGTCGCCTACGACACGCTCGCCAAAAATCTGCGCGAAGCGGCGCCGAAGATGCAGGAGAAATACGGCAAGCCGGTCGACTTCGAGGTGGTGCTGAAAGACGGCAAGGTGGGTCTGAAGCCGGTGCCGAAAATTTGATCGCGCAGGTCGCGCGTGCGGCGGGCGCGGTTGTCGGCTAAGAACAGCGCCGTTTTCCCAAGTCGTCTAAAGGCAGGACAGTGGCCTTTGAAGCCATGAATCATGGTTCGAATCCATGCTTGGGAGCCGCGCGCAGGCTCGCGACCGCTCAGCGCGCTTCTAACCGCAAGAACGCCTCGACGTTGCCCTCGGGTCCGGCGAGCACGCTGTCCGCGCGCGCGACCACTTCGAGGCCGAGCGCGCGCGCGGCGTCTTCGACGGCGGTGATCGACGCAGTACGCAGACCGGCATCGCGCACGACGCCTCGCTTGCCGAGGTTGCCGCGACCGACCTCGAATTGCGGCTTCACCATCGCGACGATCTCGCCGCTGGGCTGCTCTGCGCTGCTGGCGCGCAGCAGCGCCTTTGCGGCGGGCAACAGCTTGGCGAGCGCGATGAAGCTCGCGTCGATGACGACGAGGTCGAGCGGCTCGGGCAGCGCGCCGGCCGCCAAATTGCGCGCGTTGGTGCGGTCCATGACGACGACGCGCGGATCATTGCGCAGCGTCATGTGCAGCTGCCCATAGCCGACGTCGATCGCGTAGACCCGCGTCGCGCCGCGCTGCAAAAGGCAATCGGTGAAGCCGCCGGTCGACGCGCCGAAGTCTGCGCAGACGAGCCCTTTGGGATCGAGCGCGAACGCGTCGAGCGCGCCTGCGAGCTTCACGCCGCCGCGCGAGACGTACTCGTGATCGCGGCCGCGCAGCGTCAGCGCGCAGTCCTCGGGGAGCGTGTCGCCGGCCTTGTCGATGCGCCGCTCGCCGACGTACACCAGCCCGGCGAGCACGTAGGCGCGGGCGCGCTCGCGGCTCTCGGCGAGGCCACGCGCGACCAGCAGCAGATCGACGCGCTCTTTGCGCGGTGGCGTGCTCATGGGATGGCGACTCCGGGATGCACCAGCCGCGCGAGCACGGCGACACCCTCGGCGACGCGCGGCCCCGGCCGCAGCACGCGCGCGTCTTCGAAGCGAATGACGCGGCCGTCGCGCACCGCGGGGATCGACGGATAACGCGCCCAGTCGAAGTCGCCGTCGCCGCCCGCGACCATGCCCGCCTCGAGGATGATGTCGGGCGCGAGCTCGATGACGCGCTCGATGCCGAGCGACGGATAGGTGGGCCCATCGGTCACGACGTTGTCGGCGCCAGCGACGCGCAACATCTCGTCCGGAAACGTATGCGGCCCAGCGACCGAAAGCGGGCGACGACCGAACACGAGCAGCACGCGCGGGCGCGGCTCGCCGGCGATCGCCGCGCCGATCGCGGCGAGGTGTCGATCGATCGCAGCGACCAGCGCGCCTGACTCGCGCGCGTGCTGCGTGCGCTGCCCGAGGCCGCGAATCGCCGCGCGCACCTCGTCGAGCGAGCCATCCGCTGGGAAGAAGGTGTCGATCTGCTGCGCGCCGAGGCGATCGACGGCGCCGCGATTGCCCGGCCCGCGCGCGCCGGTGACGAGCGTCGGCCGCAGCGCGAGCACCGCCTCGAGAGACGGATCGTTGTAGCCGCCGACGCGCGGTAGGCGCGCCGTCTCCGGTGGGTAATCGCAGAAGCGACTCACGCCGACGACCTGCGCGCCGGCGCCGATTGCGAACAACGTCTCGGTGGTGCTCGGCGCGAGCGAGACGATGCGCTGCGCGGCGCGCGGCGTAGCGTCACCAGCGCGCGGCGGAGCGTTACCAGTAGGCGCAGCGCTGTCACGCGACGCGTCGCCGCACGCCGCGTATAGGACCGCGAGCGCGAGCGCAGCGGACAATCGGCGCGGGACTCCGATCATGTCGACGACACGACACGGACTCCCAACTGCCGATCGAAGCCGCGCGGCACGGCGTTCTCAGAACGGAATGTCGTCGTCGTTTCCGCCACCACCACCGCCGCCACCGCCGCCGCCACCGCCGCCAAAGTCGTCGGGCGGGAAGTCGTCGGCGAACTCGTCGCCGCCGCCGCCACCTTGACCGCCGCCACCTTGACCGCCGCCACCTTGACCGCCGCCCGGGCCACCGCCACCGCGCCCGCCGCCAGTTTGGCCGCCACCTTGGCCGCCGCCGCCACGAGCACCACCACCGCCGTATCCGCCACCTTCGCGACCGCCACCACCGCCACCACCGCCACCACCGCCACCACCGCCCTCACCGCGCCCGCCGCCGAGCAGCAGCACGTTGTTGGCGACGATCTCGGTGGACGAGCGCTTGCCGCCATCTTTGTCTTCCCACTGCCGCGTCTGCAGACGCCCCTCGACGCCGATGCTGCGGCCCTTCGACAAAATTTTGTTCAGCGCCTCGGCCCGGTTGCCCCACACGACGACCGTGTGCCACTCGGTCTTCTCTTGGCGCTGCTTGTTTTTGTCGACGTACGACTCGGTGGTCGCGATGCGCAGCCGCAGCACGGCGCCGCCGCCCTGCGTGTACTTGAGCTCGGGATCCATGCCGAGGTTCCCGATCAGAATTACCTTGTTCATGCCTTCGGCCATGGTCGTCGTCTCGTTCGTTTTGCGTGTTGGCGGGCAGAAGCAGGCGGCGACTCATCGTCGGCGCCATGCGCGAGCGGAGCGGGCGGCGACGATACGATCGCCGCACGGGCTTATCAACGAGACGGAGCGGGCACGGTCGAACTGACGCGATTCTCGTGACCGACGCTCAGCGCGCGGCCGCGGCGTCCGGTAGCGGGGCGTGGAGGCGGGCGCGGCACCAGTGTTCGGCTTCCTCCATCGACTGCCCTCAGCGCTTGCTCGACGCCGCGCGTGCGACAGCGGGGCGAGCGACCCCACGCGTGCTCTGCGCGACGCGCCGCTCTTCGGCGCGAATCACCGCCGCGAGCTCGATGACGAGCCGCTCGCGCTCGTGCTCGTAAGTGCGCGGACCGATCTGCTCGCTCGCGCGCTGGGCCTCGAGCGCGTCGAGCGCCTCGAGCAGCTGCGTCTTGCGCGTCGCGAGTGCGTCGCCGCTCTGCGCGCCGCCTGCGAGAAGCGCGACGCAGACGCCGACGACGGCGAGCAAGAGCGCGCAGAACGCAGCGATCCAGCGCAGCGGCCCAGGCGTCGGCAGGCCGGAGAAATGCACGCGGATGCGATCGAGCGCCGGGTCTTGCGGCGTGCGCTCGAGCTGCGAGACGTAGAGCTTTCGCCCATCGTTCTCGACGATCTCGGGGCGCGTGAAGGTCGACGGCGCGCTGCCATCGCTGCGCTGGCCGCGCGCGACCGCTTCGACCTCGAGCGTCGCGCCGTCGGGCGCATCGGTGAGCACGCGAAACAGATAGGTGCGGAACGGCACCGCGAACTCGATCGTCTGCTCGGCGCCCTCGAGCGGCAGATCGAATCCCCACGACAGCACGACGGTGCCCGGCGGCAGCGAGCCGCTCAGCTTGTAGCCGCGGTCGTAGCCGAGCAGCTTCTGGTCGGTCATCACCGGCTCGGTCTGCGGCGCGGTGAAGCCCTCGGGCAGCACGATCGGGAGGCCTGCGGCTGGGAATACGTAAGTCTCTTGCCCGAGATTCATCAGCTGCGCGCGCTGCGAGACGTGCATGCGGCCCTCGCGCAGCTCGAGCGCGAGCTCGCCGCGCACGAGCAGGATCGACGCCGGATCGCGCGTGGTCGGCAGCCGCGTGATGCGCACCGCGTAGCCTTGGTTCGTCGGCAGCTGAAACGGATTCGAGCTGTAAGTCGCGCCGGAGTACGGCAGGTTCACGCGATACGCCTGGACGGTGCCAGTCGGCAGATCGCTGAACGTCGTGCGGCCGCTCGCGTCGGTGCGCTGACGGACGCGCTCGCGCCGACCTTCGGCGCCCATCACGCCGATGTTCACCTCCGCATCGCGCACCACCGCGCCCGCCTGATCGACGACGGTCACGCGAATGCTGCCCGTCTGCACTTCCGCGCTCGGCTCCGCCGTCGCGATCTGTCGCTCCCGCGGCGGCGCGCCCTCCACACCTTCGTGCGGATCGCCCTGGCCCGGCGGCGCATCTTGGGCGCTCGCCACGAGAGGCGCGCCGCCGAGCAGGAGGGCGGCTGCGACGATGAGCAGGCGGGCCATCACGAGGTCTCCTCCGCCGCGCTCTCTGGCGCGCGCTCCTCGGGGCCGTCCTCGAGGCGCGCCGCGCACTTCTTGCAGAACACCGCGTCGGGCTCGTTGACGGCAGCGCATGTCCGACACGTCGGCGCCGCCTGCTCGCTCCGCGCGGACGCACGTCGATACGGCTCCACGCTCTTGCCGAACCGCTCCTGTGCGAGCTTCTCGGCTTTCGCGCGCCACGGGCCGAGGTCTTTGTCGAGCGCGGCGAGCACATCCTTCGCGCGCGCGCGATACGACGCATCGAGACGCTTCCAATCGGCCTCGCCGATCTTGCCCGCGGCGCGCTCGTAGTCGATGTCCTTGAGCGCGCGCAGCAGCGCGTTCTTCTCGTCGATCAGCGCGGCGCGATCGCCGCCGATAGCCGCCGAGATCTCGTCGACGCCGCGACCAAAGAGCGCGCGCACGCTCTGCCAGAAAGCGATCAGCGCAAGCAGGAGCATGAGCGCGGCCGCGGTCAGAAATACGATCGGGAGCATCGAGTCTCGTCAGTCTCCGAGCTTGCGCAGCTCGTCGTCGAGCGCGTCGTCGTATTTGCTCTGTGCCGCGGAAGTCTCTGCGGCCGTCGTGCTCGCCGCTGCGCTCGCGGCCACACCGCGCGCAGCCCAGCGACGGCCGAGCCACAACACGCCGCCGGCGGCGAGCACGATCGCGACGACGGGCACGGCCCAGAGCGCGCGGTCGAGCCCGTGGTCCGCGGGGATCGCGATCGACTTGCTGCCGTACGTGCGGCGGTAATCGGCGGAGATCTGCTCGACGGTGTCGCCTCGATCGATGCGCGCGCGCACCTCCGCGCGGCGCTCGTCGGCGACGCTGCAAGCGCAGAGCGTGAGCGGCAGGCGCTGACAGTCGCCGCAGGTGCAGAGCAGCCGCTCGAACACCTGGCGCTCCACCAGCGAGTGCAGCTCGACGTGCCCGGCGTGGAGCGACGAGCCGTCCTGCGCGAGCGCGCGGCTGGCGCCGAAGAGCAGCAGCGCACCTGCGCCGAGCGCGAGCAGGATCGCCGCCGTCGACAGGCCGCGTGGCGCCATGCCGCGAGAGCGCGCGCGCGACTCACCGAGCACCTCCTTCAGCGTCGGCGACATCGCGATCACGGTGCCGAAGATCAGCAGCAGTCCACCGAGCCAGATCCAGCCGACGAACGGCCGCACGATCACCTTGAACGTACCGACGCGCGTCTCCGGGTTCACCGAGTTCAAGATCACGTAGAGGTCGCCGCCCAAGCTCGAGGCGACCGCGACCTCGGTGGTCGGCATGTCGGGCAGCATGCGGTAGACGAACTTTGCCGGCGACACCCGGCCGAGCGTCTCGCCGCCCTGCGAGACGACGAGGTCGGCGTAGATCATCCGCTTGTTCTCGTCCGCATCGAGGCGGCTGCCCTGAAAGCGCAGGCTGAAATCGCCGACGCGCATCGAGCCGCCGGGAGCGAGCGCCGCCTCTTGCTCGACGTCGTACGCGGCGCCGGTGAAGCCGAAGAACATCAGCACGACGGCGATGTGCACGAAGTAGCCGCCGTAGCGCCGGCGCGCCTTGACGATGAGCATCACGAACGCGAGCAGCACGTTCTCCTTCGCGTTGCGCATGCGCAAGGCGGTGCCGCGCCAGAACTCTTGGCTGATCGCGGCGAACACCCACGCGCACACGACGAACGCGCACACCGGCGCCGCGGAGAAGATGACCGCGAGCACCTTGCCGGTGAACGTGTCGTAGATCTCCGGCGCCTGCACCAACGGCGGGAAGCCGATCATCGGTCCGACGACGACGTGCAGCAGCAGCGCGACACCGGCGGCGATGCTCGGCACGATGAACGCCCGCAGCAGGTTCTTGCCGCTCGCTTTGCGCCACGCGATCAGCGGCCCGACACCAGTGAGGAACAGCAGCACGAGCCCGAGCGGCACCATCCAGCGGTTGTAGAACGCGGGCCCGACGGTGACGGTCTCGTCGCGCAGCGCCTCGCTGATCAGCGGGAACGTCGTCGCGATCAGCACGAACAACATCATCCCGAGGAGGATCCAGTTGTTCAGCAGGAACGCGAACTCACGCGACAAGAGCGCGTCGATGCTGTTCTCGGCCTTGAGCTGCGGCAGCCGCCAGATGATCAGCGCGACACAGACGACCAAGATGATCGCCATGTAGCCGACGAAGTAGATGCCGATGTCCGAGCGCGCAAAGCTGTGCACGCTGGCGATGAGCCCCGAGCGCGTGAGGAACGTGCCGAAGATCGTCATGAAGAACGTCAGGCAGATGAGGAAGACGTTCCACACCTTGAGCATCCCGCGGCGCTCTTGGATCATCGACGAATGCACGTACGCGGTGGCGACGAGCAGCGGCATGAACGCGGCGTTCTCCACCGGGTCCCACGCCCAGTAGCCACCCCAGCCGAGCTCTTCGTACGACCACAACATGCCGAGCAGGTTGCCGACCGCGAGCGCCATCCACGCGAACAGCACCCAGCGGCGCGTCGCGAGCACCCACTCGTCGTGCAGGCGGCCGGTGATCAGCGCCGCGACGACGAACGCGAACGGGATCGCCCAGCCGACGAAGCCCGTGTAGAGCGTCGGCGGGTGAATCGCCATCCAGTAATTTTGCAGCAGCGGGTTGAGGCCCTCGCCGTCTACGGGCGCGCCCGACGCGTTGAGGGCGAACGGGTTCGCCGCGAACAGCATGAGCACGCCGAAGAACAAGAAGATCGTCATCAGCGTGGCGAGCACCCACGGCTGCAGCTCCGCGTAGCGCTTGCGCATCCACAACGTGCACGCCGTGGTGTAGCAGGAGAGCAGGAACGTCCACCACAGCAGCGAGCCGTCCTGTCCGCCCCAGAGGGCGGTGATCAGGTAGCCCGTCGTCATGCTGCGATCGGAGTAGCGGCTGACGTAGCGGATGCGGAAATCGTGCGTCTGGAACGCGTACGCGAGCACCAGCACCGCGAGCGCGACGAGCGCGCAGGTCGCGAAAGTGCCCATCCGCGCGGCGTGCAGGAAGCGCGGGCGGCCACGCGACGCGATGATCGCCGTCATCAGCGTGTAGCCCGCGGTGAGCATCATCGTGCAGAGCACGACCGTTCCGAAGAATGGAATGTCGATTTGCGGCATGCGCTCGGGCGAGCCTAGCAGGCCCCCGATAGGTACGCCGTGCGGGATCGCGCGCGGCAAGGTCGGGGCGCCGACCCGCCGCGCCAATCAATCAATCAATCGGCGTCGACGACGAGCTGGTCTTCGACGCTGCGCACGCCAGTGACGCCGCGCGCGAGGCCACCGATGATCGTGCGCTCGCGCGCGGTGTCGACCTCGCCCCGTAGCGTGACGACGCCCGCCCGCGTCACGATGGTGCAGTTCTTCGCGCCCATCGAGAGGCCGTCATTCGCCATCACGCGCTGCCGTACCAGCTGCGTGATGCGCGTGTCGCCCTCGGTGTTGCTCTGGTCCTGCGCGGTCACTCCCTCACCCTGCCCGGGATTGCGCGTTCCATTGGCTAGCGCGGCACCCGCAGTGTCATTCCGATTCGCCACCGGTGCCGGGGTCGCTGTCGCCGCCGTGGTGCCGGCGGCAGGCGCGCTGCCGGCAGTGTTGCCGCCCGTGTTCATCGGAGCAGGCTGCGCAGTTCCCTGATGGCCCATCGTTCCCTGGTGATCCGCTGTTCCCTGATGCTCCATCATACGGGCGTGCTCCGGGCTGTTCACGTCGTGACCCATCGACGCGGCGGACCGATCGTGCTCGGCCTCTGCGTGCATCGGCGCGTTCGGCGTCGCTGCGGTGTTCGATCCGTTCTCGGAGGTCTCGCCACCACATCCAGCGAGGGCCGCGGCTACGAAGAGAGGCGAGAGAAACTTGCGGTACATGGGAGCTCCTGTGCTCGAGCGCGATCGCCGACGACATGCCGGTCGGACGCCCGAATCTCGCCGACTTGAGCAATGCACGTGCCGCCGGCCTGATAGCGTATTGGCCCACATATCGCGGGGTTTTCGCTCGCGTCGATGGACGTCGTGCGGCGTTCGGTCACTCATGGGGCCCGTGGCCACGCGCAGGTTGCCGCGAGGGATTTCCCTCTGAATCGGTAGGTGGAAACGTGATCCCAAAGTTCACACGGCCGCGCGGAAGCTCAGGGTTCCAGCAGAGCACGTCAGGCGCCGTCCGCGCGGTGCGTTCACGCGTCGGTGGACGCTCTCGGGAGCGACCGCATGGGGCGCGGGCCGCACGGGCGAGCGCCTCGCCTGAGGCGATTTGGATGCATCAGCGCCTCCGAGCGGATCGCCTCTCGAGGTACTGCGGGTTGTGTTCAGACCGCTTTGGACAGTGCGGCACG
>Ga0163144_10016196_pt1 | contig 15286 bp, 12 predicted proteins | sample OliLak19BULKMAT1_FD_123175 | JGI IMG/M metagenome (GOLD analysis project Ga0163144, IMG submission 123175) | Freshwater microbial mat bacterial communities from Lake Vanda, McMurdo Dry Valleys, Antarctica - Oligotrophic Lake LV.19.BULKMAT1 | ecosystem: Environmental > Aquatic > Freshwater >... | reverse complement strand
TCGGCGGCCTGGCCAACGACTAACAGGTGACTGCCGCTCTGGCGCTGGAACACGGCCTCGGTCGGCCCCTTGATGGAGTTAGGAGCGCCAAGCCAGGCCCGCGAGGTGACCGGGCGGGTGCTTGGCCGTGATCCAAGAAGCGAATTCAATTCAATGTTGTCCCGCACGTCCGCCGGGGCATTGCCTTCGAAAACGATCGGCACATTCGGGATCTTGCCGTCCCTGGTGGCGAGTTCGTTGACCTCATCGAGGATGGCATCGCGCTCATCCTCGGGGAGCCAGACAATCTGGAATGGGCTGTTGGCGGCGAACGCGCCGGCCTGGTCGTTGTAGATCCCCTCGCCCGGCCGGGTGAGCAGGCGGGGTGCCGGATTGTCGTCATCCATGATGAGACTGGCGTCGGTCTCGTTGCATTGGAGGGCGATGCGGATAACCATCTGCCCGAGCGTGGCGCGCGCCAGCGTGTAGGCCCCACCCAAGGTTTGGGAACCCAGGATGACGTGGATTCCGAATGCGCGGCCCTGCCTAACAATCCGATCCAACAGCAACGACGCTTCCTGGGCGACGGAGTCGTCCTCGGTGAAGAATTCCTGAAACTCGTCGATCAGGAGGAGGCTCCGTGGCAGCGGTTCGTGACCGGGCGTGCGCTTGTATCCGGCCAGATCCTGAGATCCGGCTTTCCGGAACAACTCACCCCGCCGTTTCAATTCCACGTCGATGCGTTGAAGCACGCTGAGGGCGAATTCACGATCGCTTTCAATGGCGATGACCTTCGCGTGCGGAAGGTGCTTGGCGGCGTAGCATTTGAATTCCACCCCCTTCTTGAAGTCCACCAGATAGAACTCCACCTGCTCGGGACTGCACCACAGCGCGAGGTTGGTGATCATGACGTGAAACAGGGTCGATTTCCCGGATCCGGTTTTCCCGGCGACCAAGGCGTGCTGGCGGGTGCCCTTTCCGATCGCGAGCATCTGGAGTTTCCTGGCACCGGTGCGGCCGATGGGAACGCGCAATTCCTCAGTGGTGTCGAAGGTCCAGCGTTCGTCGATTGATGGGGCAATGTGTTCGAAGGGCACCTGCACGCGATTCGAGTCAACGCTTGCCTTGCCGATGCGATGCACCAGCGTGATGGCATCCTCATGTTTCGGTGGCGGATCGAAGATCACCGTATCCGCGCCTTTTGAGGCGTCTGCCAGATGGAACCCGCCGTCCTTGAGAGTCACCCGCATGCAGACGCGGCGCAATTCATCTTCCAGCGCGGCATCGGGTGCCGGTTGCCGCAGGTCACGCTGGATCAGCAGGTGCACGCCGCATCGCGCACCGCTGGAAGCGATTGATAGAAGCCGCTTGGCGGATGTCTCGCTGAAGGCCGAGGGAAATCCGGAGATCACGAGGAAGCGGTATTTCTCAGCGATGGTGCCAGCCTGCCGGTTGTATTCCGTGATGTTCGCATACTCGTTGCGGAGATACATCTGGATCACCTTTTCGATGTGGTCATTGAGTTCGGCGAGGCGTTCCTCGATCTGGGTGCTCTGGGTCCAGATCCGATGATTGATCAGGGTTTCCTCGTAGTCGGCCAGATGCATCAGGCCGGCGAAGTCTTTTCCGAGGCCCACCGGATCGATGAAAACAAACGAGGCACGTCCCGGCGGATGAGACGCTAACAAGCGCAGGGCGATTGCATTGATTGCCAACGTGGCGGCATCTCCCGCACCTTCGCTTTCGATCATGATCGATCCTTGATCGGGAAATCCGAGTGCCAGCGGAACGGCGAGTTTCCCACCGTCCGGCAATGAGAACCGCGGGTCGTTAGGAGTGCCGCCTGCTAGCTCATCAATGTTCACCACGATTTCCCCGATGCGGATGGAAGGCGACGCCTCTTCGGGAGGAGTCCAGTTTTCGCACGCTTCATGCGTCCAGGCAGGAAACTTGGCCAGAGAGTCGTCCTTGAGGGAAACGAGAGACTCGAATACCGGCAAAACCCCGGAATTCCATGGCGCGGTTAGAACACTGATCCTTCCATCCACCTCGGTACTGATGGACGTGTTCACCTGCTCCCGGGAGGTCTCCACGAGACGGGTCAGCTCATCGGCAACAGCTTTGGCCTGTGCGATGGATCGTTCATGGTCCGCATCGATTTTTGTCAGCCTGCGGGCATGCTGGCTTTTCAATTTCCCGGGAATGCCGGCGAATTGTGCGTCGATTTTCTTCTGCCCCTGGCTGATGCGAGCCTTCCACTCGCTATCTGATTCGCGGAATGTCTCGCTGAGGCTCTGGCCTTCCTCGTCGTTCTCGGCCTGGATTTCCTTGCTCAATGCGGCGACTTGCGCTGCCGATTGCTTGTCCGCGGAAATCTCCAACATCCTGGCTGCTGCCAGTGAACCCGCCGCCTTGTTGATGGCGCCAAGGGCGAGGAACCATCCAAGGCCCCAGAGTCCCAGTGCCGCCGAGACTGCGATCCCCATCGCTAACATGACCGACCCGATGCCCGCACCACCGGGACGGAACGCGGCCCACAGGAACCCGGAAACGATCAACGCGAGGATCAGCGATAGGGGCACGAAGCGAAACAATTTCGCCAGAGGCAATGCGCCGGCGGCATCCACGGCGAGCTTGGCCACTTCAAGTTGCTCCAGGAGCAAGGCACGGAGTTTCTCGGGATTGCCCGCCGGATCGGCGAGTTCGTGGGATTTCACCTGCTTGGCTTCCAAGTGACCGCGCAGCAAAGGACGGTAGGAGCGCATGGTCGTTAGAAATGAATTCCGCAGGTCCCGCCTCCTCGCACGGTCCGCGGCGAGCTGCTTGACGAACTCCTGGTGGGCTTCGGTGGCGTGCGCCAGTTCCGCCTTGCGGGCCTGGCGGTTTTTCATGATGGCCCCCTGGACCTGGCCGATCCGGCGATCCTTCACGCCCTGCGCCTGGTTGGCCACTGACGCGCGCGCGGAATGATAGGCCCGATGCATCCATTCGCCGCGAGCCAGCATTCGCTCGTGTTCAAGGTCGATCGCCTGTTGGCGTTCTGCCGCGATCTCCAGGAGGCGGCGGCTGTGCTTCTCGACACCGGCTTCCTCGCGCTGGACCATCTCACGCCGGACAACCGTCATCCGCCCGGCCCGGTCCTTGATCAGGTCCCTCTCGGCGTCGATGATGCTGGAAATCCCGGATTTCAGTTCTCCCAGCTTTTCTTGTACGGTGCTCAGGTCGATGGATTCAGTCGCAGTCTGCATGAATTTTTTCAAGTAGGTGATCGAGTTCCTCGATCACACGGAGGGCCGAGTTCATACTGGTCATCAATTCCGATAGATACAACTCTTCAAATTCGCGGGCCTTGGAATCCCGCCACGAATGGCAGGTCTCGCCCCACCGCGCCTGAAGCTGCCGGGTGGCGAGCGTGAGCAGGCCCTTGCTGCCGGACATGCTCATGACCCACCTCCATTTTCCACGGGCGGCGGTGTGGGAGTTGAAACCGGGGCGCTCTTTTCCGCATATGCCTGGAGCGCCTTGATCGACTCGCCGAGCGAGTGCACGCCTTTGGGCAATTGCTGGCCGACCAGATGGAACATCGGATCAAGCTGGCGCAGAAGCGGGGTCGCGCGGTTATCGAACGTCTCCCGCCATTTCTTCACGACCCGCAATTTTTGCTCAGCCTCCTCCACCTTGCGCCGCGCCTTGAGGACCGCCATTTTTTGAAATGCATTGCTTGCCTGCGGGCTGGTTAGATTCGCGCTGTAGAGTTCCTGCTCCGCCTGATGTAGATTCTTCATCCAGAGCTTCAGCTCCCTTTCCCAGTGCTGCCTGCGGTCGATATCGAGCCAGGTCTGGGTGCGTCTGACATCTCCCTCCATGTCTTCCAGCGCGACGCGGGCCTTGGCAATGTATTGGATCAGATCCGCGCGGAAGGCTTCGAGCGCATCAATGGAGGAAATCTTGGCTTGTTCGGACATCTCGCTTTTTCGAAAGGCTCAGCGCTGGTCGAGATACTGCTGGATCCGCTCCGCCTTGCGCAACAGATACGGTGTATGACGGTCGGAAAGCTCGAGGAAAGATTTCAGGGTTTTCATCAATTGGATGAACTCCGCCGAGAACTTTTCCTGTTCCTGATCCTGCCAGGTGTCGCCGAGCGCGGTGAACCGCGCCATCAGCGAGCCGGTCCGCTCGCGCAGGTCTCCGTTGAAACGCTTCAATTCCGCCGCGAAACGACGGACTTCCTCGGGATCGATGATGGCTTGTGACATGATGGATGAATTGGGTGGTTACTTGCGCTGTTTCCTGCATTTCAGTCCTATTTTCCGAAAGTGCCAACCGGGAATTTCAGTTTCGAACGGTCTCTTCCTCCCCGTTCATCCTCAACGTCATAGCCACGACTTCAAGCTCTGCTTACCTCAAAGATGAGTTTTTAATTAAAAAAGATTGAACATTTTTTAAAAACTCGCAATGTCGCAGCCGTATTGATTGACAGCAATATGCCAGCCAGCCGACATATCAATCCCGTTCCCAGCATCATCCTGTTGGTTTGCACATGCCATTGCGTCGGTCAGGCAAAAGCGGCCGAGGCAGCTCAAATGTCGAATCCAATCGCGAGAATCGCCCGCGCGTTTGACTCCCGACTCGTTGCAAATGAGGATCGTATAGCATGGCTAAACACCCGGATCACAACCTTTGCCCAGCATCGTGAACACTCCATGAAAACCGGACTCGGTTACCGTGGATTTCGGGCGAACAAGGATGCCCCGGATCCATCGATCACCTTGGATCTCGGAAAGGATTACCCGATTGACGCGGTGTTCCTTGTCCCGACCCAGCGGGAATTTTTAGAAGATCCGGGTATTTTCCCCAAACGATTCACGATCGAGTTCTCCAGCGATGCGGAGTTCGCCAAGCGATCCATCCTATTTACCTCGGATTCTTCAAGTAGCGGTGTCTCCGACGGAAACCCCGTCCATTTCCAAGTCCATGACACCGCCCGCTATGTGCGCCTGACCGTCCAAGAAGGGCATAACAAGGGCATGCTCGATCTTTTCGGACTCTCTGAGATCGCAGTCATTTCGAACCGCGATCCGGTTTCATTTGATGCCACCATCACTTCCTTGGGAGATCTCAACGCCCCGGGCATCTGGTATCCGGAAGCGCTCATCGACGGCCGCACCCCTCTCGGGGTCTGGCAGAATGGCGGCGCGATGCGCAAGAACACCGGTGATTCCGTTGCGGTTTCCAACGTGGATGCCAAAGTCTCATGGACCTTGGATTTTGATCAACCAGCCCCGCTCGACCGGGTCATTCTGTTTCCGTATCAAACCGACCAATCGTTCGAGTCCTCGGTATTTCCAGACGCCCTAACCATCGAACTGTCCGATGAAAGTGGCCAAAATGTGATATTCACTCGCCATTGGTCGAATCCGCTCTCCGGATCCAGCAGCATGACTCCGATGGTCATTCCGCTGGGAGGAAAGACGGCATGCCGCGTCACCATCACCGGGACCCGGCCATGCGTGATGGGAGAATTCAAGGTTCATGCCCTGTCAGAAATTGAAGTGTGGTCAGAGGGAAAGAATCTCGCATCAGGCATCCCGGTGACCCGCATCCATGATGGGACAAAAACCGAGGTTCCCCCGCTAACCGACGGCTATGCCTCCGAAAAGCTGATCATCCCCTTCTCCGTTTGGTTGGATCAGCTAAACAAGCGAAACAAGTTCGAAAAGGAACTCGGCTTGCTCAGGCCCATCCAGCAACAGCAGGCATCTGAAAGTGAACTCAACGCGACCTGGGGCTCCGCGATGATTCTCGGCCTTACATTTCTCATCCCCGTCTTCATTGTCGAAAGGCGGCGGCTCATGTCCCGCGACCAGCTCGATCAACTCCGCAAGCGAATCGCCTCGGACCTTCACGACGACATCGGCAGCAATCTCGGCAGCATCTCGCTGATCGCCCGCGCGGCTCGCAAGGACCTGGTCCGCCTTCAGGGACCCGACGAAGTCTGCGATGACCTAGGCGAAGTCGAGTCCATCGCCCGCGAAAGCTCGCTGGCCATGCGCGACATCGTGTGGCTGCTGGAGCGGCGGCAGGACTCCATCGGGGACCTGGTGCAGCGGATGAGGGAAACCGCCGGACGCCTGCTGCGTGAAATCAATTATACCCTCGACTGCGATTCTAACAAAACCGCGGCAAAACTCTCGCTCGATGCCAAGCGCCACCTTTTCCTGTTTTATAAGGAAGCAATCCACAACGTCCTGAAGCATTCGCAGGCCAACAGCGTTTCCATCCGGCTCTGGGATGTGGATGACAAGCTGGCTCTTGAAATCCTCGACAACGGCATCGGCCTCCCTGCGGACGGAACAAGCACCCATCCCACCAGCGTCCGCAAGCTTGAGGACCGGGCCCGCGTTCTTGAGGGGCTGCTCCAAATCGTCTCATCGAAGGAGACCGGCACTCGAATTCTCCTGTTCGTCAAGCGCTCCCATCTATCCTCACACCCCACCCTAGCATGATTACCGAAGCCATCACCACCAGCGTCTGGATCCTGGAAGACCATGAGATCTTCGCGAAACAAATCCGGCGCCTCATCAGCAACGAGGAAGATCTTACATGCCCTCATCACTTCAGCTCGGCGGCCGATCTGTTCGACAAGCTGAAATTCACCAACGAGCGCCCTGACATCCTCCTTCTCGACCTGGGTCTTCCCCGCCGCGATGGTCTGGAAGTTCTCAGCGACATCCGGGTCATGCTTCCGGATTTGAAGGTTCTTATTCTATCCGCATCCGATGATCGCGAGAAGGTTTACCGGGCCATCTGCAACGGGGCCTCGGGCTATCTTCTGAAGTCCGCCGATCCGGACGAGATCCTTTCCGGCATCCGCGACGTCGTTCACGGCACCTCGGCGCTCAGCGCCCCCATCGCCAGCATGATTCTCAAGGGATTCGCACGGCACGGTCCGGTGACCCGGATCGAACCCCTGACCGCACGCGAAGTGGAGGTTCTCGGGCACCTCGTCAAGGGCCTCATCAAGAAGGAAATCGCGGACGAGCTTAATATTTCCCAACACACCGTGGACATGCACCTGCGTTCCATTTACCGGAAACTCGAAGTCCGGTCCCAGACGGAAGCGGTTTCCAAGGCCCTCCGGCAAGGATTGGTCTAACTACTATTTTTGGAGTTCGCGCCCCAAACCAGAAAGCCCCCGGCTCGTTTTACGAACCGGGGGCTTTCCCTTGAAAATCAGATTGGGGAAATCAGCCTTCGCCCGCTTCCTCACCTGCATCCACCGAGATGACGAGCGTGGTGATGACCTGAGGATGGAGGCGGATCTCGACTTCCGTCTTACCGGACTTCTTGACCGGCTTGTCCAACTGGATGGCGTGACGGTCGATGACGATACCGGCGGCCTCGAGTTGCTTGTGGATATCGATGCTGGTGACCGATCCGAATGCCTTGCCACCTTGGCCGGTGGAGAGGGTGAATTTCGGCTTGAGCTTGGAAATCCTGGTGGCGATCTCCTGGTATCCAACGAGTTCCTCGGCCTCGCGGCGGGAACGGGAAACCTTGAGAGCCTCGACGTGGCGGAGATTCGACTTGCTGGCTTCGAATGCCTTGCCTTGTGGGATCAGGAAGTTCCGGGCGTAGCCGGCGCGGACTTTGACGACATCAGCTTCGGCACCAAGGCCTTCGATTTTTTCTTTGAGAATAACTTGTGCGTTGGCCATGGGAATCAGAGGTGAAAGGTTCGTTGGGGGCGGCGATTTAGGCTCGCAGTCAAAACGAGTCAAGAAGAATGCAGCCTTTTTCCTCACCAAACTTCGACTTTTCGGATTACCAAACCAAATCATCATGGGGAAGGCGGATCCTGTCGCACGGAAGCCTATCATCGTAACAGACCGCGTGAGCGGGGTTGACATCCTTGCGACCCAGCCAGAAAACGAAGCCCTCCCTTCGGGCCAGTCTTCGGGAGCAACCACCGCCCGTCCTCTCTTTACCGATCCGCTACATGAAAGTCTCTCAGAACATCAAATGGTTCGTTTGTTCCGCCGCTGTTGTTTCATCCCAGCTCTGTGCCCAGACTGGCATCCACCCCCTGATGAAGATGGAGAACGTCTATCCGGAGAACGACGTCGCCCTCAAGGTTTCCGCGATGTGTTTCGTGGGGGACGATCTCCTCATGACCGTATTCACCCCGGATCGCCAGAATCAGGCACCCTTCAAGGAAGGCGAGGTCTTCCGCGTCAAGGGGCTCATCGGCGGGGCCGGCCCCATCATTGCGGAAAGGATCATGGGCGACCTCTACGAACCCACCGCGATAGCGACTTTCACAGGCAAGCTTTACATCGGCGAGAAGGACAAGATTTCCAGACTCGATGATCGGAATGGCGACGGGCTGTATTCTGAAGATGAGAAAACCGTCCTCATCGACGGACTCTCGCAGCCGAACTTCCACACCTACACGGTGGGTTTTGGAAAAATCGAACGCGACGGGAAGACCTACCTCGCCGGAAACCTAACAACATCCATCAAGATTGGTGGCGCGCGCGAATTCAACGTCAGGGTGAATCCTAAAACCCACCGGGGCTCCACCTTCATGCTCGGCCCGATCACCGGCACGGAAACCAAAGACGATGTCGCAATCGAATACCTCGCCGGCGGATTCCGCACACCGAACGGATTCACGGTGACCGGGGAAAATGTGCCGATCGTGGTGGACAACCAGGGAGTCTTCAACCCGTCGAATGAATTCATCCGGATCACCCAAGGCGGATTCTATGGCCACTACCTCCTGAAGCGGGAGGACTCGAATGTCGCCGCTTTCCAGCCGGGCGATGTTGATTCGGAAGTCGGCGGATCGAAATACCAGACCCCGGTCACCGTCCACCTGCCCCAGCAGCTCGTGGCGCGGTCGCCCGCCCAGCCACTGGAGTTGCAAGGTCTCCAAGGCGACCTGTCCGTTTACAACGGCCAGTTCCTTGTTCCCGATGTCACCCATGGCTCGATGACCCGGATCTTCACCGAGAAGGTCGGCGAAACCTGGCAGGGCGTGGTTTTCAAACATTCCTCAGGTTACGATAAGAAAGGGGAAAACGGCTTCACGGCCGGCCCGAACCGCCTGATCCAAGGGCCTGATGGAAACTACTACATCGGCGGCATCGGCCATGGAGGCATGTGGCGCATCCTGAACGCTCCCGGAGAGCCATACACCGGCCTCCAGCGCCTTTCGTTCCGGGCCGAAGAGGATAGGCCGGATTCGTTCAACGAGATGGTAGCCGTCCGGGATACCAAGGAAGGCTTCGAAATCGAATTTTTCAGACCACTCCAGAAGGCTCCGGAGCCGAAAGATCTAACGATCCGTCAATGGACCTACATCCCGACTAACGGATACGGCGGACCGGAAGCCGGGATTGAGCCCCTGGTCCCGAAATCACTCTCCCTATCCGATGATAGGAAACGGCTGCGGATTGCTGTCGATGGCCTTCGTGACAACTCCGCCCCCTTCGTGGAACAGCGCGGATATTCGAACGAGAACGTCGGCTGGGTGGTGAACATCCGCCTTGCCGATCCCACGCTGTGGGCGAACGAAGCATGGTACACGCTGAACGAACACCTGGGCGAGACGTCCCAAAGCCCTGTCGGAATTGATGCGGCACTGGTCTCCACGCAACCGATCAAATATGCCGAAAAAGTCCATGCCGCCGTTTGCTCCGCCTGCCATGCCATTGATGGGCCGCAACTCGTCGGGCCGAATTTCCGCAGCCTTTTCGGCCGCAAGCAGAACGTCGTGAACCGTCACAAAGGGACGAGGGAAATCACCGTGGATGAAAACTACATCATGAATTCGATTCTCGATCCGACAGAGGATTATCCGGAAGGATTTGTTCCCGCGATGCCCGATCCCGGCCTGCTGGAGGAGGAGGCTCGAGCAATGGCGAAATGGATCAGGACACTGAAATGACTTTGACCACCAGTTCTTACGCAGGTCGTTGAAGGTGCTTGGATTCGCGCCCTACTTCCCGGATCCTCTGAGCTTGATATCAAAAGACTTCTCGTCCGCGTCATTGCTTTTGAGGTGAATCGTGTCGGACCGGGCACCTTTCGCCGATGGCTTGAATCTGACCTTGAAAGTCATACTGTCTCCCGGCCTTAACGATGTTCCAAGGAAGGAGGAAATGATGAAGTCCCTTCGATTTGAACCGGTTTCCGTGATCGACAAATCCTTGAGAGTCATGTCGCCGGTATTCTTGATCCAGAAGGTTTTCGCGGTGCTTTTCCTGCCAACCTTGATTCTTTGAAATCCCTTCGCTGATTTCCCGTCCACAAGTTGGCGACCGCCTGGCTGATAAACAACAATCTCAGGTCCCGGCGGGCGGGCACCACGGCCAACAAGACTTATTGCAAAGGGATTTGCATCCGAATCACTGCTGGCAATCAGCATGGTGCAGGCTCGTTTACCCACGAACGCCGGTGCAAATTCGACATGCACCATAGTTTGTTGTCCTGACGGCAATGACGTTCTGGACAATCGCGAGATCAGAAAGTCACGGCGATGAGGTCCGGTCTTCGAGATCGCCAGATTGGTTAGGGTGACATTTCCGGTATTGGTGATTTCGAAATCGAGGGAAGCCCGGTTCCCAACGAATGGCCCACCGAAATCACGAGGACTCCCACCGCTTGCCAAGACGGTGCCCGGGACTTCCCTGACCTTGATTCCCGGTGCCAGTTCGACGGTGGCATAGCCGTTCCATGCGGGGGTTGTGAAACCGGAAGCACTCCGATGATAAAAGACGGTGAAACCCAGGTCGGCGTTGTAGAAGGAGAATTCGTCGGCCAGTGGAGCATCGCCTCCAAATGTGGCGTCCCTCAAGTAAGTGCAATAGGCAAAGATGTAACCGCCCAATTTGGTGACCCCATCAGGGATCTCGATATGGGTAAGCCCTGAGCAATCGTAAAAAGTCCCCCAACCTTTCTCGAACCAGGTTGACGGAAGATTTAGATCATTGAGTGAATCACACCCGGCGAAGACATAGCTGCCGATCGTTCCAGAGGTTTGACCCAGGTTCAGCGAAGCCAATCGACGACAACCCTCAAATTGGGATATTGATCGAAACGAGGCTTGAACAGTGTGCGAAAGCAAGTTCTCCGAGTTTCGTCACCGTGGATGGAATGGAGACTGAAGTGATCTGATCACAGAAAAGAAAGGCAAAGTCGCCAATGGATACCACGGGCATACCATCAATGCTGGAAGGGATGACGACCGCTCCAATGGCATCCTCCGTATAATCGGTGATCGTCACGGAACTGCCATTGTCGATGTAGGTGAAATCTCCAAATTGTCCGGCGTCCAAGGTGCCAGCCATGCAAATCATCGCAACGACGATTGCCCATCCTGCGAACATCCATGGTGTCAAAGCGCGGCAAGGAGTCCGTTTCGTATGAGTGCAGGCCATGGTGTTGGCAGCCACGATGCCCGACCCATCTATCGAGTCAAGGACTCAAGGACCGGAGTTCACCTCAAATGGGTCCCATTGGATTGCCAACGGGTTGCGGAGTCGTGGGACCGGTCTGAAGTGTTGATTTTCCGGGCTTGCATCTCATCGGAGATCGTCAATTCTCGCCGCCCCATGAGTCGTTTAGAAGGAAAAGTCCTCGTCGCACAGGGGGGTGGCCCCACCCCCGTGATCAACCAGAGTATCGTCGGCGTCGCCCTTGAGGCCCGCAAGTTCAGCCAGGTGACGTCCATTTACGGAGCGGTCCACGGCGTGCGCGGAATTGTCGATGAGAACTTCGTCGATCTCACCCGCGAGACCACGCACAACCTTGAGCAAGTCGCCGGAACCCCGTCGTCCGGCCTGCTTTCCACCCGGGACAAGCCGGATGAGGAATATTGCGCCCGGATGTTCAAGGTGATGCAGGCGCATGACATCCGTTATTTTTTCTATGTCGGTGGAAATGATTCGTCCGACACCGTCCGCATCGTCAACGAGCAGGCAAAGGAAGCGAACTATGAGCTGCGCGCGATCCACATCCCGAAGACCATCGACAACGACCTTGAGGAAAACGACCACTGCCCCGGCTTCGGTTCGGCGGCGCGTTTCGTGGCCCAGGCATTCTCGGGTGTGAACCTCGACAACCGCGCGCTCAAGGGCGTTTACATCGGTGTCGTGATGGGCCGCCACGCCGGTTTCCTCACCGCGGCGTCGGCGCACGCCCAGAAGTATTTCGACGACGGCCCGCACCTGATCTACGTGCCGGAGCGCCACTTCGTGATGGATAACTTCCTCGCCGACGTGGACCGCGTTTACAAGGAACACGGCCTCTGCACCATCGCCGTTTCCGAAGGCATCTTGGATCCGGACGGCACACCGATGATCGTCAAGCTGCTAGGCACCGAGGAGCGCGACTCCCACGGAAATGTCCAGCTTTCCGGTACCGGCGCGCTCGGCGACCTGCTTTCCAACAGCATCCGTGAAAACCTCAGCATCAAGCGTGTCCGCTCGGATACCTTCGGTTACCTTCAGCGTTCGTTCATGGGCATCCAATCCGACCGCGACGCCCGCGAGGCTCGCGAGGTGGGTGAAAAGGCCGTGCAGTTCGCGATGTGGGACAATGTCGATGGTTCGGTGGTGATCAGGCGCCCGGTGCTCAACTACAGCGTGGATTACGAATTGGTGGACATCACGAAGGTCGCGGGCAAGACGCGCCACATGCCGGACAACTTCATCAACGCGGATGGCAACGGCGTGACCCAGGATTTCCTGAACTACTGCCGCCCGCTGCTAGGCTCCAGCCTCCCCGAGCCGCACCGCCTGCGTGCGCCGAAGGTTGGTAAGATCCTGCACAAGTAGCAGCTATACTGCCGCTCATGAGGAATTGTGATAAGCCGGCATCGGCGTGGCGTGACCGTGGCGGCGGTTTTCAACCGCCATGCCCGGGCATGAAGAAGGCCATGCGGTTGAAAACCGCAGCCACGATTCCACAAATCCTGATGCGCGGCAGTCTAACTACTCATCCATCTCCACCCGGTAGCGCGGAATGGACGAATCCACTTCCTTGCTCCACGCGTCGATGCCGCCGCGCAGGCCGTAGGTTTCGTTCAGCCCGTGCCCGCGGAACCAGGCGACCTGGTCGAGGACGTTTTGGCCGGAATGGTCGTAGAGCAGGATGCGCGTGCCCGAGTCACCAGCGAATAGTTGCTGCTGGAGTTCCTGGGTGAAGAATTCCGATCCGGGAATGACGACCGCCTCGTGCTCCTCGCGGGTGCGCAGGTCGATCAGGCGCAGCGCGGAAATTTCCTCTATCGCATCGGCGGGTTCCATCCACAACGCGGCATCGTGTTCGTGACTCTCCAACAAATGGGCGAGCATTTCATCCGGCGGGACTTCCGAGCGGGCACTGAGTTCCGCCAGAGTTTCGTCGTTGGCAAAGGCGCAGCTCTGACAGCCACCAAGGTGATAGCGCGCGAAGATCGCCCGTCTCGCACCGGGCAGGGTTTCGAGGATCACGTCCATCGGTGAGGCAGTGGTGAGGTCGGACGGGTTCATGCGCGGAAGCTAGCATTGGGAAAATTTACCGCAATGCCGCAGCTCCGGGTCGGCCCTACCTCACATGTGCTTGTCCGAATCCACCACCTTCAGCGAATCCGCCACCACCTTCGAGGCACGGACTTTTCCGGGGCGACTCAGCTTCTCGACCGACTTTTGCAGGCGGGCAAGTTCACTCTTCAGAGAGGCAACCTCCTTGCGGAGTTCCTTCATGTCTCTCAACGACACTCTTGCGGCTGGTACAATCGTTTTCATGACAATCCTGCGTCTAGTCAATCCGGCTCCGGATTGCCACAGAAAACTGAGGGCAATCACGACAAACACCGGCATTCCACGCACTCCTCGTAAGATTTCGTCCATGGTTCCGTTACCTTCACTCGAAATCAACCCGCCAGCTCCCGGGCACTCCGGCTGCGGCCAACCCAAAAAACAAACACCTTCCAATCAATGAAAAATTCCATGCAATCCAGCGTTTCCACCCACCTGCGGGCCGGAAATCCATCACGCGTTCTCTTGTTAGCGGTCGGACTGGCCCTTGGAGCGGGCGGTGTGTCCGCCAAACCGAATCCGGGGTCACCCGCCGTGTCGTTGAGCGCTGCCGGGAATAAACTCGAGAGGCAATATGAGGCCGCTCTCAAGGACCTGCAGTCGGAGATCTCCAAGGCCTTGCCGAAGGTGGACGAGCGGAAGAAAGGTGCAGTCGAAAAAGCCCGTGAAGAAACCGGAAAAGCGGCGGCGCAGGCAGATGCGGCGCAGAACGACATGAACGGGATCACAAGTGGAAAAGCCTTGGTGGAGCACGCGAAAGGCAAGTGGATCGGCGGTGCCGAGAAGGGCATCGCCCAGGCAGAGGCCGCGCTGAAGAAGGCGACCACGAGTGACGAACGCGAAGCCGCGAAGAAAGATCTGGCCAAGTGGGAGGCGAACAAGGAAGAAGGAATCAAGGCGCTCAAGGAGCGTCAGGCAGCCTATGACAAGGCGAAAGCTGACGGGCCAAAATTGAGCAAGGCGAGTGAGGCGGCTAAAGCGGTCCTGACCAAGGCGCGGGCCAACGAACTGGATGCGGTCAAGACCCTGCTGGCGGCTGTGGACCCATACCTGGCGAGCGACAAGCTCGATGCGAAACTCGTCAAGGCCACGGTGTTGACCGAGGCGACGCCTCGTGGATTGGCGGAGTTCGCGCAGCAGGACCGGGACAAGGAGGGTCTGGTGGAGAAACTCCTGGCCAATGACACGTTGATGAAGGAAATGCTCGTCGCGGGCGGTGCGAAGTACGGCAAGTATGGGCGGGCGATGGAAATTTACTCCGCGATCCGGCAGGCCAGCCCGAAAACCCATGAGGGCCCCCTCCAGCGTCTGGCCCTTGCCACCAGCCTGGAACACGCAAAGCCGATCGCGCAGTCCAATCCCGAGGACCAGACCAGTGCGCCAACCACCGTGGACCCGGTGAAACGCTACCTTCACTATGAGAAGGCCTACCTCGCCGGTGAATTGGATCCCGCTTTCAAGAACCTGAACACCTGGGAACTCCGGATGGTCGTGGACAGCGATGCGCCGGATGAGATTCTATCCTGGGGGCGTGAAATGCTCCGGAACTATCGGCCCGACCACATCTACACTCCCGACTACGGCTGGCGCTATACCTCGGCCGTCAAGACGGAGGTCCCCTACGGTTCGCAAAACGTGCAGTATGATCTTCCGTCACTGCACAAGTATCAGAATATTGCCAAAAATGGCGGAGTGTGCGGACGGCGCGCGTTCTTCGGCCG
>Ga0163144_10016195_pt1 | contig 15286 bp, 18 predicted proteins | sample OliLak19BULKMAT1_FD_123175 | JGI IMG/M metagenome (GOLD analysis project Ga0163144, IMG submission 123175) | Freshwater microbial mat bacterial communities from Lake Vanda, McMurdo Dry Valleys, Antarctica - Oligotrophic Lake LV.19.BULKMAT1 | ecosystem: Environmental > Aquatic > Freshwater >... | reverse complement strand
CCTACCTTTGAATGAACTACATAGAGAGGTTCGTCTATAGCCTTGCTGTGGTACTTCCTTGTGTACTTGTAGAAGAGGTAGTAGTCGTTCCCCCAAGGGTTGCCAAGTTCTTTAACTATTTTCCATCTAGGTTCGCTGTGGTGGTCAACCATGAAGTACTTACGGATCTCTGGAAACTGCATCTGGGCGATTGCACTGAAGTCGTAAGGGGTTGTGGAATACAAATCTCTGTCACCTTTCAGCTGGTTCCCATCATCGTCTTTGGGGTTGTAGTTCAACTCGCTACAATCCATCCTCACATGAACTGGTGGGTAAGCTCCTAGGTCATCATAAACATCTCTATGGAAAGCAAACGTACCATTCACGATTTTTCCTCCTCCGAAGACTGCGTGTCCAACCTTGCGTTTTCTAGGCTTAAAAACTCCCCGTATCCACTCACTCGCATCTTGGTTAATGTATCTTGCACCGAAGTTGAACATCTTGAACTTTGGATATTGTCGGAAAAAGCTATCGATCCTTTCCAAGTAATTTGGTTCATATTCGTCATCTGAGTCTAGGAAACATATTATTTCCCCTTTCGCTTTCTCCAACCCTGCGCTATAGGCACAGACTCGTTCTTCGTGTAACTTATCGATAACTCGTGCCCAGCTGGGTACAGAAAATTCGACAGTAGAACCGTCGTTGACCACGATCCATTCAAAATCCTTAAAGGATTGATTTCCAACACTCTCTGCTGCTCTGGTAAGTCCATCTTTTCTGTATTGGTTCCAAACGTGGACAGGCGTGATAACACTTATCCTTGGTCTGCCCATTTGTCGGCATACTCCTTCTTGTCTACATTCATCTGTTCTGCGTCTCCTGCAACTAAAAACCCTGTAGCATGGGATATGTGGAACGTCCTCAACCTCTCACTGCCTGCTACTTTCATACCTGCTTCTGTCATTCTGCGGGTTAAATCTACGTCAGCGGCATAGTTTAAGAACCTCTCGTCAAACAAATCTCCCAGTCTGTTGAACATATCCTTGGTAGTAAACAGAGCTGATCCGTCTCTGGTGTCGTTGTTCAAACTCTCCTCTACGGTTTTGTCCAGCCACTCAGCTCTGTGGTCTCTGGCTTCAATCATCCTGCTAAACACCTCTCCGTACATTGGTTTCCCGTAAACCATATCAACGTGTTTTAGTGCGTCTTTCATATCATCAACCCAGTTTTCGTAGACCTGTACATCAGTACAAATTATGGCTAGGTACTCTCCAAAAGACGCTCTAATCCCTTGGTTTACAGCCTTAACATAACCTAGGTTTTCTTTGTTCTGAATGATCTTGTCAGCATGCCAGTCTTCAACCTTAACTCCAACAGGGCTTGCGTTGTCTACAATAATAATCTCGATTGGGTTATCACCTGCGAAGTATCTAATTGAACTTAGAGCATGACCCGTATAGTGCATAAGTGGATAGTCCACGTTAAATACTGGCATAATCACCGATGTCAGTCCTTGGATGGTTTGGTGAGGTATTCCGTCTCCCCTCAGTTCACTAACAGCTTGGGCTTCAACTACTGTCTCTACTACTGGATTTGCTTCTCGTTGGTGTTTAGAACAAAGAGCCCACATTATCCCATCCCCGTAGGTTGCTGGTTCAAAACACACTGTGCATATCGTTAGATCACTCACTTAGTTTCCTCACAATCTCTGTCACTTCTCCTAAGGTATATAGTCTCAAGTACTTAACTCTCAGTCTCGACATTAGACCCCTCAATTTTGGCGAAGCAGTCTGTTTCGGCAATAAACGCCGTTTGACTTCCAATCTCAATTCGTTCCCCAGCACCGTAATGTACATAAATCATGTCTCCCTTCTCAAAGTCTTTAACTTCGCTTCCTACCTCAATTACTCTGGCTATCTCGAAATTAGTTGTGTTGGCTCTTGGTAGGACAATCCCAGACTTCATTGGACTGTCTTCTTTTAAGATCTCAATTAGTAATATTCTTTTAACTGGTTTAATCATGTATGGCTTGGCTTACTTCTCTTACCTTTTCCAAGAGTGGTGATCCTGTGGCTGTTGCAAAGGCTTCTAAATCCTTAGGAAGACAATGCCCACCTAGTCCTCGTTTTCCTTTGTAGTGGATGACTGTATGGTTCTTCATACCAAACGGGTGTTTTTCCAGTATCTCACGCACCCTTTCATAGTTAGCACCGCTCTTTTGACAGTAATCAAAGATCTCATTGGCAAAGACAACCTTGGTAGAGAAGAAGGCATTTAGACTTAGCTTGGCTGTTTCTGCGGTTATGTTGTCAGTCATAATTAGTGGTGCGTGTTTGGTGACGTTTCTGTAGAGTCCTGCTACTTCTTCCCTGTGGACTCCATCTCCTCCTCCGATGATAACGAACGGGGGGTTCTTAACATCTCTTTCCCAACTATCTTCCGAGAGAAACTCAGGGTTGCTAATGACATGTTCTGGGCGAATCTCCCTATATAGATTATCGGCAAAACCAGGCCAGACAGTCGATCTAATAATGAATATTGATCCCTGCCTTGTGGAGTTAATCTGACGTACAATTTCCATGATAGGTTGTGTAACATATTGGCCATCTTTAACAGGTGTAGGGAGACAAATAAAAACGAATCTGCAACTAGCCACCTCAGCGATACTGCAATTTGATTTTGTTTCATCTATGTCAAACCTCTTCTCTATTCCAAACAACTCTCCAGTTGCGTTACCTATCATCCCATTTCCGACAATAGCAGCGTTCATTCTTCAAAAAATAAGGGTCTGTTGTAATCAAAGTTTCTATGACAAGACGTGCAAGCCTCTACATAATCGTCTGCGTTGTGAGTATGAATACCGCTTACGTTTGCAAATTCTGACTTCTTGATAATCTTATGATCTCCAATATAACACCAATACTTTCTCTCTTTGTGTTTCCCTAACCAATGGTGAAAAGCAGAATAACTAGCATCATCACCTTTCCATGCAGGATTGTTCTCGTTTTTCAAAGATGGTGGCACCCACTTTCCTCGCAAATAAAGTCCTTTCATCACTATGGCATGGTCAGGTCGCTTTTGTCCCTTAAATACAGCAATCCTTTTACCACTCTTATAGTTAGCCAAATGAGATTGTCTATTTTTCTCTCTAGCTTCTTTAGTCATTAGTGCTATCGGGTATGCTCTCATGTTACTCATCAGAAAAAAATAAGGGTTCTAACTCATGTTTAAATACATAGTCTAGGTTCCTCTTCTGCCTCAAGTATGTCGATAGGGCTTGGTCTTTGTAGGCTCTTAGCTTTGACACCACCATTCCTGCGGTCTCTTTGTGGTAGATCTTCTCGTGATGGATTCTCTCTTGATCGGAAGCGTTGTCTGGACCATAGCGTGTGTTGGTGTTTCCTGATAGCCCTGATAGTACATCTATGTTACTTGAGTACTTCCTGAAGATTGCATTAGCTCCAAAGATATCTCTGAAGGGTGGGAAGTCTTGGTTCAGAACTACCACACACTTGTTCATGCCTGCTTCTTGGGTTATCAGGCTGTAGCTCTCAGAAGCAGAAGGCATGATAAACACGTTCGCTAGTCTGATGATTGCCAGAGCGTCTTCGTATGGTACTTCTACATTCCACTCGTCTTTGTACTCAGAAGTGAAAAGCAACTCTTGGTTGTTCAAACCCCAGTCAATACCTACGTTTTTCAAGTCATCCCTGTAAGAAATCTTATCTCCACCAGTCGAGTGAAAATCAACTACAATCATCCTCACCTTCAAATCCATGTCTTTAATCATAGCCATTGTTTTGACTGCTACTTCCACTTGCTTGCCACGGTCTAGTCGGCAAGGGTAAACACATACAGCATCAGCTTCCAGAATCTTCTTGTCATCCATAAACTTGCCTACATCTTTTGAAAGTCCTAGAACCTGTGCTACATCAGATGGGTGATGGACAACTCTCACTACATCCTCACTCACTCCAAAGTCGTTTGCCACTCTAGGGATAGAGAAGTCGTTAAAGAATACATAAAGAGAGTTTGGGAAAGGCTTGGAAACTAGGTTCAAATACTCGTCTTGGAAGATAGGTCGGAGGGCGTTGAGAGTGATTGGGCTGGTAGCTGAGTGAATCCAATGTCTCCACTTCAAATGAGGTAGTTTCTCTGCTACTCGTCTGGCGGCAAAGTTGTGTTTCAGGGCTGCGTTCTGATAGATAACGTCATGGCTAAGAACCACATCTATATCCTTTAAGATCTCTTCAAGGGCACGGGCAATGTTGTCTACGTCTTGGTCAAAGCTCTCGTCCTTCTTAACCTCGTTGTGACAGGCTACGTTTGGAATGTGCTTGATGGTAACTTCAGGTAGAGCAAAGGCTCCAGCGTTCTCAGTCTTAAATCCCTCTTGGACTATAACTGTGGGGTGGTAGCCGTTCCTAACCAACATCTTGATCTGGTCATTGGCTATTCTACAAAGGGAATATGCGGGGGAAAAACTGTCAAAAGTAGTGAAAATCGCAACTCTCTTAGGATCTTGTATCTCTTCCATCCTATCAAGCGTACTACTAATTGTGAAAAGTTGTCAAATTTTAAAGCTGATTGGGGATACCAGCTACACAAACTTCACAGTTGAAAGTACCACCCACATCAATTACAGCATAAACACCTTTTTTGAAGAAAAGTGGGTTAGGGAAAACCTGTGAATCGTCATAAGTTGTTGAAGAATCCAACACCCATACGAGGTTAGATTGTTGACCTGTAGCATTATCATAGAAAGAAACGTGTCCTGCCGATGTACCTGTTGCCAGTTTCATAGCCGTAATCTCCACTGAAGTAGTGGCAAACTGAAATCCCTGATCGTTTGCCGTCGGTTTCCAGACCTGTTGTGGAAGTGAATATGTTTGTTTACCTATCATTATATTGTTGTCGTTGTTGATGTGCTTGTGCTCGACGTTGACGTACTACTGGATGTACTGGTGCTACTCGACGTACTGGTAGAAGTTGTCGTTGTCGTGGTTGAGGTACTCGTTGTCGTGGTTGTAATCAAGGAAGCGTAGTACCACGCACCTGTGTCAAAGACATAAAGTCTGTTGTTGGCTGTGTCAATGAACTGCTCACCCGTTTGTGGGTTGCTTGGAAAAGAATCCACAGCGGTATTGATATACCTCTTGGCTCTTATCAGATTACTAAATTTTGTTCCTGTTGCTTCTGCCATTATATTGTTGTGCTCGTACTCGTTGTACTACTTGTGCTTGTCGAACTCGATGTCGATGTGCTCGTAGTGGTAATACTGGTACTCGTACTCGTACTAGTTGAACTACTTGTGGACGTAGACGTGCTAGTAAATTGAACTCCTAGCCAGTTATTACCACTCCATGTCCACCAACTATGACTTACTGTGTCCCAAATCTCATCCCCGATAGCAGGATCAGTAGGCAAAGTTGCCACTGGACGTACATATCCTATGATATTTGATATATGTGTTCCTGTTGCTCTATCTGCCATGTTTAAACCGTTGTTGTTGTACTGGTACTTGTTGTTGTCGTGCTAGTACTGCTCGTAGTACTGGTTGTGCTAGAGCTGGTTGATGTCGTGCTTGAGCTAGTTGATGTTGTCGATGAACTCGTGCTAGTTGTTGATGTACTGGACGATGTTGAAGAACTGGTACTGGTACTCGTGCTGGTAGAAGTTCGTGTAGCGATTCTGAACCCTCTCCAAGAAAGCCCGTCAAAACGCAAGTACCCTTGAATGGTTGTACTATTGATTGTGGCTGTATTAAGGTATTCATCTCCAGCAACAGGATTTGTCGGGTCTGTTGTCCTACGCTCAAGTCTACCTGCTAAGTTACTAAAACTGGTCACACTTTAAATTTACTAGATTGAATTGCGACTGTGTCAAGCCTTAAAATGGTTTTGGCGTCATACATGAGAAGACCTATTTTGGATTGTCCGTACTGCAAGAAGCCTTTTTATCCTATCGAGGGACGTGAGAAACTACAGAAATACTGTCGTCCTGCACACCGTAAGAATAATTATAAGAAAAGATTAAGAACTATAAGCGAGTCCGTCACCCTTTGAAGCGTAAACGCCTCTCCAGTCACCGAATCCGTTTGAGAATCGCTCTCGTGCTTTGTAGAGGAAAGCGTCTGTCTCGAATGCTGTGTCGTTCTTAAATTCTGCTTTGTCTCTCCAGAACCATAGGAAGTTAGCTTGTTCTGTGTCACAAAGATACCATGCTGTCGTTGATGTGTCTCCAAGATAGATCCAAGGTACTACTTGGATTGTGCCCTTGTAGAAGTTCATGTCATTGTCAGCTGTTCCAGCCCGTAGGTTTGATTCAAATATGATCTTTGTTGCCTTCTCAAGTTCGATTGGAACATAAACTTTGTTTGGCGTAACATCGATCTTCATGCCCTTGTCGTCTTTTTGATTCCTCATCGCAAGTCTTGCGGTCTCGTAGTTAGCCTCAGTTAGAGTAATACCTGTTGAGCTGGCGTTAGATTGTGTTGCTCCACCATCACTTCGTGGGTGAACAGTAGAAGCCAATACTTTACCATCTCCGCCTTGGTAGGAAGTGTTGAAAGCTCTCTCAAGAACATATGATCCACTCTTTTCTTCCCATCGTCTCAAAGATCGTCCTAGTTTTGCAGGAAGTTGGTTGATGATGTTGTATTGGTCATCGTCAAGAGCTTCTCTGGAAACCTTGAATCCCTTAGCGTAGACGATGTGTGTGAACACAGTGTCGTACATTTGTACTGGGTCTTCGTAGGTGATTGGTGCGTTTTCAGCTTTTGGTACTGGGTAACCGAAGCCTGAGAAAGCTGAGATTCTCTCATCTTGTTTGTCAGAACTCTTTACAGTGAACAGAGATGTGTAAACTCGCTCTGTCTCCTTGTAGCTGTCAAGGAAGATTGACAGGAAACCTGGTTCTAAAGTATCGCCTATGTTTGCTTTTAATATCATGTTATGCTGCCACCTTTGCTGTTGCAGAATCTACGCCTGCTGAGAATTGATTTTCGTTAATTCGGAAAAGTCCTTTTGATGCGTCTCCGTCATTGTCTGGGTCAATCGAGATCAACTGTACCTGACCGTTTGCTTCAGATCCTCCAACTGTTACCTGATTACTGTTAGCTACGTCAAACATTTGGAAAAGATTAGTTGCTGCAAGAGCTGCATCTGCGTCATTGTAGAAAAGAGTCATACCTGCTGGGTCAAAACCGATTTGACCTTGAAGATAATTGTCTGTTCTTGTTTGATTTGTAGCAGAAGTAACTACTGTGTCATCGTTCGTGATGGTAACACCTGCGTTATTTACCCAAAATGCTGTCCAAGGAGGTACGCCGTTTTGGTCAACAACACCTTGAAGAACTCCTGCTGGAACTTCACCTGAAGCTGCACGAACTAGAAATCCACCTGTGTTGACTCTAACCAAATCACCTAATTTAAGTGTTACTGTGTTACCTATTTTGAAAGTTATGAAAATTGGCGCAGAGATTTCTCCGCTTCCATGTTGATAAACTCTAAATCCTGTACTTGCTGATAAAGCCATATCTGTAAATTAATGATAGGGTATCGAAAAGAAGTCCTGTCAAGTAGCAAGATGGGGTAAAACGTGCCTATTTGCCGTGGGTTTCCTGATAACCTGCTCCATAAAATGAGTCAGTTTCAGTTTCGTCGTTCATGTTTTTAGATACTTGGTCTGGGTTAGCTTGTTTTTGCATCTGTGAAACTTGAGGGGCATTAAACACATTAGTTGGGTCACCTGTTGCAAGAGGGATAATGTTTTGGTCGAGGGGTGCTTCCTTCTCTGCAATCTGATCTTTGTGACTTCTCATGTGTCCTGAAAGGGCTATCTTCTCTGTAAATGATTTCTCGCAGTACTCACAGGCGTATGGGTTCTTCAACTCTTCTAACTTCTTCTCAACCTCTGTTCGTGAAAGATCTTGTAAGAAAGCGTAGGTTAATAGAATTTCCTCTGCTACATCATCTTCATACTGCAACATTTTACCTACTGGATGTTCGTACTTTTTAAAGTTAAATACAAAGCTAACAATGGGTGCGCCATTCTCGATAGGATTATATAGGTATTTCATCTTCCTTCTTCTGCTCGTCTGGTTAGGATTTGTTTCTTGTTCTCTAACCATCGTTCATCTGTAACACCCATTCTTTTGGCAACCTCACGTTCCGCTGGGGTCATTGTTGCTCCCTCTGCGGGTGGTGAAGAAGAAGGGACTGAGGATATTATCCCTGCGTTACCCGATGCGTCTTCTCTAGCTTTTTTCAAGGCTTCTGGTAGCGTGGCTAAACTATAAGCCTTCTCTAAATACTTAGGTAGTTTCTCAAGAGAAACACCTGAGATCACTTCGTTGTAAGTCTTAGTTCCGCTGGGGTCTAAAAGTTCCATCAACTCTTGGCCAATTTTGACATTCATGTCTTTCTTTGTATCTCCCTCAAGTTTGTCTAAATTATGTCCAGTCTCGAAAGCAGAGACTATGCTGTTCTCTACCGCTTTTCTGGTGTCTTGGGCTATTGGCTCACTTGTGGGTTCTTCCTTCTTTGGTTCGGGGTTCATCTTCTTCTGGTAAGCGTCTTCAACCTGCTTGGTTAGTGCTTCGTCTGCGGTTATTGCGTCAATGTAAGGTTTTACTTTTGCTATATAGTCTTCGTAGTCTTTGAGTTGTTTCTTGGTTGCCCCGTGTGCTTCAGCTGATTCAGCCACGAATTTGACTATCTCGTCTGGAGTTTTACCTTTTATGTCGTCTGTTGAGATTGTTGGAGTACCTTCTGCCTTCGGTACTACTGGGGTTCCCGCTGTAGGAGTTTCAGTCTGCGGTGTTATTTCGTCTGCCATCTATAATACTATCAGATATAATTGATTTTTTGTCAAGCACTAGTCGAGTCCTAGGTTCCTTGCGACAGTCCATTGTCCCCATCCTCGGTCTTTGTAGAGTTTGGCAGCGTACTTAACATTCTGCTCAGGATCCATCAAAGTGTCTTTGTTTGGTCTCTCAGGGAAAGACCTGATTTGAAACAGTCCGTAAGACGGGAGAGGTTTGCCCATCTGCTCGGAAATATCGCCTGGAATGATATAGTCATCACCAATCTTCCACCACTCTCCGCCAGACTCTCCTGCCATCACTCGCAGGGCGTTATCTACTTGATCTCTAGGAAAATATTTTTCAACCAGTTGTTTAATATTAGCGTTGTTGTAAGTGTCGTTGTCCTCGACTTGGTATTCGTTACCTGCGGCTGATTTAAACTGTCGCATCTTCTTCTGTTTTGGTTGCTGTTGGACTTGTGGAGAATTCATCATCGCTCTTTCTGGAATAGAGGCTGGTTGCTGTGGAGCGGGATCTACTTGGGGATACGGACTAGACATCACATTTTGTAGTTGTTGTTTTTGTTCAGGGCTGGGGTTGAAACGATTGATTGGGCGTTTTGCCTCAGGAAGTACGTTGTTCACATAGAACTTATTTGTCGTGTCCAGAGGATTGGCGATAAAGTTAAATAACCCTCGCATCTTCTCTTCGATTGGATCAGGGGTAAAGCGTGATAGAAGACCCATTACTTGCCTTTCTTTATCTTAAACTTTAATTTGAATTTAAGTTTTTTTAACTTGGGAGCACTCTTTTTGCCGTATGCCATTATTTCTCTCCTTTCTTCTCTCTGCGGTCTTTTTCGGATTCTGCACCTTTGATAGCATGAGCCAGAAGAGTTAGTGCGCCAACCTGTCCTCTGGCATTGGCTTTGAATACTGCTAGTCTGTTTGGGTCAGCTTCAGAGTATGAGAAGACTGCCGCCATGTTCCTATCAATCATGTTACGGATTACTTCTAAGAAGGCATCGAAGTTTTTATCCGTACTGATGTTGGAAAGAAACGCTAGTTGGTTATCACCACAATCCCGCAGTAGTGCTTGGGCTTCAAAAGAGATTCTCTTCTTATCTATCGGTTTTTTTATCCTCTTCACCTAACTTGTCCCCCTCCTTGAATCTGGGCTGGGTTTGTGGCTAGTAAGTTACGATTTGCGCCCCCTGTGGTCTGTGGAGTAGGATTTGGTGCTGTGCCTGGTGCTAGGGCTGCTGGTGACCCTCCAGGGGCGGTTGGTCCTGCAAGCTCTTGTCCACCTTGGGCGGCATCTCCGCCAGATAACATTCCTCCACCTGCTCTTTGTTCTTGTGCCATCACCTCGCCTGTAATGTGATCGGTCATAATATCAATCCTTGGGTCATTAGATTTAAGTTCTTGGAAAGCATCACTCTTTGTAAACTCAACGTGAATTTGAGTGTGGGCTGGTGAAGAGTACGGTGTTGGAGGGGTTGGCTTACCCTGCATAATTTGTTGGTTCTCCAAGTTAGCCAGATCCAAAAGAAGTGCTAGTCGTGCGTTGTTCTGTTTCAGTTCCTCACTCTTGTAGTCTGCTGGGTTTTTCTTGTTTGCCAAGATTAGATCGTCCCCTAGCTTGATAATGTCGTAAGAACCTGGAATAGCCATGGCAACTTGGCTTAGGCGGTCAAACATCTCATTTGCTTCGGTTTTCATCAACCCTTCGGATACAGGAAGGGTAGATCCAGCCTCGAATCTGATATCATACCCACCAGAGGCTACAGGCATAAAATACTCAGGTTTAAGCTCGAAGAAACTAACTCCAGCCTTCTTTTGCTCGGTTGGTGTACCTTTTTCGTCAAAAACGATCTCTTTGTCTGGAATACGGATTTCTCGGTAGGATTTCTTGAACTTTTCTCCGTCTACGGTCTCAACAAGTCCTTGAGCTTCCATCTCGCTCATTTGAACCTTAAACTCATCACTCATCTGTTTACCAACGATTTTCTCTAGTTTAGGCTGAGAGTAGTACTGAAGAATGTTAGCTACCCTTAATCTGCCTATTTGGGTTAAAAATTCCTTCTCGATCAACCTCATCTTAAGTCTAATTCTCTTAAGGGTGCTTTCCTTAACTATAGCGGCTTCTGTTGCAGTTCCAGAGGTAGGGAGAGATTGTGCTCTTGGATTTACTCCCGTGGCAACTGTAGAGTCATCCTCTAGGTGTTTTAGGGAAAGTTCAACCGATCTTGGGATATCTGCGTACTCGATTGGTTTGGCGGCGTTAACATCGTCCGAAGGAATGGCTCCATGAGGACGGGCGATCAAATCCTCGTCAGATAGGTTCAAACTTGGGGAAACAAGGAACATCTTGTCGATATCTAGGTGATTACGGTCAATTATCATCTGACGGAAGATGTTTGACTCGTCTGTTATCGACTCTAGGAGTTCAGCCTCACCTTTACCGTAAAAAGAGTGGGTTCTCTTAACATCGAGTGCACGGGCGAAGGGAAGTTGCTTGTGTTTGTAGGGATTGGGACCTTTAACCAAAAGAACCCCGTTAGCTACTATATATAATGCGTCTTGGGGCTTTCTGCTCCAATACCACAGAACTTCAACGTCCCGTGACTTGTCAAACCCTTCTGGGGGCTTAAATTCTTCAAAATAGTCGATATCTCCACCAGGAACCACATATTTGGCGTTTTCCATCTTGTCGAAGGTTGGACCTTGGAAAAAGAGCCTAAAATCGTCAATATCCATGATATATCGGCGAATACAGTCTCTAAGTTGGTAGGGACCTGTGAACCCTCGTCCCTTTTCGTCTGGAAGGAAGTCTTCGAGCTTGACACACTCCATGTAAACATCATCAAAGTCGGTAATTAGCTCTTCTTTATCGTCACTAGTGAAAACTTTGCGGGGTTCTTTCCAATAGTACTCCTGAGCGATGCCTGTTCCCGTAATAAAAGCGTCCTTTAAAACATCATAGAGCTGTATGTCCCCATCTGCGATATCCCATGTGTAATTAAAGATGTGTTCCATGATCCTAGCCTTGGGTGCATCCTCACTACTTCTGGGTAAAATCAAAGGTTTTGGGGATTTGTCGATAACCTCACTAAGCACAGTTTCTACCGTAGCAAGGGTTAGAGGAACTACATGATTACTCTGCCAGTCGTCCTTGCCTTTTTCTTTCCTGAACATCTCCCATTGCTTTCTCCACTTCTGTGCGTTTTTGACTGCCGTCTGTCTGTCATGGGAGCCCTCCATGGCGAGTTTCCTTTTATATACCCAATCACGGGCTTCTTTCTCCGCACCTTGAGGGTCGTAAGGTCCTGCTCGGCGTTCAACTAAATCTGGTTTATCGTAACTCATGCGTATAGGTATCTTTTCTTGCTAGGACTGGATATCTTTTGCCTAGCTGGATAGATTATATCCAACATATAACTTAGAGCGTCAAGACAGTCATCATGCTTGGCATAGGGGTATCGTGTCAACTCATCTTCTAAAAAGTAGTTATTTGTAAGATATTTGTTATGTATGATTTTACCATTCTCGTACAGAGGTTGAAGACCTTTGATCCTCTCGTCCTTACTTCGGCTCTGGGGGTTGAGCTCTCTAATATGGAAGTACTTTTTCCTGACCCTCATCTGTTCCCTTAGAGTGTAGGCTAGGGTCTTCTGGTAGGCGACTGTCTCGATGGCAATATCCAGTAGATTCCATTTCTCCTTCATATCAAAGATTCTGTTAATAATCTCATGCGGTAGGAGTTTTTCCCTGACTATGTCCATAATCCAAAGATAGTTCTCCTCATCCACTCCAACTACCACCATAGCAGTAAAGTCTGCCGACCTCTCCAGAGAGATAGCAGGATCGATGGTCATAAACCTAGTCAGGAGCTTACCTCTAAGATCTTCTGGTTCGTAGTACTGGAACATACTTCTCGTAAAGATAGCGTTTTCTTCTGGGACTGGGTCATTCAAATACTGTGCGGAGAAGTGACTCCATCCTTCTGAAGCTAGACGTTCTTGAAATTCTTTTAAGGTGAACTTACCTGGCCAGAGAGGAACCCATCCTTCCCCTGTGTCGATATTCCCCTTGTAGGCTCGCATAACCATGGTGTCGTATTGGCTGGCTACATTACTGCTTGGGTCAAGAATCCATCCATAGAGATCACTATCGTGCCAACGAGTACCAATAACTACAATCTGTCCACCAGGCTCTAAAAGATCTAATGAGTCGTTATACCTTTGTCTGATCTTCATCAGTTGATCTGCTGTGGCTACGTTATCACGGTTTTGAACGTCATCGAAGATAATCAGGTCGTAATGTCCTCCAACCAAGTTGTTATCAATCCCTGCGGCTGTGACTGTACTCTCCCTCTTATCATTGGCTGAGACTCTAATTCTATCCTGTGCCCACTCTGTACTTCCTTCTTGTAAGTTGCCAAAAAGGTCATGGATCTTCTCGTTCCTGACTAACTGACCTTTAATCTGAGAGATGATGTCAACCGCCATCTGCCATGTTGCAGAGTAGACTAATATCCTAATCTTAGGGTTTTCACAAATACTGTAAAGTGAGTAACCTACCGATATCAATTTAGTCTTAAGATGATTTCTTGGAATGAGTAGGAGCTTTTTGTTCTTCTTCTGGTCTTGAACGAAGTGACACATATCTTTGTGTACAGAGCCTAGGGTAGCGAACTTCTCATCACCCTTATCTGCTTCTAGGATAAACTTATTAAAAAGAAAGAGATCCTTTGTACACTTTTCTTTGTAAAGTGCCATCAGGGTCTCATCAGCCTGCATAGTCGCCTCTATTAACTTCCTTTTATTTGGATTAGTTGTTTCGTCCATCTAAATCCCCTACAGCCATAGCAAACACCTCACAAGCATTTAAATCATAAATAGGTTCACGAACGCTCCTGAAGGCTCTGGGGTATATCCTCCGACCTATGGTCACAAAGAGTAAAACACCCTTAGTATCATACTGTACCTTATACTCAATACTCCTAGGCAGATCCTGTTCCTTTAAGAAAAAAAGAGTGATCTGTGCACAGAGTTTGTTGTAATCGTTAAACTTACGTCTTGCATCTAACTTCTCAAGAAAAAAGGTTCTCCTGGCGCTCTGGGATATCTGCTCTGCCTTAAAAACCTGACTAACTACCTTAGCTGCTTTTAGATCAGACTCCTGACCTGTCTGGTCAAGTAACTCTCTCTCCTCATAAACCCTCTTACTTTGATCCACACCTTATAGTATCATAATTTCTTAGTAAAATTTTATAGCGTATAAAAAAATATGACGTATTTATATACAACCTACTCTACTTATTTAAAAACTTGAAGGGGTGTACTAGGGCTACCCGCCTACCGTCTGCCCTCCTCTCGTGCTTGCTTGGCTAGTATGCTCTCAGTGCCCCTCTAAGACCTTAATAGTCTCTAAGTGGTGCTATGCCTCATGGTGTGGTGGTGTGTTGATGGTGATGGTGTGTTTTTAACGTGGGACGGTGAGAGAACCTAGCTTTTAGGCACGGATTATCAAACTAATAAGAGTTGACAATATCCTGGATTTCCTCTTGTTTGGTCTTATTCATGGCTAGCAACTCTTTGTAATCCTTAGAATTTAAATTAATCTTTATACTCCTACTCTCAGTCCTCTTGACTAAGTTGGGGTAAGCCTTTAATAACTTTAGTAGTTCTATGTTAGCCTTTAATACAGTATCACTACTAATCTTGTCAGGTTGCCAATCGTTAGCTATTTCCTTTAATCGGTCTGTTTGGGTTTCTAGTGTAACACCATTCTTTAACAACGCTTGATCTATGGCTTCAATAATCATTGGGTTGTCCATGTTATCATGTGCTATCTTTTTAGCAGATCCTAGCGAGTTAGTATCATACGCTTGAAGTGCAGACTGTGTTTGGTTGCTAGTTCGTAAGTAGTTACTAACAAATTTTCTTTGTTTAACTGATAATCTTTTTAACTTAGCCATGTTATTAGTATAACAGACATTCGCTAGCTAGCTCATGTCATGGAATGTCTATTCTAAAAGAAAAGAGAGAAAAGGATAAAAGAGAGAAAAGAAAAAATCCCCTATGGGTTAAAAAACAAAACCTAGCCTATATTCTCAACCTTGCGGCCAACCATCAATGGTTGTAGTCCAATGGGCATTAAAAAGCCCTACTCTGAACGTTGACGTTGATTGGGTTTAGTTTCAACGCCCAGAATAGGGCACCCGATCAACTAACTATTTATACCATAATATTGTCATTCTGTCAAACTAGGCACAACTTGCTATGTACTAACCTATTGACAAGTACTGATAACTATGGTTTAATACTATTATAAGTATATAGGGTTATTGCTTAGCTCACCAACAATAACCGCTTATTAGTCAATGACCCATTACTTATATAAATATAACATGAAACTACAAGAAGCAATGCAAAAATGGCAAGCAAGCGGACGGCTAGCGTTTTACTACCCTCGTAAGCATACAGTAAGTTTAAAT
>Ga0163144_10016193_pt1 | contig 15288 bp, 11 predicted proteins | sample OliLak19BULKMAT1_FD_123175 | JGI IMG/M metagenome (GOLD analysis project Ga0163144, IMG submission 123175) | Freshwater microbial mat bacterial communities from Lake Vanda, McMurdo Dry Valleys, Antarctica - Oligotrophic Lake LV.19.BULKMAT1 | ecosystem: Environmental > Aquatic > Freshwater >... | reverse complement strand
GAAGCCCAAGGCGCTCCTTCTCACGGTGTCGGCCGTGTGGTGCGGCCCCTGCAACTACGAGGCGGATCAGGTGCTCCCGGGCCTCTACATCAAGTACAAGCCGCTCGGCGGCGAGTTCTTCGTGCAGCTCTCCGACGGCGCGACGCCCGGCAAGGCGGCCACGACCAAGAGCCTCTTCAACTGGACCAACAAGTACGACGTCGACTACCCGATGGCCGTCGACCCGACCTACAAGCTGGGCGCGCTTTTCGAAACGGAGGCTTACCCGGCCAACATGATCATCAAGACCAGCACGATGCAGATCATCGCCTCCGTCTCGGGCGCTCCCGAGGCCGGCGGCACCTTCTGGAAGAAGTACGAGAAAGTGCTGGCCGGCGAGCTCTGATCTTCGTCGCCTGGTTTTCACCTCAGTCTTTTCCTTCGTCCCCGCCCAGTCTTCTCCGCCGGCGCCATGCCGTTGGCGTCACAGACAGCCTCGCTTCAGAGACGAGCCTTCGTCGGAAGCGAGGCGCGCTCGAGGGCGCAGCACGTCCCCCTGCAACGCCAAGATTCGCCGATCGAGCGACCCCACGGGGCAGGCCGCCTCGGCCGTGCAGCCGCTCCACAGCTCCTGTCTGATCAGCGCTCCGAGCGCTCCGGCGTAGTCCCGGCCGCGAAGCTTCACCGCGGTGACGCCGCGCCGTCTCGCCCTGCACGCCCTTCGGGTCGTCGTCGGCGCTGCGGGATGGCACGTCTCTCGGCCGCCCCCTACCTCGCTCATGATGAGCGCCCGGATGGGCGCAGGCGCCTTCCAATGGGCGACGCGCTCGAACGAAGAGCCTGGATCGCGCCGGGTCGAGCCCGTCGTCGACGCTGGAGCGCACGCCCACCCGACAAGCGCCCTGCTCACTGCAAAGGCCGTGGGACTACCTCCCTGCCGGCATTGGGTATTGCAACACGGCCGCCATTCAATGAATCTCCAGCCACGACATCCGGGAGGGGAGCCTGCGGGCCGGGGTCGTCAATGCAACTGGCATCGCCGCGCGAGCCGTTCGAGAAGCCGTGCGGGCGGCTCGCGGGCCGCCATCGTCCCTCCTCCGATGGCCTCGGGCACTCCCCGACGGCCGCGCGCTCCTCCCTTGCGTCCGGCGAGGTTTCCCCGCCGTGCCGCCTACGCGTCGTGATAGACAGCGCCGCGTGTCTCGCCGACCTCGCCTGCTCGCCCCCGCGCTCGCGCTCGCCGCTCTGACGGCGTCCTCCGGCGCGCTGGCGATCGAGTTCAAAGACCTGGCCGGCCGCCCGCTCACGGTCGACGTCACGAACACCGGCATTGCCAACTTTCGTTTCGACAATCGCAATGACCTCTTCGACGGCGCCCGCAAGCCGGACCCGAGATCCAAAGTCGACGACGACTACTTCGAATACATCGATCGCCTGAACGTCCAGATCGGCTACTGGCGGCTCCGCCTCAACGTGCGCCTCGACGGCCAGGCCTACGCGGGGACCGTCGGCCCGGGCAACGTGCGGGACTACGTCATCGACGAGACGCTCGAATACGGCGAGGAGCTCGACAGCAACAAGCTCATCCCGCGCATGAACGACTACCTCGCCGAGGTCAATACCCGCTTCCGCCCAAGCATCTATCCAGCCAAGCTATCGTTCACCTACCTGGAGCCAGGCATCGAGCTGACGGCCGGCGACTTCTATGCCCAGCTCGGGCGCGGCATGGTGCTGAGCGTGCGCAAGATCGACGAGCTGGGCGTCGACACCACCATCCGCGGCGGCAAGGCGCAGGCCTCCAAGAGCTTCGGCAACTTTCGCATCGGCGGCACGCTGCTCGGCGGCCAGCTCAATCCGCAGCGCGGCGACGAGCAGAGCGGGCGCTTCCTGAGCGCGACGGCGTCGCCGCTGTTCTTCGGCTTCGCCGAGCCGGAGCCCGTCCAGTTCTATGACCCCACGACGGGAAGGCTCGCGGTGGCCACGCTCTCGCGGCCCAACTACCTCACGGACACCGTCTTCGGCGGTCGCGTCGAAGCGGGCCATGCCCTGGTCCAGGCCGCCGCGAACGTCTCCGTCCTGCTCCGCGAAGATCACAGCCTGGGCTACCAGCAGTGCTTGCAGAGCGCGCTCTCGGACGCCGATCGAATCGCCTGCCAGTTCTCGGACCCGGTCCTCAACACAAACACGCCGGTGCTGTCGCACAGCCAGATCCGGACCTTCAGCGGCTCGCTCACGTTCCCCCAGCTCAGCAAATACGCCGACCTCTATGTCGAGGTCGCCGGACAGCAGCTCGCGGACGGAACGGTCACTGCGGTCGGCGCGAACGGCGAAATCACGGAGCGCCAGCCGGACCTCGATGGTTATGCCATCTACGCCAATGGCACCGCGCGTTTCGGTCCCGTGACGCTCACGCTTGAAGGCAAGCACTACCGGCGTCTCTATTCGCTGACGGCCAACGTCGGCAATACCGAGTTCGCCCAGCTCGCCTACAGCCAGCCGCCCACGGTGGAGCCCATTTACGTCGAGTCCGTCGGCTCGCCGAACGTCTGCAACACGGGCGGCCGCGCCGAGGTGAAGTATCGCTTCAATCGCGAGACGTCGGTGTACGGCTGGGTCGGCCGTTACGCGAGCTTCTCGGAATACGCCGAGAACCTGACGTGCGAGGAGAAGGACGAGAATCGCACGAACACCTGGGACACCGCCATTGGAGCCGATCTCCACTACGACGAGGCGACGAGCTACGTGAAGGCGTGGGTCGGCGCCCGCGTCAGCGATCTCGAGGTGCCGACCGACGGCTTCGTCAACGTGCCCGGAACGACCAGCGTGTTCTACCGCGAGACGTACGTTCGCTACGACATCGTGAAGCACCTCACGGGGGCGTTTTCGCTTCAATCACAGGGCTTTCACCGGTACCGCTACCTGCCCGAGCGGTTCGCCAACCCATGGTGGGAAGGCGAGAACTACCTGGCGCTCCAGTGGGCGCCGCGCCTGTCGGCGACGTTGGGGTTTGAGTACAGCAGCCGGCCCGGCTGCTCGCGCGACGTCGCGGACGGCGAGCTCTGCTTTTATGTGAGCGGCGGCCTGCAATGGCGCGGCGCCGCGAGCGACGGCATCTGGGGCCAGATCTTCAACTCGGTGACCGCCTTCGTCGGACAGCGGCGCGCCGCCATCCGCTGCGTGTCGGGCGTGTGCCGCCAGTTCCCGCCGTTCGAGGGCGCAAAGCTCGAGCTGGTCTCGCGGTTTTAGGTTACTGCGCGTTACTGCGCGAGCGCCTTCTCGACTTCCGTCGTGACCTGCGCCGCCGAGCCCGGCTGATAGCCGACCCGCTTCCACACCACCGAGCCCTTCTTGCCGACGATCACCGAGAACGGCAGCTCGCGCTTCGGGTTGTACTGCGCGACGACGCTGGTCTCCTCGTCGAGCAAGATCGGGAAGATCATCTCCTTGTCGTGAACCACGGCCGAGACCTGCGCGCGCGACTCCGGTCCGTCGAGCGAGATGCCGAGGACGACGAAGCCGTTGTCCTTGTGCTTCTTGTAGAGATCCACGAGGTGCGGCATTGCCGCGAGGCACGGGTCGCAGGTGGTCGACCAGAAGTCGATCAGGACCACCTTGCCGCGATAGTCCGAGAGGTGGACGGTCGAGCCGTCGAGCGCAGGCAACGTGAAATCGGGGGCGCCGGCCCCGTCGACCGACGGCGTACCGGACGTCTCGCCACCCGTCGTTCCGTCGCCCGGCACCTTGACGTCCGTCGACGATCCGGTGGTCGTGCTCGAACAGCCGAGCGACAGCGACATGAGCGCGGCGAGCGCCGCGACGAGGCGCGTGCCGCCGGCACGTGAGGCCGAGCGTGAGGCCGAGCGTGAGGCCGAGCGTGAGGCCGAGCGTGAGGCCGAGCGTGAGGCCGAGCGTGAGGCAATGCGGAGGAAACGAGGAATCATATCGGAACCGGGAATGGGGATGGAGCGCGCAGCGCGCGCCCGACGCCCATTGGCAATGGGTCGAGTGGCGTGGCTCGCAATCCGTCGGGTGAGCGGAGCGCGGGCCTCATTGTCAGGCGAGTCTACCAGACGCGAGCTGCTTCGAGCAGGGCGCTGCTCGGTGCAGCGCTCGAATGCCGAGCGCAAGCGCAGGGCAAGTACAGAACCAGCGCAGAACCAGGCTTGTCAGGGAGCGCCGGCGAGGACCTTCTCGTACTTCTTCCAGAACGGGCCGCCCACTTCGGGGGCGCCGGAGAAGCTCTCGACGATCTTCATGGTCCGTGTGTCGATGATCAGGTTCGCGGGGAAGGCGTCCGCGTCGAACAGCGCGCCGAGCTTGTAGGAGGGGTCGATCGTCGAGGGGTAGTCGACGTCGTACTTGTCCGTCCAGTTGAAGAGCGACTTCTGCGTGGCCGCCTTTCCGGGCACGGGGCCGTCTGCGAGCTGGAGGAGGAACTCGCCGCCCATCGGCTTGTACTTGACGTAGAGGTCGGGGAGGACCTTGTCCGCTTCGTAGTTGCAGGGACCGCACCACACCGCACTCACGTTGATGAGCAGCGCCGTCGGCTTTGAGGAGCCGATCGGGAAGATGGAACCCTCTTCGTAAAGCGCGTCGCCCGTGGGATTGTAGAATTCGGCCAGGTTGATCTCTTGCAGCGTGGCGCTCGACTGCATCGCGTTGGCGAAACCGAAGAACTTGTAGTTCGCCATGACCGACCCGATGGCGACCCCATAGGGGCCGTCGGGGTAGAGCTGCGCGGAGTGCGCTGGTTGCCCCGAGCCTTCGGGGAAGGCGGGCGCCACCGCGGTGTCGTCTCCGCCGCCGGAGCCCGTGCCGCCACAACCGACGAGCACAGTGGCTCCGAGAAGCGCGACGATGGTGTTCCGCATGACTTCCTGGTTTCGCGAGCCTCGGCCCGCGTTCGGTTAGCCTGAGATTCTTCTGGCGCGGCGAATCAACGTCAAGGCGCAAATGATTTTCAACCACCACGATCTGGGCTACGTCCGCAGCTCACAACCCCGAGGATTTCACGAAATGCGCCAGCCGAGCTTGTCTCAAACGCCCGAACGCCCGAGCGCGCCCGCGTCTCGCTTCGTTGCTTACGTTCTCGCGGCCCTCTCGTTCGCGAGCGTCGCCATGCTCGCGCCAGCATGTGGCGACACCGGCGGCACGAGCGGGACCGGCGGCGGCGGGACCGGCGGCGGAGACTGCATCGGCGGCGTCGTCATTGACGGCGTCTGTCAGGGCAAGTGCACGCCCGACAAGTGCAAGGCCGAGAACACCTGCGTCGACAATGCGTGCCTCCTCAAGTGCGACTCGCACAAGGATTGTCATCTCGACGGCTCGCAGAACTGCGCCGTCGCCACGGAAGACGACAGCGGGGCCGCCATCACCGTCTGCGAGCTCACCGGCCAATCCGCCGGCATAGGCACCACCTGCCCGTTCGGCACCGAGTGCACGAACTGGCTCTCGTGCGCCGACGGCGCGACGTGCTTCGCCAATCAGTGCGGCAACGAGCCGACGTCCTGTGTCGTCGACGAGGTCGCGTGCGACGGCGTCGAGGGCTGCACCGTCGGCAAGTGCCCGAACCGCTGCGCCGACGGCACCGTGTGCGCGGAAGGCGCCGCCTGCGCCGACGGCAGCACCTGCACGCCCGGCGGCGGTTGCCGCGTCAACTGCACCACCGACTGCAAAGCGTGGCTCGAATGCGAGACCAAGGGCGAGGCCGACGCCGACGCCTATTGCACCAAGCGCGACTGCGCCAGCGACGACGACTGCCTGGGCGGGTACTACTGCGGCATCGTCCGCGATCCGCACGAGATCTGCGGCTCCAGCCCCAAGAAGGGCGACAACAACTTCTGCGGCCTCACGGCCGACCCGTGTAAGAGCCCCGGGCAGGACGGCTCGTCGCTCTTCGAAGGCTCGATCTGCATGCTCCGCAAGTCGTGCCTCAAGCGCGACCGCGCCGCGCCGTGCGCGACCGATCTCGACTGCTCGCACATCGACGGGCAGAAGTGCGTCGCCGTCTCGGGCGAGAGCCGCTGCGCCCCGACCTGCTCGGTGGACGCCAACTGCCTGCCGGACCAGGCGTGCGATCCGGCCCTCGGGGCCTGCGTGCCCAGGTTCGGCAAGTGGATCGGCGAGGGCGGCGTGTTCTGCGAGCCCTGCGTGTCCGACGAAGACTGCGGCAGCAAGGGCACGACCTGGGCGTGCACCGAGATCTCCGGCGGCATGCGCGCCTGCTTCGACCAGGCCTTCCCCGACACCTGCACCTCGAACGCGGACTGCCCCAAGTCACCGAGCGGCAAGTCGGGGACGTGCTTCGACGAGGGCGAAGGCTTCGACCCGGCCGACTCGCTCTATCACCGCTGCTACCTGCCGATTAACCCGGCCGACAACAAGACGAGCTGCTGGTGAGCGCCGCCTCGCGGCGGCTGGCGCGGCCCCCCGAGTGAGCCGTTCCGTCACCGCCGCGGCACCTTCTTCCAGCGCGCCGCGGGCCCACGTCCGCGGCTCGTATTTGCGCGCATGCCACTTTTGCGAAGCCCTTTTTCGACGCGGGGCCGAGCACGGACGGCACTGGACGCTCCTCCCCAACTAACGCAGACTCGCCCGCACGTGATTGGGCGGGATGGCGCGCAATTGCGTGCTTCTGCCGCTCAACGCAAGGAGATGCTTCGATGAAAAGGAAGATGTTGCTTCGCCTGCTCGCCCTGCCGCTCGTGGGCGCAATGGGGGCCCTGCCGGGTCTCGCGGGTTGCGACACGATCAGCAACGCTGCCTGTCCCGAGTTTGCCTCGGACTTCGGCGCGAGCCTCGGCGCGGACGTGGACGTCAACGTGAGGACGTTCATGCTGGCCGCTGGCAACTTCGACGTGCTCGCAGAAGGCATGATCGCGGACGTCAGCAACGCGTGCATCGAGATCGCCAAGGCGGGCGGTGGTAACGCGAGCAAGTGGGAAGGCCTGGAGGGCAGCGATCTGGTCGAGGCCGCCTGCCTCGAAGCGCAGACCCGCATCGACGCCGTGCTCGTGGCCGGCGTCAGCATCGAGTTCCTCGTCGAGGGCGGAGGCTGCCAGGTCAGCCTCGACGCGACCGCCGACTGCTACGCGCAGTGCGACGTCGACGGCAAGTGTACCCCCGGCCAGCTCGAAGCGAAGTGTGAGCCGGGCAAGCTCGCAGGGAGCTGCTCGGGCGAGTGCTCGGGCTCGTGCCAGGCCGAGGCCGGCTCGGTGGCGTGCAAGGGCACGTGCAGCGCGACGTGCTCGGGTAGCTGCAACGCCGAGTGCGTCGGAAAGTGCAACGGCCAGGACTCGACGGGCGCCTGCGACGGCACCTGCGAGGGCAGGTGCCAGGGCACCTGCGACGGCTCGTGCTCCGGCGAGTGCGTGTACACCGCACCCAAGGCGGCGTGCGAGGGCACCTGTCGCGGCGAGTGCGACGTCGAGTTCACGGAGCCGTACTGCGAGGGCAAGTTCGAGGCGCCCGAGTGCGACATCGACGTCGACTGCCAGGCCAACTGCGAGGCCAGCGTCCAGGCGACGGCCGTGTGCACGCCGCCGCAGGTGACGTACCGCGTCGTGGCCGGCGGCAACGGCGACATCGACGCGCTCGCCGCGGCGCTGCAAAAGCACCTGCCGGCGCTGCTCGTGAACATCGCGACGCGCGGCGAAGCGCTGATCGACACGGCCACCACGCTGGCGACCTCCGCCGACGCGATCGCCACCTCTTCCGGTGAGCTCTCCGCCAAGGCCGGCGCGTGCGCCGCCGTCGCGGCCAAGGCGGCCCTCAGCGCGACCCTCAACGTGAAGGCCTCGGTCTCTGTCAGCGTCGACGTCAGCGCCAGCGCCGCCGCCCGCGCCGGTAACTAGAAGGGATGGGGGCGCGAGCGGCCCCAAACCTTTTCGCTCACGATGGGGCCGCGAGCGGCCCCAAACCTTTTCGCTCACGATGGGGCCGCGAGCGGCCCCAACCTCCGATCTCACGATGGGCTACCAATCGGCCGCAACGCGCGCCGGGTCGCCGTCGCGCGCGTCTGGTTGACGAACCCTCTCCCAGAGCCTACGGAGCATGGTCCTCATGCTCCTCACCCTCGAATCCGCTCAGCGGGCCCTCGAACAAGTCACCGATCCCGTGCTCTCGCGCTCGCTGCCGGACGCAGGCATGGTGCGCGACCTCGTCGTCGGCGAAGGCGGCGCGGTCACCCTCACGGTCGATCTCATGACGCCCGTGTATCCACACAAGGCGCAGCTCGAGAGCGAGGTCCGCGCCGCGCTCGAGAAGGCCGGCGCCACCAGCGTCGCGCTCAAGTGGGGCATGCACATGACGGCGCGGAACATCCTCTCCGACGACCCGTGCCCCACCGTGAAGAACATCGTCCTCGTGATGAGCGGCAAGGGCGGCGTCGGCAAGAGCACCGTCGCCGCGAACCTCGCCGTCGCGCTCACCCGCGCTGGTGCCAGCGTCGGCCTGCTCGACGCGGACATGTACGGCCCGAGCGTGCCGACCATGTTCGGCGTCATGGGCCGCCCGACCTCGACCGACGGGCAGAAGTTCATGCCGCTCGAGCGCTTCGGCGTGAAGCTGATGAGCATCGGCTTCCTGCTCGAAGACCCCAAGAGCGCCGTCGTCTGGCGCGGCCCCATGATCCAGGGCGCGCTGCTCCAGTTCCTCAAGGACGTCGACTGGGGCCCGCTCGATTACCTGGTGCTCGATCTGCCCCCCGGCACCGGCGACATCATCCTCACGATCTCCCAGAAAATCCGCTCGACCGGCGCGGTCGTGGTGACCACGCCGCAAGAGGTCGCGCTGCAAGACGTCTACAAATCCGTCTCGATGGCCCAGAAGGTCGGCATCCCGATCCTCGGCGTCGTCGAGAACGAGAGCTACTTCATCTGCGACGGCTGCGAAAAGCGCCACGAGCTCTTCGGCTCGGGCGGCGGCGCCAAGGTCGCCGAGCTGGCGGCCGCGCCCCTCATCGGGCAGATCCCGCTGGAGCCCGGCGTGCGCGAGTGGGGCGACGCCGGCACCCCGGTGGTCCAGGCCGCACCGAACAGCGCCGTGGCAAAGGCGTTCATGGACATCGCGGTGACCCTCGCGGGCAAGATCAGCGTCCACAACCTCGGCCGCGAGGGCTCGCTCAAGATCGATCGAAGCGGCGGCCTCAATCGCCATTTGCCGATCATGCGCTAGGGGCCCTGCTTTTCGTGTTCGCTTTCGTGTTTGCACATGCGCTCGCCGGATGGACTGGTTTTGCGCGATAAGTGTCGGCTAGGATGCGCCGCTACCGCTGACGAGGCGTAAAGGCCCGCATGCGAGGCCGCGGATGAGCGAAGAAAACGTGACAACACCCGAACAGGGCACGGACCCGACACCCGACGTGTCCGCCCAATCTCCGACCGACGCCGCGTCTCCCCCCGAGACCGCGCCGGCCACGACCGTCCACCAACCGGAACCGACCTCCGACCCCGCCAAGGCAGCTTCTCCCGAAGCGGCAGCTTCTCCTGAAGCGGCAGCTTCTCCCGAAGCGGCAGCTTCTCCCGAAGCGGCAGCTTCTCCTGAAGCGGCAGCTTCTCCCGAAGCGGCAGCTTCTCCTGAAGCGGCAGCTTCTCCCGAAGCGGCAGCTTCTCCCGAAGCGGCAGCCGGCGCGCCCGAGCAAGCAGCCCCCAAGGCTGCGAGCGCGGACGAATCGGAAGTCGAGGCCGAAAATTTCGGCAACCGAAAAGACACCGACGTCTTGCCCGATGACATCGGCAACCGCGTCGGTGGCGCCGCGCCACAGGGCGAGGCCGGTGCCGGCAAAAAGCGGCGTCGCCGGAAAAAGAAGGGCCCCAAGGTCGAGGGTGCGCCCTCCGCCGAAGGCGCCGAGGCCGGAGCAGAAGGCGCCGAGGCCGGAGCAGAAGGCGCCGAGGGCGCCGAGGGCGAAGGCGACGACGGCGAAGAAGGCGAAGCCGACGGTGAAGCTGGCGAAGCCGGCGAGCCCGGTGAAGGCAGGCCGCGACGTCCGCGAGGCGACAAGGGCCCGCCGCGCGAGCGCCCTGCGTTCAGCGTCGGCGAAGAGGTCTTCGGCCGCGTCTGCAAGGTCACCGACCACGCGGTCTGGGTCGACATCGCCGGCAAAGCCATCGGTCTGTTCGACAGGCGCGAGCTCCAGCACACCGACTCGCCGGTCGAAGAGGGCGATCAGTTCATCGCCACCGTCGCCTCGTCCGGCGTGCGCGGCGGCATGCTCATGCTCTCGCAGACCATGCCCGAGCTCGACAAGCTGCGCGAGCGTCTCGAGGCCGCGCTGAAGACCGGCGAGCACGTCGAGGGCTTCATCACCGGCACCGTCAAGGGCGGTCTCGAGGTCGATCTCGGCGGACTCCGCGCCTTCGCGCCGGCCTCCCACGTCGACCTCAGGCACGGCGCGGATCTGTCGTCCTACGTCGGGCAAAAGCTCGAGTGGATCCTCACGACCTACGCCAAGAAGGGTCGCGACATCGTCGTCTCGCGGAAGAAATTCCTCGAAGAAGAGACGCGCAAGCTCCGCCAGGAGGCCCTCTCCAAGGTCGCCCCCGGCACGATCCACAAGGGCATCGTGCGCAAGGTCGTCGCGTGGGGCGTGTTCGTCGCGCTCCCCGACGCCGACAACGTCGAGGGTCTCGTCCACCTGACGGAAGCCAGCCACGATCGCGGCGCCAAGCTGCAAGACCTGTTCAAGCAGGGCTCCGAGATCGAGGTGAAGGTCCTTCGCGTCGACGAGAAGGGCAAGCTCTGGCTGAGCCGCAAGGCCGCCGTCGCCGACCCGTGGGACGCTGTGAAGGAGAAGTACTCGGTCGGCAGCCGCCACAAGGCGACGGTCGCGAGGCTCCAGCCGTTCGGCGCGTTCATGGAGCTCGAGCCGGGCCTCGACGGCCTCATCCACACGGCCGACCTCTCCCTCAAGCCGATCGATCACCCCGAAGAGGTGGTGAAGGTCGGCCAGGAGATGGACGTCATCGTCGCGAGCTGCGACAGCGCCGGCCATCGCATCGGCCTGCACCCCGCGCTCGGCGACGAAGCCGAGCCGAAGCAGAAGGTCGTCCAGTACAAGATCGTGCAAGTGGAAGTGTCGCAGGCCATCGAAGGTGGCCTCGTCGTCCGCATCCTCGGGGTCAGCGGACGCCACGCGCGAGCCTTCATCCCCGCCGGCCACACCGGCACCGAGCGCGGCACCGATCTCCGCAAGGAGTTCCCCGTCGGCAAGCGCTTCGACGCCAAGGTCCTCGAGGTCGATCCCCGCCGCGGCGAGGCCAAGCTCTCGATCCGCGCGCTCAAAGAAGACACCGAGAAGCAGGCCTACCAGCAGTACCGCCAAGGCGTCGCCAAGGAAGCCAAGTTCGGCACCTTCGGCGATCTCCTCCGCAAAGCCGGCGCCGACAAAGCCAAGTAATCACCCCACCCAAAAAGCTGAAACGGCTGCCGCGCCCCCCGCGTGGTGGCCGTTTCGCTTTTTATTCGCGCCCGAGCGCCTGCACCGGATCCATCCGCGCCGCGCGCCGCGCCGGGAAAAATCCGAACACCAGACCGATGGTCGTGCTCACCCCGAGCGCGACGGCGAGCGACGTCGGCTCCAGCTTCATCGGCCAGCCGAGGGCCGCGCCGAACACCTGGATCGCCACCCAGCCGACCGACGCGCCGACGACGCCGCCGAGCGTCGCGAGGGCCAGCGCCTCCACCAGGAACTGCACGAGGATGTCCATCTCGCGCGCCCCGATCGCCATGCGGATGCCGATCTCGCGCGTCCGCTCCGTCACCGACACCAGCATGATGTTCATCACGCCGATGCCGCCGACCACGAGCGACACCGCCGCGATCCCGATGAGCAGCGCCGACAGCGCCCCGGTGATCGCCTCCTGCATCGCGCGAAACTCCGCCTGGCTCCGCACCATGAAGTCGTCCTCGTCGCCCTCCTTGATGTGGTGCCGCTCCCGCAGGATCGCCTCCGCCTGCTTCTTCGCGCGCTCCGTCGTCTCCGCGCTCGTCGAGCTCATCATGATCGCGTGCGTCTCCCCGCGCCGCGTCGTCAGGATGTGCGAGCGCATGGTCGCCATCGGCATCAGGACAATCTCGTCCTGGCTCTGCCCGAACGGCGACGGCCCCTTCTCTTCGAGCACGCCGAGCACGCGGTACGGGTGCCGCCCGATGCGGATCGTCCGCCCCACCGGATCGCTCGAGCCGAACAGCTCCGCCGCCGTCTCGACGCCGATCACCACGACCTTCTCGCCGAGCGCCTCGCTCGTCGCGTTCCACACCTCGCCGCGCGTGAGCTTCCAGTTGCGGATCTCGAAGTAGGGCAGCCGCGCCCCGATGATCGAGGTCTTCGCGTTCTGGCTCTCGTAGATCGCGGTGCCGCTCGCGCGCAGGAACGGCGTCGCCGACTTGATGCTCGTCGACTCGCGCATCAGCGCGTCGGCGTCGAGCTCGGAGAGCCGCGAGCCGCTCAGCAGGCTGCGCACGCCCGACGGCCGCGCCGACCGCGGGAAGATGATCAGCGCGTTCGAGCCGAGGTTCGAGATCTGACCGCCGATCGACTCGCGCGCCCCGGCGGCGAGCGCCGTCACCGTCACGACCGCCGCCACGCCGATGGTGATGCCGAGGATGGTGAGCGCCGCCCGCAGCTTGTTGCGCGTGACGGCCCGCACCGCGATCGCGATCGCCGACAGAAAGCGCAGCAGAGTGCTCATTGGTTCCTCGGCGCGACGCAGGGAAGCCGCGTGCTCATTCGTTCCTCAGCGCGACGATCGGGTCGAGCTGCGCCGCGCGCCGCGCCGGGAAGAACCCGAACACCACGCCGATCCCCCCGCTCGTCCCGAGCGCCGCGATCACCGCGCTGAGCGGCAGCTCCATCGACCAGCCGAGCGCCTGCGTCAGCACGCTGATCAGCCCGAGCCCGAGCCCCAGCCCGAGGATCCCGCCGATCAGCGACAGCACCACGGCCTCGACGAGGAACTGCACCATGATGTCGCCCTCGGCCGCGCCGATCGCCATGCGGATCCCGATCTCGCGCGTCCGCTCCGTCACCGACACGAGCATGATGTTCATCACGCCGATGCCCCCGACGAGCAGCGACACCGCCGCGATCGACGCGAGCAACACTTGCAAGCTGTCGAAGATCTGCTCCTGCGACCTGCGGAGCTCGGCCTGCGTGCGGATCACGAAGTCGGGCTCGTCGTCCGGATCGATCTTGTGGCGCTGCCGCAAGATCTGCTCGACCTGCATGACCGCGCGATCGACCGTCCGCGCATCCGTCGCCGACGCCATGAGCTGGTGCACGCGGCCCGGCGTGGTCGGCATGATGCGCGCGCGAAAGCTCCCGATCGGCATCAGCACGCGGTCGTCCTGATCCTCGCCGAACGGCGATTGCCCCTTCTTCGCGAGCACCCCGATCACCCGGTACGGATACCGCCCGATGCGCACGTATTGCCCCACCGGGTCGCGCTCGCCGAACAGGTTCTCGCGCACCGTGTCACCGATCACGCACACCTTGGCCTTGAGCAGCTCGTCCGAGTCGGTCCAGCTCTGCCCCGCCACGAACTTGAAATCGCGCACCGCCCAGTACGACTGCGCCGTCCCCATGATCTGCGTCGCGACGTTCTTGTCGTCGGCGACGACCTGCGCCGACAGCGACGAGTACGGCGTGACGGCGGCGACGCTCGTCGCCTCTTTCAAGATCGCCAGCCCGTCCGCCTCGGTCAGCCGCCCCGAATCGCGCTGCGCCCCCGACGCGTTCGTCGCCTGCGGAAAGATGTAGATGATGTTCGCGCCGAGCGTCGAGATCTCGCCGAGCACCTTCTGCCGCACCCCGGTCCCGAGCGCGACGACCACCACCACCGCCGCGACGCCGATCAAGATCCCGAGCACGGTGAGCCCCGCCCGCAGCTTCGATCGCCCGATCGCCCGCAGCGCGAGGCGCACGGCCGAAAGGAAGCTCTTCACTGCGCCACCGCCCGCAGCGCGAGCCGCACGGCCGAAAGGAAAGTTTTCACTGCGTCACCACCGCGTCCGCGCCGTCGCTCGGCAGCTCGGCAAGCGCCGCGAGGGCGTCGAGCGGGCGGTCGTTGTGGGTGTCCGAGCGAATCCGCCCGTCGCGCATCTGCACCACGCGGCTCGCGCACGCCGCGATGTCGGGCTCGTGGGTGACCAGGCAGATGGTGATGCCCGAGCGGTTGAGCTGCTGCAAAAGCCCCAGCACCTCGAAGCTCGTGCGGGTGTCCAGGTTCCCCGTCGGCTCGTCCGCCAGGAGCAGCGGCGGCTCCGTCACCAGCGCCCGCGCGATCGCGACGCGCTGCTGCTGCCCGCCCGAGAGCTGGTTCGGCGTGTGGTGCAGCCGGTCGGCCAGGTTCACCTGCGACAGCGCGCGCAGCGCCCACGCGTGACGGTCGCGCGCGCTCACCCCGCGGTACACCAGCGGCAGCTCCACGTTCTCGAGCGCGGTGGTGCGCGGCAGCAGGTTGAAGCCCTGGAACACGAAGCCGATGAGCCGGTTCCGCACGATCGCCCGCGCGTCGTTGCTGCGCTCGGTGACGTCGATGCCGTCGAGCAAATAGCGGCCGCGCGTCGGCCGATCGAGGCACCCGATGATGTTCATCATGGTGCTCTTGCCCGAGCCGCTCTGCCCCACGATCGCGACGAAATCGCCGCGCTCGATGGTCAGGTCCACGGTCTTCATCGCGTGCACCACGACCGCTTCGGTCGCGTAGTCCTTGCCCACGCCGAGGAGCTGGATGATCGGGTCAGAGGCCATGGTTCCGCGGTGCCCCTAGAACATGCGCCCGCGGCTGCCCTTCGGCTTCGACGCCTCGTCGGTCTCGTCCGTCACGATCTTCACGTCGCCGACGTCCACCTTCGTCACCGTGTGGATCCCGTCGGTGATCCCGATCTCGATCACGCGCGGCTCGATCCGTTCGCTGCCGAGCGTCTCGTCGACGAGCACGTGGATGCGACCCGTGCCCGGCGAGAGCGGCGGCAGCGGATCCTGCGGCAGCTTCTTCCCGTCCTTGTCCACGGGCGGCGACGGCTTGAAGCGCAGCGCCGCGTTCGGCACGCGCGTCACGTCCCTCGCCTCGGCCGAGCGGATCGTCACCGTCGCCGTCATGCCCGGACGCAGCTTCATGTCCGGGTTCTCGACCTCGACGACCGCGGCGTACGTCACCACCCCCGAGACGGTCGTCGGGCTGTAGCGCACCTGGCTCACGCTGCCCTTGAACTTCTCGCCGGGGAACGCGTCGACCGTCACCTCGGCGCGCATCGTCTCTTTCAGCCGCCCCACGTCCGCCTCGTCGATGTCGGCGAGCACCCGCATCT
>Ga0163144_10016191_pt1 | contig 15289 bp, 13 predicted proteins | sample OliLak19BULKMAT1_FD_123175 | JGI IMG/M metagenome (GOLD analysis project Ga0163144, IMG submission 123175) | Freshwater microbial mat bacterial communities from Lake Vanda, McMurdo Dry Valleys, Antarctica - Oligotrophic Lake LV.19.BULKMAT1 | ecosystem: Environmental > Aquatic > Freshwater >... | reverse complement strand
CATAACAGCAAGTTCCAAAACTTCTTCGTTTCCAATTGACACACTGAGTAGTTTCCCCAGTTTTCCTGCCACCACCGTTCCCGCCAGCATGCCGTCAAAATAGGCGATGGTCTTGGTCAGGCCGTCGCGCAATTGAACTTTCGGCTCCCATTTCAGAATGTCGCACGCTTTCTCGATGTTCGGTTTACGCCATTTCGGGTCATCCTGCGGCAACTGCATGAAGGCGAGCTTCGATTTCGAACTGGTCAAATCGATTTGCTCTCCGCCACCCTGTGGATAGTGAGTTCGCCCGGTTTGCCGATACTGAGCAGGCCGTCAACGGCATCTGGCAAATCCACAAACGAGATTAAACCACGCACCAAGTTCTCAAAAAAGTTCAAGGCCCCAATTGTCCTCAGCTCTCTATGGCTATGGGCAATTCAAATCCATGAGCCTTTAGGAGGGCGTGGCGCCTAGCGTCCGCTAGATCGGACGCAACCATTTCGGCGCACATCTGCTCGACTGTGATCTCAGGTATCCAGCCAAGTTTGTTTTTCGCCTTTGTCGGATCCCCGAGTAGCGTCTCAACTTCTGTTGGACGAAAATAGCGCGGATCCACGCGAACTATAATATCTCCCACAGACACCGACGGTGCCTTGTCTCCAAGTACGGCATTTACAATCGCGACTTCATCGACGCCCTCGCCCTCGAACCGAAGCGTGATCCCAAGATGGACTGCACTCATGCGAATGAAGTCGCGCACGGAGATCTGCTTGCCCGTCGCGATCACAAAGTCATCAGCGGTATCCTGTTGGAGCATCATCCACTGCATGCGGACATAGTCTTTCGCATGTCCCCAGTCGCGAAGAGCGTCGATATTGCCCATGTAAAGGCAGTGTTCGAGGCCTTGCGCTATATTGCTTAGTCCTCTCGTGATTTTTCTGGTCACAAAGGTTTCGCCGCGACGAGGAGATTCGTGATTAAAGAGAATGCCGTTGCAGGCATACATTCCATAAGCTTCACGATAGTTGACGGTAATCCAGTAGGCGTAAAGCTTCGCTACGGCATAAGGGCTGCGAGGATAGAACGGGGTCGTTTCTGTCTGAGGGGTTTCCTGGACAAGCCCGTAAAGCTCCGACGTCGACGCCTGATAAAATCGCGTCTTCTTTTCCAAGCCAAGCAAGCGAATTGCCTCAAGGAGATTCAGCGTACCAAGGCCATCGACGTTGGCTGTGTAGCTCGGCGATTCAAAGCTGACAGCGACGTGCGACTGGGCGCCTAGATTGTAGACCTCATCAGGCTGAACGTCCTGCAGGATCCGCGTGAGGTTCGGGCTGTCAGTAAGGTCACCGTAGTGAAGAATGAACTGCTGCTTATCTGTGTGCGGATCCTGATAAATATGATCGATCCGTTGTGTGTTGAGAGACGAAGCGCGTCGCTTTAGGCCATGAACTTCATAGCCCTTCTGAAGCAAGAACTCGGTCAGATAAGAGCCGTCTTGACCTGTTGTGCCAGTGATGAATGCGCGTTTCATGTTTATTCCACTTAGTCAGATAATCTTGTCGACCCGCCCCCCTCGCCCGATAACACCGAACCCCAAGCGCTGGCGAGAAAAAGTGGGCACCGGTTTTCGGTTAAGCCAGCGCGGCATCAAAAAAAACGCTGGCGAGAAAAAGTGGGAACCGGTTTTCGGGGACGCCTGCGCGGTCTTGAAGATTTTGAGTTTTGCCCGGCATGGATCGCGGCTTCACCGCGGCGCCTCCCGCCTCGCTCGGGGGGCTTCCTCTCCGGCGTGTTGCCGGGCCGGCCTTCCGTATCGCCGCGGCGCGCCGCTTGCGGCTCAGGGCCGCCTGCAGCGCTGCTGGTCGCTACGGCTACCGCACGGCAGGTGCGCCCTGGCCGCCTGACCGGGGCGCGCGCCGGCAACGCGCTGAGCGGTGTTTAGCGTTGAACCTGCCCCGCGGTCAAGCGGCGCGGCTCTCCTCACCCGGAAGGCGGCGCCGCGGCCTGGCCGCGCCCCCGCCCCTTTCCGACACAGCGTCAGGGCGCGCCCGCCGGCGCAGCCTCCCCGACCGGCGCAGCGCCGAGCATCCGGCAGGCCTCGCCATGGATCACATCCAGCCGGGCGGCGTCCGCCGCCCCGGCCTCCTCCAGTGTCCGCGACACGGGAAACACCGTCTCACCGTCCTGGCAGATGAAACGGCAGGCCCGGGACGGCGGCTCAGAAGGCCCTGATGGCGCTTCAGTCGGCCCGGCCGCTACGCCGGCACGGCCAGAGGCGATAGCGCCAGGTTTTGCGCCGGGCCTTGCGCCGGCAGGGGCTGCGCCAGACCATCCGTATCCGGAGCTTCAGCAATACCGGCCGAAGGCGTCCCGGCGCCGAACTCCAGCGACAGGCGGAAAGCGTCGGCCCCTGCGCCCGGCCCCACGCTTCCCGACAGGATGAAACCGGCCCGGCCCGGCCCGGCCCCGGCACCGGCACCGGCACCGGCACCGGCACTGCGCCCGCCGCCACGTCCGCCGGCGGCCTTTAGCGGTCCTCGCCAAGCAGCGCTCCGACGCGCGGCAACCGGCTGAAGGTGAGGTCTGTCCGGATGTCCGAAAGCCTTTGGACGGACACGGCACCCGCCTCTCCCGGCGCCGTCATCTCGAAGGACAGGGCCTCATGCAGCGCCGCCTGCGCCGCAGGCGAGCGCCAGAGCACATCGCCCTCTGCCGAAACGGCCTCCAGGCTCACCGCCGGCCCCTCCACCAGGAGCAGGGCGCGGCCGGCGCCGGGACGCGCGCCGGCGAGGCGCCCGCCTATCCCGATGCCGGCCAGGGCCTGCGTCGTCTCCCCGCCCTCAGACAGCCAGACGGCCAGCACCTGCGCGCAGGAGGCCGATGCAGATGTCCCGAAGGCGAGGAAAAGGCCGCCCTCCTCAGGCGCCGCGGCAAAGGCGCGCCCCTCTTTCGGCGCCCCGAAGGAATGCTGCCAGAGCTGCGCGCCGTCTTCGCCGCAGGCGGCCACGCTCAGCCGGCCAGGACTTTCTGCCGGACCGGCAAGGTAGACCTGGCCGCCGCCCGCGACCACCTCAGCCTTCCGCTGCGGCGCGGGCCTGAGCGGCGTCTCTCTTGTCCAGGCGGGCGACGCCCCCTCCTCCCAGGCGAGGAGGCGAACCCCGGACGCCTGCGTCAGGGCAACATAGAAACCGGTCACGCGGCCGGCAGAGAGCGAGGCGCCAAGGAGGCCGGCAGGCGCCTCCGGAAGGATCGTCGCGGGCTCGGCCGCGCCGTTCATGCGAACAATGGCGGCGGTCCCCGGCTCGCCGGGCGGCGGGCCGGGGACAGTCACAAGCTCTCCGCTGACGAGCACCGCAAAGGCCTGCGTCCGGCCCTCGCCGCTCGCGGCGAAGACGCCCATCAGGCCGGCCTGCAGGGGCTGGGCAAAGTCCCCGCGCCGCGCAAGGCGCCGGCCCGGCGTCTCAGGCGGGGCGCTCGCCGCCCCGGCCCTTGCCCCCGGCAACCGCTCCAAAAGCTCGCCGCGCCAGCACCAGCCGGCCGCGGCAAGCCCCGCAAGGAGGATCAGCAGCGCCGCCATCAGCGGCCAGCTTGCGGACGCCGGGCCCGGAGCCGGCCCGAACACGGCCGGCGAGCCATCCTCGTTGCGAACCTGCGCCTCTGCCCCGCAGCCCGTGCAGACGAACACCCCGCCTTTGGGCTGCATGTGGGAGAGGCATCTTGTACAGTGCATGGCGGCGGAAGGCCCCTCCCCGGACCCGGCAACCTCCGGCCGGGTCAGGGGTTTCTGGTAACGGGTTCGGGCCTTGCGCGCAAATCGCCCGCCGCCGGGCCGGAGACGCCGCAAAGCCGGGCTATCTTTACGCAGCGCGCGGAGTTGGACACAGTGGCCTCCCAACAGTGCCCGGTAGAGACCCCAGCGTTCATGCGTGAAAAGAGCCAGCGCCCCCCGCGAAAGCGGCCAGCCAGCCTGCCGGTGCGCCCGCTGCCTGCCAGCGCCGCGCCGGGCAAGCTGCCGGCGGCGCTTCCGGAAACCTTTCCCGATACGTCCCAGGGCCTGCCGAAGGCGGCGCAGCCCCGGATGCCTGCCCCGCTTGCCGCCGCCGGCGCCCGCGAACTCGTCGCCGGGAAGCTTGCCGGATTTGGGGGGATCACCTGGGACTGGAGCGCGATCCAGGCCTTCACCGTCGACCGGATCAACCAGGTGATTGCGGCGCGCGGCGTGGCGGCCGAAGACCTCTCGGCGCCGCGCCTCGACATCGCAATCCCCGCGATCGAGGCAATGCGGTATTCTGCACTGAAGGATGAAATGGCGGTCCTGATCGCCTCGACGATGGATGCAAATCTCGCCCATGAAGCCCATCCCGCCTTCATCGAGATCATCAAGCAACTGACCTCAGACGAGGTACACATTCTGGCGGCGCTGCCGCCGGCGGGCCAGGTCCTGCCCATGGTCAACATCACCCATGTCGACCGGGGTGACCGCGTGTTCTCGTCGGTGCGGTATGTCGTCCCGCAGCGGCTTGCCGAGACCTGCGCCTCGCGCCGGCCGATCCCCAGCTATATCGACAACCTCCTGCGCCTGAACCTTGTTGCCAGTCCCTCCAACCTCGGGATCAGTGAGCAGCGGGCCTACCGCGACCTGCTCGACCAGCCTTTCATCGCCGACATGGAAGCGCGCAGGCCCGCCCACCTCAAGGCAGAGATCGAGCGCCGCGTCATCACGCTGACGGATTTCGGGGACAAGTTCCGGCGTTGCTGCCTGGAAGGATATGCCCTTCCCGGCTGAGACAGGCTTGCGCCCGCAGCGCGGGTCCGGCGATCAGACGCCGGCTGCCGGCCCTGCCTCGACATCGCCGCGCGAGGCAGGGTTCGCCATCGGCTTTTCGCCCGGCGTCGGCGGCGTCCCGGGCGCGGAAGGCGCCGTGATCGCCTCGATCATGGCCGGATCGTCCGGAAGGACTGCGGCCAGCCAGGTCGCCGCGAAGGCTACAGCGCCGGTTGCCCGCTCGCGCATGGCCATCGCCAACCAGACGGCGGCAGGGGCGCGCGGCGCAGGGCGCGCAGGGCGAAGCGCGGGCACGGCGGCCGCCTGATGCAAGGCAGGCGGGCGCAGAGCGAGGCGCGCGCCCGTGTCCGTCGACGCCGGCTGCAGGGTTAGGGCAACCGGCTGCAGGCGGGCGCGCAGCATGCGGGCATTGGCGCTGAGCGAAGCGGTCATCCGCGCCGGGGCGTTTGCGCCATGCGCATCGGAGCGGTTGGCGGCCATGTATTCGAGAACCGAATGGCGAAGGTCGGGCGCCGGCTGGCCCGCCAGGACCATGACGGGCGCGGTGAGGCCGGCGGCGCCTTCAGGCAGCTGGGCAAAAACGCCCGGCGGCGTTTCGGCAGCTGGCAGCGGACCGGCGGCGCGGGCCGCCGCGAAAGCGAGATAGGCCGGCGACTCGCTGGCGGGGCGCAGCGTCCCGGAAGACGTCAGCGCGGCCAGCACGGCGCGCGGCGGGGGCACGTCATTCGGATCGACCCCGGCGCGGGCATCGGACAGGAAACTGCCGCCCGGATGATCCATCCCCCATCCATTGGCATGGGCCATTTCATGGCAGAGCGTGCGCGGGTACCAGCCCGCTTCGAGGATCATGCAGGGATTTGGAACTGTCATCATCCCGGCATTGCCGCACGAGGCAAGCTCGCTTTTTTCAGACACGGAGACTTCAAGGCCGCGCGTGCTGCAGCGCTGAAGCACCGCAGACGGATGAACGAACTCGACCTGGACGCCAGCGCCGGCGCGCGGTTTCAGCGGTGTCGGCGCGGGGCGCGGCGCAGGCTGGTAGGAGGCCGGCTGAAGCAGCGCCTGCCATTCCGGCACGGGCGCCAGCGCAGCCGCAGGACGGCTGCGCTGGTCGCAGAGAAGGCCGGCATATTCGCCGCCGGTAAAAGTCAGGCAGGGATCCGGCATCGTGATCAGCTTGCCATTGCCGCAGGCCATGGCGTGGAAGACCGGCAGGCCGAATGCCTCAGTCCCCCGCTCGCCGCATCGCAGCCCAACCCTGGCCGGATTGAGGAACTCGACGGCGACGACATTGTCAGACCGGAACATCGTAGGCGGGTTCTTGACCGGCTCGATCGGGGCGATGCTGACGCAGCCAGCAAGCCCGAACAGGCCCACCACTACCAGCGCCGTACACCGACTTGTTTTGATCAAAGGTTTCACGCCAACATCTCCCGGCATTCTGCCAATTTCAGATGCCGTGTTTCTAGCATAGCAGGGCTAAGCCGCCGTTCCGTATACGGAGGGCATTTCAAGGAAGCTGTTTACCCCGCCTTAACCTCTCCAGGAGGGCCCGAACACTGTGTATGGAAGACCCGCCCGCAGCCTGGGCGCAGAGCGCTTCAAGCCTCCTCAGGCGCCTGGTGCGCCGGGTTTGCGCTTGATCTGCCCGGCCAGTCCATGCAGCCGGAAGGCGCCGCCTCAGGCTGGGACGGGCGCCGGCGCGCGGTTGCTCCCGGAGGCGGATCAGCAGGCCTGCCGCATCACCCCCGCGCCCTGATCCTGAACCTGGCTGGCAGGCTTTGATGTCGCCGCAATGCCTGAACCAGGCTTTCCAGTCCGCCTGACCGGGCCAGGCATATCAGGTCTGCCGGCGTGCCCGGCGCGCAGGGCGCGGCAAACCTGAACAGGCCGCCGGTCACCAGCAGGACGTGGCCGCCTTCAGCGAGGTCCAGGCGGCAATGACCGGAATGAGCCGCGGCGCGCCGATCAGGCGCCACCCGTCCCCGCTGCGGCGCCCGGGCCGCGCACCTCTGAGCCTGGATCAGGCTCCAGCGTTCTTCCGGCGCCATTTCCAGCATCCTTGCTGCGGTGCGGGTCTCTTCGCCGGCCCCTTCCACTGCCCCGATCAGCAAGGTCTCGCCGCGCTGTGTCCCAGCGATCGCAAAACAGTCCCCGGACCAGGCGAATTCACAAATGCCCCCGAGACGGTGCATCCACATCATTGGTGCGGCAGGCCTTGCTTCCATTGGAAGCTCTTGAAGCGGGATCTGGCTCTGCCGGACGGCTTCGTCCCTGACCAGGGTCAGTATACGGGCAAAATAGGCCAAGACCATTTCATCCGTACCGGGAGGATCGTGCAGGCAGGAGGAGAGGCATCCGGCCAGCCAGGCGGCGCCGCTCCCGGCGCCCGGAAAGGGGTGCAGATGAGCGGCGTGCGCAGCCGCGTCGATCACCCAGGCACAGTTTGCGGCTCGATTATGCCCAAACCGGTCATCGCCTGTCTTGTCCGGCGAGCCCGGATCCGTGATCGCACTTTTGAGAACCAGCATGTTCGAATTCCGTTGCTCGAGAGATCAAGAGGTGCCGCGCGAACCGGGCGCTATGCCAGGAGCGGCTCAGGGACACTCCGGCCTGTCCCGGGCTTCATCCGGACCTGCCCTGCTGAGATGCAGATACGGCCCCAGGCGAGCGCAGCGCAGTCACCTGGCCGATTTCCCGGAGCCCATCCTGTCCGGGAACAGTCCCGGCATCCGGCGCGCGGCGAGACTGGCGGGAAATGCCAGGTGCAGGGGCGCATGCCTGCTCTCAGTCGCAAGCACTTGCCGGTCGATCAGGGCGGAATAAACTTGCCGCGCGGTACGCCCGCTGACATCAGGCAGCTTTTCGACATCGCCTTTTGGCGCGTTCGCCGCGAAAGAGGATTGCCTCAAGGACCTTGTCTCTTTGCGGCGCCAGACGATCCGACTTCATCTCTTCTTCAGCCCGGACAAGGATGGGTCTGCGCAATTCATCAGGCCGACCGAGAGATTCCATGAAAGTCATCTGATCCAGACAGGTCCTGAGAAAATACTGAACCGCACCAGGTTTGCCGGAGGCTCCTTATCCTGAGAGAGTGGAGCCACGGGAACGGAGTGTTCGGCTTGTGCGCGAGCATCTGGGTGATTATCCGTCCCGGTGGGCCAGATTTGATCCGATCGCCGCGAAGATCGGCTGCACGGCGCAGACACTTGATACCTGGATGAAGCAGGCCGAGCGCAATGCCGGGGAGCGGCCTGGCCCGACGAGCGAAGAGCGAGACCGGATCAAGGCGCTTGAGCGTGAGGTCAAAGAGCTGCGCCATGTGAACGATATTCTGCGCAAGGCCTCGGCCTATTTTGCCCAGGATCGAAGGCGTTGCGGCATTGCTTCGAGCAATGCCTGAGATGCTCGACCGCCCACAGAAGATATGATCACGTTTATCGACGCTCACAAGGACGTTCACGGGATCGGGCCAATCTGCAGAGTTCTGCCGATTGCCCCGTCAACATATCGTTTTTTTTCAGGGTATTATGCCGGATACAGAAAAACTCCCTGGTGCGGTCAAGAGGACTCGAACCTCCACGGGTTGCCCCACAGCGACCTCAACGCTGCGCGTCTACCAATTCCGCCATGACCGCACGACTGGTCTCTATCGAGGCAGACGGGCCGTATAAGGCGGTGTTCCGGCTTTGTGAAGCCCTGAAAGAGGCCTATATCGCGGGCAACATGACAAATTTCCCGGACGTTGACTGGGCGGTCTCTGATGCCCCTGTTTCCTACCAGGACGCGCTCGCCGTGATGGACGCGCGGGCCCGGGCCATCCGGGACAATGGCGCGCGCGAGCTGGTCTGGTTCCTGGAGCATCCGCCCCTCTATACGGCCGGCACCTCGGCCAGGCTCGCAGACCTCAAAGACCCTGCCCGCTTCCCGGTCTTCGACGCCGGGCGCGGCGGCCAGTACACCTATCACGGCCCCGGTCAGCGCGTGGCCTACCTGATGCTCGACGTCGGCGCCCGCGGGCGCGACGTGCGCGCCTTCGTGGCAAGCCTCGAGGACTGGATCATCCGGGCGCTCGGCGCCTTCAACGTGGACGCGGGCGTGCGCGAAGGCCGCGTCGGCGTCTGGGTCGAGCGCACCAGCCCCTTCGGCCCGCCGAGTGAAGACAAGATCGCCGCCATCGGTGTGCGCCTGAAGCGCTGGGTCAGCCTGCACGGCATCTCGCTCAACGTGGAGCCGGAGCTCGAGCATTTCTCCGGCATCACCCCCTGCGGCATCGAGGATGCCCGCTACGGTGTCACCAGCCTTGCCGGGCTTGGACGTGTCGTGACCATGGCGCAGGCTGACATCGCCCTGAAGGCCGCATTCGAAGACGTGTTCGCAAGCCGGCTGGTGCGGGTGGAGGCGGCTGAACTCCGGGCCAGCTAGACCCTAGACGCCTTCCGCGATTTCCTCGGGCGTCAGGTGGCTGCCCGTTTGCACCCGGCCCTGGCCGCCATTCGGCAACCGGGCGACCCAGACGAGCGTCCAGATCATCACGCCGGTCGAGGCCAGCCACCAGACCGGCAGCGCCATGCCAAGGCCGGCGGAGACCGCCGCCTGCCGCTCGCTCTGCGGCGGGCCGGGCGGGCCGCCCCGGCCGCGGGAGCGCCCTTCCGGTCTCCTCGCAGCGCCGGCTTCAACCGCTGCGCCGCCGGCTGCAGCCTCTGCGGCGGGCGCATTCGCGGCTCGGTGCTGGGCGGCGCCCATGCTGGTGCCTGCCATGTAGACCGCAAGGCCGAGGATCATCGGCACAAGGACGATCACGGCCAGCCAGGCCGGCCGCTGCGCATCAGCCAGCCGCCGCGTATGGGCCACGAAGGACGTGAACTCGGTGATCAGGGCGAACACCGCAAACGCCACCAGCAGCGCCGGAACGGTGAACAGCAACAGGTCCGTTGGCGCGTTCAGGAAGCCGGTCTTCACCCCCGCAATGCCGAGCATGCCGGCGCCGACAGATGGCACGAGGTAGAGCAGCAACCGGCCGATGAACATCACCGTCCAGGCCCGGCTGAAGTGCAGCTTGGAGGTCTCGCCCAAGGGGTTCAGGAGGGTCTCGGCCCAGTTCATCGCGCCCGGATCATCGCGGACGTCGCGAATCCAGGGGCGGTGGGAATCGATCTCTGGGGGGCTGATGGTCATGCAGCGATCGCCTTCTGCGATTGGATCAATGGAGGGTCCCGGCCGCGCCTCCGCGCGCAGGCGGGCCATAGCGATTGGATTTGGGGTCGGAGCGCAGGCGGAACGCGGCAAAGCCGGTGATCGCGCTGGAAATCAGGAACGCTGCCAGCGTTGTCACGGCCGACAGGCGCGCATACTCCTCGGCGCGCAGGGCAAGCTCTTCGAACGCGGCGCCAAGCCCCCCCGTCTCCATCAGCTTCTGCACCTCAAGCTGGATGGCGAAGGCCTGGGGCGACAGCACCGGCAGGAGGATCGCAGACAGGAACATGTTGAGGAAAAAGAGCCCTGCAAGGAACGCAAGCCACAGCCAGGCACTCATCCCGGCGTCATGCAGGCGTTTGCCGAATACGCAGAGGTACGCGAACACGAGCGCATACTGCAGCACGTTGAGGCCGGGCGAGGCCACCGCCGTCAGTACAGAGATCAGCATACTGGCGCCCGTCAGCAGCACCAGGCCGCGGGCGAAGGGTCTCGGCGCGAGCCGGCCCTGCGGGTCGAGGAATACAAAGCGGAAGTCCATGCGGAGAAGATCATTTCCTTGCAGGTCGGCGGAGTTCGTCATCAGCGTCCCTTATCAATAAACGATAAAGCGGCGCAAGAAAAAAGAGCCGGGCACACGGCCCAGCCCCTTCTGCAGGATATTCGCCGGATCGCCTAGACGAACACGTCGGCGGCGGCAGCGGCGGCCCCTTTGGAGTCCGGGCCGTACTTGTTGGGGCCGGCCGTGCCAGGCAGCACACCGATCACAATTTGCGCGGCCCAGGCCAGCAGGTTGATGATCGGGATGATGGCGCAGACATACAGCCCGAGCGCAATCCAGCCGGTCTGGTTGATGTCGTGCAGGCGGCGCACGAGCAGTGCGATCGACGGCACGATGATCGCCAGCATGTAAAGCCCGAAGAGGGCGATGAGGATGAATCCGACCGGGTTGAGCTCTCCCGATCCATACCCGCCGAGGACGGCGAGCAGGATTGTGCCGACCGAAGCGACGAGGATGTTGAACAGCATGACCCACCAGTATTCCGAACGGCGCGAACGCCCCTGGAAATCGGTGTAGCGCGCAAAGAAAAGCCTTACGGCTTCCGGAAACGTGACCATATGCTGCCCTTTCCTGGGATTGTCTGTATACCGATTAGGTAAACGCGACGCTGGCACCGGCAGGGCCGGGGCCATACTGGTTGTCGTTCGGGTCGGTCTTGAACAGGCCCATCACGGCGCCCACGATGCCGGTCACGAGGGCGGTCGACAGGATGCTCGACAGCAGCGTTGCCTGCGCAATGCGCTTTGAGGCGTCCATGGCGGCGCTTATTGCCAGCGCCGGATCGCTCGCAGCGGCGTTCTCGATCTCGCGCTGCATTTCGGCCTGGAGCGCGGCCTGGTCGACACCGAGCAGGCCCGGCAGGAGAAAGCCCAGGATCATCGAGACGACAATCGCCATCACCACGATGGCAATCGTCAGCCAGCCCGACTTGTTGGAATCGTGAAGCCGTTTCACGTGCACGGCGATCCATGGCCAGATGAACAGGATGCCGGCAAATCCTATGAAGGGCGAGACGAAGGCACCGATGACCGAAAGGGCCACGCTGATGCCGAGAAGGATCAGCACGGCGCGCCAGTAGGTCGGCTGGTCGATACGTCCGTTGGGGGTAAGGAAGAGTTCCATCTGTTCCGGTCTCCTGACGACGGGGCGCCCGCCCCGTCCATGTCTGCTGGGTAACAGTCATTTGACAGGCAGGTCTTTCCTGCTCCGCCGCTGCTGGCGCAGAATAGCAGGTTGAACCGGTTTCCGGAACGTTAAGCGCGTACCGGGCGAGTCTCCCCAGGGATCAGGCGAGTTCGACCATGATTTCGTCGGCGGCGACGCTTTCGCCTGCCTTGACGTTTATGGCTTTCACCGTGCCATTGGCCCCGGCGCGGATGATGTTCTGCATCTTCATCGCTTCCACGATAGAGACGGCCTCGCCTTCCTGCACCACCTGGCCCACCGCCACGTCCATCGACACGACGAGGCCCGGCATCGGCGAGATGATCAGCTTCGAGGTATCGGCCTTCGGCTTTTCCGGCAGGCGGGCGTGCAGGTCGGCCACGAAAGGCGTGCACACCAGCGCCCGCAGGGCCACGCCCCGGTGGCGGAAGATGTAGCCTTCGGTCCGGTCGGCAAATTTAACCGCAAAGGCCTTGCCGTCCAGAACCCCTTCCACGAGATGCCTGCCCGGCTTCCAGGAGGTCATCAGGCTGTGCGCCTTTCCTGCGCCCACGGCAATTTCGGCTTCGCCGTCACAGCCGATGTCGATGGTCACGGGGTGATGCGTGTCGCCGAGGATGACAACCCAGTCGCGGCGCGGCGCGCGCGGGGCGAGGCGCCCGGAGACTTCGCCGGCGCGCCGGTCGAGGAAGGCATGCACATAAGCTGCCGAACAGATGAGCTGGGCTTCCTGCGCCCGGGTCGGCGCAACGCCCTTGAAGCCTTCGGGAAACTCGTCCTTGATATAGGCCGTGGTGATGTTGCCTGAGCGGAACCGCTTCTCGTCCATCACCGCCGCAATGAAGGGGATATTGTCCTGGATGCCTTCGATATGGAACCGGTCGAGCGCCTCGCCGTGCACGTCGAGCGCGGTGTCGCGGTCCTTGCCCCAGGTCACGAGCTTCGCAATCATCGGGTCGTAGAACATCGAGATTTCGTCGCCTTCGCGCACGCCGGAATCCATGCGCACTTCGCCGTTGCCGAGTTTTCCTTCCGCAGGCGGATGGAACCGCCTGAGGCGGCCAATCGACGGCAGGAAGTTGCGGTACGGATCTTCCGCATACACACGGCTTTCCACGGCCCAGCCGTTGATCTTGACGTCCGACTGCCTGATCTTCAGCTTCTCGCCATAGGCCGAGCGGATCATCTGTTCGACGAGGTCGATGCCGGTGATCATCTCCGTCACCGGGTGCTCCACCTGCAAACGCGTATTCATTTCAAGGAAGTAGAAGCCCTTGTCCTTGCCGGACGCGACGAACTCCACAGTCCCGGCGCTGTCGTAATTCACGGCCTTGGCAAGGGCCACGGCCTGCTCGCCCATCTTCTTGCGGGTCTCCGGGTCGAGCAGCGGCGAGGGCGCTTCTTCGATGACCTTCTGGTTGCGGCGCTGGATCGAGCATTCGCGCTCGTTGAGCCAGAGGCAGTTGCCGTGCTTGTCGCCCAGCACCTGGATTTCGATATGGCGCGGCTCGAGGATGAACTTCTCGATGAACACCCGGTCGTCGCCGAACGAGGCCTTCGCCTCGGCCTTCACCGCCGGGAAGCCCTCTTCGACTTCCTTGTCGTTCGCCGCCACGCGGATGCCCTTGCCGCCGCCGCCGGCGGAGGCCTTGATCATCACCGGATAGCCGATCTCCTTCGAGATCTTGATCGCTTCCCTGGTGTCCTCGATCAGGCCCAAATGGCCGGGGACCGTCGAGACGCCCGCCTTGGCGGCCAGTTTCTTGGATGAAATCTTGTCGCCCATCGATTCGATTGCGAACGCGTTCGGGCCGATCCAGCCGATCCCTTCCTGCTCCAGCCGTTTCGCAAAGGCTGCGTTCTCGGACAGGAAGCCGAAGCCCGGATGGATCGCCTCGGCGCCGGTCTGGCGCACAGCGGCGATGATCTTGTCGGCCACAAGATAAGACTGCGCTGCCGGTGATCCGCCGATATGCACGCTCTCATCGGCCATCTCGACCGCCATCGACCCCGCATCCGCGTCCGAATAGACAACCACCGTCCCGATGCCCATCCGCCGGCACGTCTTGATGACGCGGACGGCGATCTCGCCGCGGTTGGCAATCAGTATCTTTTTGAACATTGTCCGGGCACCCTGGAAGCGTCGAAAAACCGTCCCGCAGTTAAGCTGCACGTCGCGCCTTGTCCATGCTTACCGGAACGGCAAGGGGTAGCGTTCGCCCGGAAGGCGAGGTGGCGCCACGCAAGCCGCCGTCCGCCTCCGCCGCCATCCGGTGCGCACCCAGACCAGCCAGAACAGCATCCCCTGCAGCGGCGCGAAAGCTGCCACGAAGGGAAATGCCGTGTGCCGCAGCCCATCGGGCAAGACCTGCATCTGGCCAAGGAAGAAGGATCCCGAAGCGAGAAAAAGCGAGAAACACATACGCCACAGATGCCGCGCGATCCGCGCCGCGTCCGAGATCCCCCGCCGCAGCAGCACATTCAACTGGCCTGCGGCCGCCGCCACGCCGGCGACGGTGAACTGGACAAAGGCCTGCGGAGGCGAACCGTCGATCGTGCCCGCCGGGCTCGCCGCGCCCATCTGCATGAACACCGCCCCCGTCCCGGCAATCGCCAGCGCGATCACCAGCCCCGCCGCTTCCGCGATTCCTGCCCTCCTCTCCCGCTGGCGCGCCGTCCGCCAGCCGGTCACCAGCAGGTAGAGCGCCATGATCCCCGCCACGAAATTCGGCCGCTGGCCTTCCTCAAGGAAGGGTGCGACACCCGCCCCGATCAGGTAGGTCACGAACATCGACGCGACGAACACTCCCCCCGCCAGCCGGTGAAGCCGCGCACCCTTCCTGATTGACGGCGCCGCGGCGCCGGAAATCATCCCCGGCGTCCCGCCGCCGAGTGCAGCCAGAGCAGCGCCGCTGCCCCGAAATGCGCCCACCAGGGATCGTCCGGCCCGGCCTCGAGGTTGCCCGCCTGCGCCGCACCGGCAAACGTCAGCCACGCGCCGAGCAGAATCGCCCAACCGAAGGAGGCGTTTCGGAACGGCATTCGGCGCTTCGCGCCGGGAGAGGCCTTCGGCGTCCTGTCTTGCGGCCTTGCCCTGATGGGCACGCCTGGCCTTGCGGGCAGGGTCGTTCGGGAACCTCGGCGCGGCGCCCTCGCCCACGCAGCCCGCCGCGCTGATCACCGCCGCGCTCGCTGCCGGCGCGGCCTGATTCCGTTCGGCTTTCCTCGCCGCGCTCGGTGTTGTCGCGCTCGTCGCTGTCTCCGGCGCGGGCGCCGTCTGCGGGCACGCGTCCTACGCGCTCTTTGTCGAGGAGAATGTGATCCCGGTAGCCGTCTTCGGCGCGCTTGCGGGCGCCCTTTACGCGGCGCGCACCCGCGCCGGCGAGGTCTGGCATATGCTGCTCACCGCCGCCGCGCGCACCGCCGTGATACTCGTCCACTTTGTGTTCCGGGCGGGCTCGCTCCGGGGCGACATGCTCGGTGACAGCGCATGCAGCGCCGGCCGCCATGACGACTATGCGGCACCCGAAGCCTGGCAGGGTTGCGCGCTGACGATCCCCGAATGGGCGTTCTCGATCGGTTGGGCGGCGCTGGCGCTG
>Ga0163144_10016190_pt1 | contig 15289 bp, 14 predicted proteins | sample OliLak19BULKMAT1_FD_123175 | JGI IMG/M metagenome (GOLD analysis project Ga0163144, IMG submission 123175) | Freshwater microbial mat bacterial communities from Lake Vanda, McMurdo Dry Valleys, Antarctica - Oligotrophic Lake LV.19.BULKMAT1 | ecosystem: Environmental > Aquatic > Freshwater >... | reverse complement strand
GATCGTAAGCACGTTCGACTTGGGAAAGAGCCTCGGCCATGCGGTCCTCCAAACGAATCAAAGGACCCGTATAGATTCAGCATTCTCTCAGCCTGTCACCCTCAGATTCATGCAATCGCCCTGGCGCGAGGTTGCGCGCGCTTGCTACAGTGTCGATCGATGGCTACACCCAGCGACGCTTCGGTGCCGGTGACGGTCCGATCCACGCCACTGTTCAAGCCGCGCGACCGTTCAACCCCGTAGCCATCCGCTGGTCGGTCGGCGGTGGAATTGGCCGCCGAACCAACCCGAGCCGCTGGCAAAACAGACGCCGGCACCAACGCAGGACATCACCGATTATGATCGAGCTGTTAGGCTTCGTCAGCGGCCTTATCACACTCTACATCTACGTTATTTTCGCCTCGGTTATTATTTCCTGGCTCATGAGCTTTGGAATAGTGAACCCTCACAACCCGACGGCCCGCGCAATTTATCAGGCCCTGCAGGCCGTGACCGAGCCTTTGTTGCGCCCGATCCGCCGCGTTTTGCCAGACATGGGTGCGATCGACATCTCGCCGATCATCCTGCTTCTGGTTTGTCAATTCTTGCAGATGGTCGTGATACCCAACATTGCAAAGTCGGTGGCGTGACCGCAGAGCAGGCGTGGCGCGTTGTTGGCGCGCGCGTCTTGCTTCGCGTTAAAGTCACGCCAAACGCGGCTCTCGACGGAGTGACCGGCCTTGTCGACACGCCAAGCGGTCGAGCCTTAGCGGTCCGTGTCCGTGCCAATCCCGACGAAGGGCGCGCTAACGCGGCAACGATCAAGCTGGTTGCGGACTGGCTCGGATTAGCCAAAAGTTGTGTCGCACTGACAGCTGGCGCCAAATCGCGCATGAAAATCCTCGCGCTCGAAGGTGACGCGGTGTTCATGGAGCGCCTTGTCACCGTCAAGGTCGGCGGCTGTGACATGACATGCAGGCCCAAGCCGGAACGATAAACAACAGATTTTGCGGGAGAAAGACGATGGCGGACGCGCACGTAATCGACGGAAAAGCCATTGCAGCGAAGGTGCGGGCCGAAGTTGCCGCCAACGTCGCGCGGCTGAAACGGGATCACGGGTTCGTTCCGGGCCTCGCCGTTGTCCTCGTTGGCGAAGACCCTGCGAGCAAGGTCTACGTCAAAAACAAAGCTCAGCAGACGGCCGAAGTCGGCATGAAGTCGGTCGAGCACAAGCTGACGGCAGAAACCAGCGAAGCTGCCCTCCTCGAACTCGTCGGCCAACTCAACCGGGACGACACGATCCACGGGATTCTCGTCCAGATGCCGCTGCCAAAGCAAATCGATGCCTTGAAGGTCATCGAGGCGATTGATCCCATGAAAGATGTCGACGGCTTCCACGCCGTCAACGTCGGCCGTCTTTCGATTGGCGAACGCGCGCTGGTGCCTTGCACGCCATCGGGTTCGGTAATCCTGACAAAGTCGGTGAAAAAAGACCTGAAAGGTCTCAATGCGGTTATCGTCGGCCGCTCCAACATCGTCGGCAAGCCGATGGCGCAGTTGCTGATCCGCGAAGACTGCACGGTAACGGTCGCCCATTCGAAGACCCGCGATCTGGAAGGCGTTTGCCGCGCCGCTGACCTGTTGATCGCTGCCGTCGGACGTCCGGAAATGATCAAGGGCTCGTGGATCAAGCCCGGTGCGATTGTGATCGATGTCGGCATCAATCGGATTACGGGCGCCGACGGAAAGGGCCGCCTCGTGGGCGATGTCGCCTATGACGAGTGTGCCAAGGTTGCCGGTGCGATCACGCCCGTGCCGGGTGGCGTCGGGCCGATGACGATTGCGTGCCTCCTCAAAAACACGGTCGAGGCCGCCGAAATGCAACATGGCCTGCCGGTGACAGAGTTCGACGTTTCGTCGCACTGAGCCCACTGCGGTATCCATCACGCGGCCTCGGCGTGGCGCCGCGCTTCGCGTCGGTAGCTCAACGCTTCTGCGATATGGTGTCGACCGATTGACGCCGCCCCGTCGAGGTCGGCGATCGTCCGGGCGACCCGCAGGGCACGGTGGAACCCGCGCGCACTGAGCTTCATGGTGTCGGCAGCCTGCCTCAAGAGCAGCGCGCCGGCATCGTCGGGCCGGGCAATATCTTCGAGCAGTTGCCCGGCAAGATCGGAATTTGTTCGCGGCCCACGTGCCCCGCTTGAGCCGTGTTCGCGCAAACGCTCACGCTGTCGGGACCTTGCCGAACTGACGCGCGCAAGGACCTCAGCGCTTCCTTCACCGGGCGCTGGCAAAACAAGGTCCGCGGCCGAAACGGCTGGCACCTCGATCTGCAGGTCGAAGCGGTCGAGGAGTGGACCAGAAATTCGCGCCTGATAATCGGTGGCACAGCGTGGGCCGCGCTTGCACGCCATGCCGGCATCACCTCCGCCGCAGCGGCACGGGTTCATGGCGGCGACAAGCTGGAAGCGAGCGGGATACGTGATCCGGTGGTTGGCGCGCGCGATGACGACATCACCCGTTTCGATTGGCTGGCGGAGGCCGTCGAGCACCTGCGGTGTGAACTCGGGCAGTTCGTCGAGAAACAAGACGCCAAGGTGGGCCAGTGAGATCTCACCGGGCTTTGGCCGGGAGCCGCCGCCGACAAGCGCGGCCATGCTGGCGGAATGGTGGGGCGAGCGAAAAGGGCGATCAACGCACAGTTTGCCGCTGGTCAGTTCGCCAGCAATGCTGTGAACCATCGAGACCTCGAGGATTTCCTCAGGCTCGAGCAGCGGCAGGATAGATGGCAACCGCGCCGCGAGCATCGACTTTCCCGAGCCTGGTGGTCCGATCATGAGCAGGTTGTGGCCGCCTGCCGCTGCGATTTCGAGCGCGCGCTTTGCCGTCTCCTGGCCCCTGACGTCGCGCAGGTCGCGCAGAGGGCGATCGCTCCGCGAAAGGTTCGGTATTGGACGTTGGAGTACCTGGGTGCCTTTAAAGTGATTGACCAGCGAAAGAAGGTGCGGGGCGGCAAGAACCACAATGTCTTCGCTCGCCCAGGCCGCCTCGGCGCCACCTTCGGCGGGGCAAATGAGGCCCTTGTGTATGGCGTTGGCGCCAATGGCAGCAGGTAGGGCGCCGGGGATATGCCGAATGGAACCGTCGAGAGCGAGTTCGCCAATGGCACAGAAATCGGCGATCGCGGATGGCGCAATCGCACCCATCGCGGCCATCAGCGCGAGGACGATCGGAAGATCGAATTGGCTGCCTTCTTTTGGCAGGTCAGCCGGGGCGAGATTGACGGTAATATGCTTATAAGGGAGCCCGAGACCGACGGCGTGGAGTGCGTTGCGTACCCGCTCACGGCTTTCGGCCACCGCCTTGTCGGGCAGCCCGACGATAGCAAACCGCGGTTCACCGGGCGTGATGCGGACCTGCACCTCGACGTGTCGCGCTTCAATTCCGACGAATGCAAGCGTTGAAATTTGTGCGTACACAACAAGCCACCCTGCCAATCGACTATCTCACCACCAGTGTACACACATCAAAAGATATTTCAAGAACAAATAACGTACATAACATAATTTTGAGTGCTTAAGCGGCACCAGGAAGGTGCACCGGCCAGCGCCAAGGCACGATCAGAACGGCATCGAATCGGCGTTCGAGATTGAGATAGCGCGGGCGGGCGGACAACCAGCGGCTCGCCGCCGATCGCGATCGCTGACAGCCCTTACGGGTCAGCGCCGATTGTGCGTCTTCGATCGAACGGCGCATCTTGACTTCCACGAAAGTGACGACCCCGCCCTTGGCCGCGATGAGATCGACCTCGCCGAGCCTGACCCGGTAGCGGCGGCCGAGGATGCGGTAGCCTTTGAGCAGCAGCCACCCTGCTGCAAGCCACTCGGCCGCGTGCCCCGCCGCGTTTGCGGCCCTGCGTCGGGAGATCTTAGAGGTGTTTTGCGACTGGCTCATACGAGGAACTTAGGAAGAACACACTTTGAGAACAAGTGGTTTTATTGCGTTCAAGCCAAAGTATCTCGGAGAAAGGGAATCAGCGGAAGATCTGCAGCTGGCATGGGATAATCCGTGAGACTGTGGGCGCGGACCCACGCGATCTCTTGTCCCTCGCGCGGGACGATCAGCCCGTCCCACTGGCGGCACAGATACAGCGGCATCAGAAGGTGGAACGTCTCGTAGCGGTGGCTGGCGAACGTGAACGGCGCAAGGCAATCCTCGCACACGTCGATCGTGAGCTCTTCGAACAATTCGCGGCGCAGCGCCTGCTCGGGTGTCTCGCCAGCCTCGACTTTGCCGCCTGGGAACTCCCAAAGGCCAGCCATGGACTTTCCTGGAGGTCGGCGAGCCAGGAGAATGCGGTTGTCGCGGTCGACGAGGGCCGCCGCAGCCACAAGGACGAGGCGCAGTTTCGCATCGCCAGACGCGTCGGCCACGGGCTTCAACTCCGGTAGTCGGCGTTGATCGAGACGTAATCGTGCGTGAGGTCGCATGTCCAAACCGTGGCCGAACCGCTGCCGACGCCGACATCTATGGCAATCTCGATCTCGGCATTCTTCATGTAAGCGGCAACCGTCGCTTCGACATACTCGGCGGATCGTTCACCATCTCGGGCAACGCAATAGGGGCCGAATGAAATCGACAGCCGGTCGCGATCTGCCGCCTCTCCCGATTTGCCGACGGCCATCACAACCCGACCCCAATTGGGATCCTCGCCAGTGATCGCGGTCTTGAGGATCGGCGAGTTGGCGCATGAAAGCGCGATGCGCCGTGCCGCCGACCAGCTTTCAGCGCCCGTAACGCGAAACGTGACGAATTTCGTCAGCCCTTCGCCATCCTTAGCGACCTGGATGGCCAGATCGCGCATCAGGTCGTGAAGAGCCGCATCGAATGCGCAAAGCCGCGGATCGGCCATATCGACGACCGGTGCCTGACCGCGTTTCACAGCAGCACCCGTGGCGAACAGCAGGCAAGTATCGCTGGTCGAAGTGTCACCATCGACCGTCATGCAGTTGAACGTGGTGTCGGCATGTTTCGCGATCAGCGCCTGCGCAACGCGGGCGTCGATCGCAGCATCCGTGAACAGGAAGCACAACATCGTCGCCATGTCGGGCGCGATCATGCCAGCGCCCTTGCAGAAGCCGTTCAGCGTCACCGCAACGCCGCCGATGTCGACCGTCCGGGTCGCGAGTTTCGGGTACGTGTCAGTCGTCAGGATCGCGCGAGCGGCCGCCTCGAAACGGTCGGCATGAGCGGTGCGCGCCATATCACCGAGCAAGCCGACAAACTTCGCCGGATCGAGCGGCTCGCCGATGACACCGGTGGATGCAACATACACCCCCCCGCCTTCGAACGCGCCGACCGCCCGCAGAGCGAAGTCGACGGTTATGTCGACCGCCTCCTTGCCACGCCGACCAGTGAACGCGTTGGCGTTGCCGGAATTCACAACGAGCGCGCGAGCCGCTGTCGGGCCGTCCCGGCGTGAAGCCAAGTTCGCCCGGCAGTGCAGAACCGCCGCCGAACACGTTTTCGATTTTGTAAGAACGCCGGCCGCGACAGTACCCGCGTCAAAGACCGCGAGCAGCACGTCCGTGCGCCCCTTGTAGCGGATACCGGCCTCTGCGGTCGCAAACCGCACACCGTCGATCGCTGGCAGCGTCGGGAGCCGAACGGGTGCGAACCGGGATGTCTTGACGGTGGAACCCATGTCTGTTGCGCCTACTCCGAAATGCCTGCGGCGTCACAGACGTCGGCAGAGGGGAACGGGTAAAACGATCGCATAGAAACCCGACGCCCGTGCGATCACGTGCGCCGGCTGTTGTTTAGCTACCGAGAAAATTATTTCTTCTCTGTGCCAGGAGCTGGCGGAGGGGACTTACCCTCTTTTTCCATCTTCTCGATCTGGGCCTTGATCTGGCTTTCCATGGCGTCTTTTTGCGCGGCGGCGCCCTTCTCCTGCTCCTCGACCATTTTTTTGATCTCGGGATCAACGTAGACGATCGTGGCCTTCGTCCGCAGACCGTTGGCGACCTCTTGGGCCCTGCGCTGGATCATGGAGTTGAGGATGCGGTCCTTGACCTCGTCGAACGTCGGCAGCTTCTTTTCGCGGCGGTCTTCGAGCTTGATGACGTGGAAGCCGAACTGGCTCTTGACCGGCGGAGAAACCTCACCCTTTTTCAGCTTGAACACGGCCTCTTCGAACTGAGGAACCATTTGCCCGCGGCCAAAAAAGCCGAGCATCCCGCCGTCGTCCTTCGAGCCTGGATCCTTCGAGTTTTCCTTGGCAAGCGCTGCAAAGTCGCCGCCCTTCGCCACTTTGTCGGCGATTTCCTTGGCCTTTTCTTCGGTATCCACGAGGATATGGCGGGCCTGCACTTCTTCCTCGGGCTTCATGCCTTTGACCTGGTCTTCATAGAACGTCTTGGCGACGCCTTCGCCGACTTCGCCCTTGACCACCTTGTCGAAGTACGTGTCGCGCATAGCGCGGCGGCGCCAATAGGCGAGCCGGTCCTCGTACGCTTTCCCAGAGCTGAGCTTGTCTCGCTCAGCGGCGTCGGCAAACAGCTGGTTCTCGATCAGATATTCGACCAACACCCGGCGGCGGGTTTCCGGTGGCAGGTTGCCAAGGTCGCCGCCAATTTCGAATTCGGCGAGCTTGAGCTCGGATTCAGCGATGTTGCGGCCATCGACGGTCGCCATGACCTTGTCATCCGCATGAACCGCAGGAGAAGAGACGGCAACGGCAAGGCCCATCATCAGGGCGGCGGTGAATGAACGGTGGGTCACGGGTTCAAGGTCCTCGAACGGTCTATCGGTCAAAACTGCCCTCCGGTCGCCGTAAGAGGCTTCCGTCGAGGTCATAGCGCGATGGTTGCTAGCCGCCAACGATGACGCTGTGAAGTTACGCTTTCACAAAGTTACAGAAGGCGGTCGTCGGTCCAGGTCCAATTTGCGATATTCGTGGCGATATCGCACCAGTTGGATGGTGGGCGAAGCGCCCCCGCGACCCGGCGTTCGTTGACAATGTCCGATCCCCATACCTATTTCTCCCCAAGAGATCGCTCGAAGCTGCATCGGAGAGGTGCGGCGACGAACACCGTTCGAACGACCCCGTGGCGGATGGCGCGTCACGGGGCGCTACCGCATCGGCCAGCGGGTCGTCGTTGCACCGGGTTACCACCGGCCGCATGAACGGCCATCGTCAGGATCACAGACCATCATGCTTTCGTCGTTCGGAACGTTTGCAACCCGGATTTTCGGCTCGTCGAACGACCGTCGCGTCAAGGCGCTACGGCCCAAGGTCGAGGCGATCAACGCGCTCGAAAAAGACATCGAGAAGTTGTCGGACGACGAGTTGCGGGCGAGAACGGCCCTTTTCCGCCGTCAGCTTGCCGATGGCGAGACGAACCTCGACCGCCTGCTGGTTCCCGCCTTCGCGACCGTCCGCGAGGCGGCCAAGCGCACGCTCGGCCAGCGCCATTTCGACGTCCAGTTGATCGGCGGCATGGTGTTGAACGGGGGCGGCATCGCCGAAATGAAGACCGGCGAAGGCAAAACGCTGGTCGCAACGCTGCCGGTCTACCTCAACGCGCTGACGGGCAATGGCGTCCATGTCGTCACGGTCAACGACTATCTCGCTTCCCGCGACGCGGAATGGATGGGTAAAGTTTACACCTTCCTCGGTCTGACCGTCGGCACCATCGTGCACGATCTCGACGACGAAGAGCGCAAGGCTCAGTATGCCTGCGACGTCACCTATGCGACCAACAACGAATTGGGCTTCGACTACCTCCGCGACAACATGAAGATGAGCCGCGACGAGATGGTCCAGCGCGGCCATGCGTTCGCGATCGTCGACGAGGTCGATTCGATCCTGATCGACGAAGCTAGAACGCCGCTCATTATTTCCGGTCCGCTCGAGGATCGCGCCGAGCTGTATCAGTCGATCGACACGCTGATGCCGGAACTCGAAGCCGCCGATTTTGAACTCGATGAGAAGCAAAAAAGCGTCAGCTTCACCGAGAGCGGCAACGAGAAGATGGAGAACCGCGCCATCGAGATGGGGCTGATGCGCGGTTCGCTCTACGACATCGAAAACGTGACGGTGGTCCACCACCTCAACCAGGCGCTGAAAGCCCATAAGCTGTTTTCGCGCGACAAGGATTACATCATCAAGTCAGGAGAAGTCGTCATCATCGACGAGTTCACCGGCCGCATGATGCCAGGCCGCCGCTATTCGGAAGGTCTCCATCAGGCGCTCGAAGCCAAAGAGCGGGTCGAGGTCAAACCCGAGAACCAGACCCTCGCTTCCATTACGTTCCAGAACTATTTCCGTCTCTACCAGACGCTCGCTGGCATGACCGGAACGGCGGCGACCGAAGCCAGCGAGTTCATGGACATCTACGGCCTCGACGTCCACGAGATCCCGACCAACCGCGCGATTTCGCGGCTCGACGACGATGACGAGATCTACCTGACGCAAAAAGAAAAATACGGCGCGATCGTCCAGACTATCGCGGACTGCTACCGGCGCGGGCAACCGATCCTCGTTGGCACCACGTCGATCGAGAAATCTGAACAACTGTCGGCGTTGCTGTCCGATCGCAAATACATTGCCGAATGCGGCCGTAAGCTGATCGATCAAGCCGAGAAATTGAAGGACGGTAAGCACGACGCCTTCAAAGCCGAGCTCAAGGACATGGGCGAATACATGATCGGGCTCGGGAGCAATGGGTCGGCCAACGCCCCAGCCGTCCCCCATCTCGTCTTGAACGCGCGGTTCCACGAGCAGGAAGCCTCGATCGTCGCCCAGGCCGGTCAACCCGGCGGCGTCACGATCGCAACCAACATGGCCGGCCGCGGCACCGACATTCAGCTCGGCGGTAACGTCGATTTCCGTCTCAAAGACTGGATCATGGAAACGGCGAAAGCCGGGACCGAGCCCGACGACGAACGAATTGCCAAACAGCGCGAAGAGATCGCAGCCGACGTCGCGGCCAAGAAGGAGGCGGCGCTGCAAGCGGGCGGTCTGTTTGTCCACGGCACCGAACGGCACGAAAGCCGCCGCATCGACAACCAGTTGCGTGGCCGGTCGGGCCGTCAGGGCGATCCTGGACGCTCGAAGTTCTACCTCGCGCTCGACGACGACCTGATGCGCATTTTCGGCTCGCAACGCATGGATGGCCTGTTGAAGGGCCTCGGCATGCAGGAGGGAGAAGCGCTCACCCACAAGTGGATGAACAAGTCGCTAGAGATGGCGCAGAAGAAGGTCGAAGCGCGCAACTTCGAGATCCGTAAGCAGATCTTGAAATACGACGACGTGATGAACGACCAGCGCAAAGAGATGTTCGAGCAGCGCCTCGATATCATGACCGACGACGACGTCTCCGATACGGTCAAGGACATGCGCCATGAAGTCATCCGCGACCTCGTCAAGAAGCATATCCCAGAAAACGCCTACGCCGAGCAGTGGGACACGGTTGGCCTGAAGCAGGCGATCGACGCGATCTTCGCGCTCGACCTGCCGATCGTCGAATGGGCCGAAGAAGAAGGGATCGCCGACCAGGAGATCACCGAGCGGCTGTTGACGGCGGTCGACGAACGGGCAGCGCAAAAGGAAGCCGACATCGGCGCGCCGCTCTATCGCCAAATCGAGAAGATGGTCCTGCTGCAAACCCTCGACCAATTGTGGCGCGACCACCTCATCACGCTTGAACACCTCCGTCAGGTGATCGGCTTCCGCGCGTACGGTCAGCGCGATCCGCTCAACGAGTACAAGCTCGAAGCGTTCCAGATCTTCAAGGCCTTGGTCGCCAAGTTGCGCGAACTGACGACCAACCGTTTGATGACCGTCGAGCTGTCAGGCCCCGATGACACGAGCCTGCTGGAACCATCTGAGCTGCCGCCGATGGTGGCCCACCATGTCGACGCCACGACGGGGCGCGATGAATTCCAAGACATGGACGAAATGAACGACCCCGGCCGTCGTCGCTTGATTGAGGAACTGGCCCTCGTCGACAAGGCGATCGCTGGTGGACTGACAGCAGAGGCCGCGCCTGCGAAGCTCGCTCCCCAGCAGACCCGCCGCACGGCTGGCGGCATCGATCCGGCTAACCCGGCGACATGGGGCAAGGTTGCGCGAAACGCCGTGTGCCCGTGCGGGTCGGGCAAGAAGTACAAGCACTGCCACGGCAAGGACGACTGAGCACGTCCGGCCTCCGCCGAGCACGGCCTTGCCGACGCCTATCGTTTGCCACCCCAGGGCGGCACCGAATATCGGTGACAACCATCGAGGCGGTTGCCCGCGCCCGTCTCGAAGGCCCCGTCTCGAGGTCCCCGTCGCAAGGTCCCCGTCTCGAGGTCCCCGTCGCCAGGTCCCCGTCGCCAGGTCCCCGTCGCTAGGTCCCCGTCGCCAGGGGCCCGTCTTGCGGACAAGTGCGAACGTGACCAGCTGCCACTTTTCGAAACACGCCTTCGCTTCGCCCGTGAGCGATCTCTCATTCGGTCTGTTTCGCGACACCAATAGTGACATCCGGTTCGTCCGGCAGTCGGCCAGCGACGTGTTACGGCAGGCCAACGCTGTCGACGCGCGCTGCCGCTGCACACTGCGATGCACAATTCGCTCGGTTAACAATATCGTAAGGCAGATTGATTAACCAGTTGTTTTTGATGATAAATCATGTTTAGTTGACACCCTGCCTCCACAAGCGTGCGTCCCCCGGACCACGCGGCCCGGCTGAGGTGCCCCATGACCATGATGAACTTCGACCTCGGACTTCTTGGCTTCGCCGTAGCGGTATTCGCTGGGGCGACGGTGTTCTATGCCGGTGTGAGTTCTCTATTCCACGGCGCCCGGAAGCAACTGTCCTCCTCAACCGGCACGACGACTTTGCCTGATCCAGCGCGCCACCTCGCCACCGACCAGCGCCCCGGTGCTGCCGCTGGCTCCACCGCGACGAGCCAGCTCGACAGGCTTGCCAGCCTTATTGGTGATCAGTTTGATCGCGCTGATGCCACGCAGCGTCTTCACAATCGCGCAGGCCAACAGCTCGATCTGGCGAGCTACGCGATCCAGACCCTGGTCCAGGACTTGCGGGGGATCGTCCCAGCTCTGACCCCGGCTCCTCCAGCCGTGAGCCCGACACCGGCCGACATCCGCCCACGCGCAACGGGCCTGTCTCTCGCAGCTTGACGACTGACAGCAGCTCGACGACTGACGCCTGTACTCGTCGAAATCACAGCCGATACGCCGCCTGCACGGCAACCAGCACCGCGGTGATCGTCACCACCGAAAGGGCTGTGCCGATGGCGACCGCGCCCGACACGGCATTGACAGCATGCCCGCTCTGGCTCGCAAACAGGAAAGCGTTGGCGCCTGCCGGAAGTGACGCCATCATTATGACGACGGCGGCCGACAACGGTGGCAGCTGAAGCAAGTAGGCGAGCCCGGCTGCGACCAGCGGCATCAGCAACATTTTCAATACAAGCATCGCGCCGACTGTCCGAGTGTCACCCGCAACCTTGAACGCGGTCAGCGACAGCCCCAGCGAAACAAGTGCTGCGGGAACGCCGGCCCGCGCCAAGGTTTCGGCCATCGAAAGCAACGTCTTGGGAAGCGTCAGTCCGGTTGCGCGCCAGATCAGGGCGGCGGCGATCGCGAGGATCAGCGGCTGGGTCGACAGCTGGCGCAGAACCGAAACTGACGCAAACAACGCCCTGCTGACCGCTCCGCCGTCGTTCTTTTCGGTCTGACCGCCTCCGGCCGCTTCACCAGTCGCTTCGTCCGAGACCGCAGCGGCATGAAGCGCGGCAGCCAGCAGCAGAAGTGGCGAATGGCAAGCGATGATCGCCGAGATCGGCGCGAGCGCCGGCTGGCCGAACGTCCCGACACCGATCGGCAGGCCGAGCATGATGGTGTTGCCGAACGCCGACGTGATGCCGATCGAGGGCTGGTCGACCATCGGCCGCCCGAGCACGACATGCGTGACGACGACGCTGGTGAGCCAAACGGTTGCCGCTGCACCAAAGAAACTTGCGATGGCGCCGAGCGGAGCCACGCCCTCGAACCGCACCGTGACGATGGTGTGAAACAACAGAGCCGGGATTGCGATCTTGAACGCGAAGTCGGCGATGCCTTGACCCGCATCTGCTGAAATGTACCCCGACCGGCCAGCCGCATAGCCAATCGCAATAATGCCGAAAACCGACGCGACGACCGAAAGAACGGCGAACATTCCGGTCATTGGACGGCGGCGTCAGTTGACACGGGGCGGTGTTCCAGAAAGGCGAGCCCCGCTGAGTGTTTCGTCGAGGTTACCAGCGAGCGTTGCGTCAGCGCTACCGCCGACGGTTGCTGGCGGCCGCTCGACGACATGCGACCCGATCTTTTGAACCTCAAGGATCGCAAGCCCCCGCTCGGCGATGCCATCGGCGGTCAGCCGCATCGTGCCATCGACGCCGGAAAAGCCACCCGAACGCGTCAGGTTTGCCACCGTGAACCGCTGGCCGGGCGCGTTCGCAGACAACGCGATCGCAAGCTGCATGGCGTCGTATGCGATGCTGGCGACGCGCGGCGGGGCCTGTCCGAAGGACTTGCTGAACTTGGCCTGGAACGCGCGCCATCCCGCTGGATCGGGTCCAGGATACCATCCACCGATGAACGCGTCGTTGCTGCCGAGCGTGGAGAATTCCCACGCCCCCGATCCGATCAGCTTGACCTTGCCCGCGTCGAACCCGGAATACGTCAGCAGAGGGCCAAGCTGCGGCAGCACATCCTGCCCGCCGGGCAGAAACACAGCATCGATCGGCGCGCCAGCAGCTTCGGCTGACCGCGCCGCTTCCACGATCCGCCGCGATGGCCCGATCATGGCATTGGCGCCAGCCGGATAGGTTTCAAACGCAACCACCGTACCGCCAGCCTTCGCCACCGCCGACTTGAAAGCCGCACCTATGATCGTGCCGTAAGCATCGTCCGGCACCATCGCAGCAAACCGTTGCTTGTTGTTGCGCGCGGCGTAGGCGATCACCCGGTCGGCGTCCTGCTCGGGCGAAAAGCCGAGGATGTACACGCCGTTGCCAGCGACCGTCCGGTCGTTCGAGAACGACAACACCGGAACATTTGACGCGCGCGCCGCCGCTGCAGCTCCTGGTGCCGCGCGGCCAAACAGTGGGCCGAGGATCACCTCGGCGCCATCTTTGATCGCCTCTTCTGTGGCAATTCGCGCCCCGTCGGGCGTGCCCTTGTCGTCTTTGACGATCAGCTGGATATCGCTGCGGTCGGCGTCGAACAGCGCAAGTTCGGCCGCTTGCTTCATGCCCTTTGCTATCACGGCCGTCTGGTCGAACCCGCCGAGCGGCAGCAATAACGCGACCTTCAGGCTCCGGCCGCCGACGGCAGAGCCGCCGAAAGCTGCGCCACCGGCAACCGACGTCCCTCGATCGTTGGGCGCGGCACCACCTGCGGCATCAACTGAGGCATCGCCACTGCCAGAACCGGCCGCAACTGACCCGATCGGTGACCGTTCGATAGCACCAGCGGGAGAGGCCGCTGACGAGGTAACGGGTGGCGGGCGAGCCCCTGAGGCGCTCGTTTCCAGCGGGTCCGTGGTCGCGCACCCACCAAGCACGAACGCGCCGAGCATAGCGGCAGAACCCACGACCGATCGCAACGCGGAAAGCGGACTGTGAGAACGGCTGGCGCCTGACGACCGATCACGACGACGATCGATGGGCCAAACCGCGGGATGGTCGGAGCAGCAGACGGTGCCCTCGGTCACGGAGTTCTGGGTCACGGAGTCCTGGGTCGCGGAGTTCTGGGTCGCGGAGTTCTGGGTCATCGGCGAAACAACGGTCCGTGTTTGCGGCTGCGGGAAACGCGACCACGCAAATGACGTCACAGGTTTCGACCAGCGTTAGAGGACCCCGGCGCGAGCCGCAAGCCGCGCGACTGGCAAAGCGCGCCGTCGCTGTGTAGATTGTGCGAAGACGGCGTTGCGGCCGCAATTCCCCCTGCAATATTGGTCATGCCACGGAGGTCGATGTGCCGTCGGAGAAGACCAAATTGGAGAAGACCAAATCGGAGAGCATTCCGCCGGAGACGGTCACGCCTGAGACCAGCGATACGGACGATACCAGCCCGGCTACGACCAATGCAACGGCATCCGTGGATATCGCCTCGCCGCAGGCCACCGGCAGCCAAAGAGGACGCTTCGTTCCCGCCCGCGCCAGCGCCGAGATCGAGCGCCAACTCGCCGCTGCGCTCGCACCCGGCCTCTATCTGGTCGCGACGCCGATCGGCAACCTCGCCGACATCACCGTTCGCGCGCTGTCGGTGCTGGCCCGCGCCGATGTCATCTATTGCGAAGATACCCGCCACAGCCGGACGCTGGTCGCGCACTACGGCATCGGGACGCGTCTCGAAGCCTACCACGAGCACAATGGCGCCCGCGAACGGCCGCGCATCCTGGCGCGGCTCGCTGGCGGCGAACGCGTGGCGCTTATTTCCGACGCCGGCACGCCGCTAGTCTCCGACCCCGGCTACAAGCTCGTCCGCGAGGCGATCGACGCTGGCCATCGCGTCGAAAGCCTGCCCGGGCCGTCGGCGATCATGGCCGGGCTGACGTCGTCGGGCTTGCCGACCGACGCGTTCCTGTTCGCGGGCTTCCTGCCCGTCCGCAGCGCCGGTCGACGCAGTCGCGCGGCCGAATTGGCCAACGTGCCAGCAACGCTGGTGTTCTACGAGGCCCCGTCGCGCATTGCCGCCAGCCTTGCCGATCTCGCAGCCGCGCTCGGCGATCGGCCCGCCGCAGTCGCGCGCGAGTTGACCAAGCGATTCGAGACGTTTCTGCGCGGCCCGCTTCCCGCGTTGGCGGCGGAGTTCGCAAGCGCCCCAGAGCCGAAAGGCGAGTTCGTGATCCTGGTCGGTCCGCCGCTCACGACCGAAGTAACGGACGCGGCGATCGAAGCCGCGCTCGTCATTGCGTTGGAAACCATGACCGTCCGGGACGCGGCCAAATCGGTCGCCGACGCCCTCAACGCACCGAAATCGCGGGTCTACGATCTGGCGGTCGCGCTGCGACGGAGTGAAGACGGTGATGGTGGCGGCTACGGCGACCTATAACCCACGCAACCGTCACAAGGGAACAATAAAAGAACATAAAACGTCTGTCAAGCGGTTCGATCCTAACAGGCAGGGCGATTGCATGAATCTGAGGGTGACAGGCTGAGAGAATGCTGAATCTATACGGGTCCTTTGATTCGTTTGGAGGACCGCATGGCCGAGGCTCTTTCCCAAGTCGAACGTGCTTACGAT
>Ga0163144_10016189_pt1 | contig 15292 bp, 13 predicted proteins | sample OliLak19BULKMAT1_FD_123175 | JGI IMG/M metagenome (GOLD analysis project Ga0163144, IMG submission 123175) | Freshwater microbial mat bacterial communities from Lake Vanda, McMurdo Dry Valleys, Antarctica - Oligotrophic Lake LV.19.BULKMAT1 | ecosystem: Environmental > Aquatic > Freshwater >... | reverse complement strand
CCCGCAGCAGGTCGCGCACGACCACGACCATGTTCACGATGTCGCCGTCGAGCGTGCGCGTCTGGGCGTACGCGAGCATGTTGCCGTCGGCGGACAGTCGCGGATCGTGCTCCGTCGAGATGTCGTCGGTCATGCGCTCGACCGCGGTTGCAGCCGGTCCCGGGCGGAGCACGGGCAGGGCCGGCGTTGCGTCACCGAGCACCACGTCGTCGGGCCGCACGCGGAAGATGTCGTGGCGCCCGAACGCACGCGCCGCGAAGTAGACCCAGCCATCGTCGGCCCAGTCGGGCTCATGCGCATCGGCATCACCGATCGTCAGCGCTCGCGCCTCGGACCCATCGTCCGCGCCGATCCACAGGTTGCGCCGCGGCACGAGCGGCGTGCCGGCATCGACGACCCATGCGAGCCGCCGCCCATCGGATGCCCACGTCGGCTCGGACTTCGGCACCGCATCGAACGTCCACTGGCGGATCCACGTCGCGCCGACCTCCGTGCTGAACACCTGCGGCACGCCGTCCACCTCGCGCACGAACGCGAGACGTCGCCCGTCGCTCGACGCAGCGCCATCGCGCCCCACCGTACCCGCGCGCGCGTGCCCACCATCGGGACCGAGGATGCCGAGTTCCGCCGTCGTCGTGATGCCGACGCGACCACCGGTGAACGTGACGCCGAGCGCACCACGTCCCTGGATCCGCGCGACGTCCATCCCGAACGACAGCGGAGTCGATCGCGTCTCGTCACCGTCGAGCCGTGACGCTCCGCCATCGCTGTGCGCGAGCACGACGCCATCCGTGTCCCACGCGACCATGCTGCCCGTGCCGGCGATCCGGCGATCGTCCGTGTCGGAGAGCTGCGCGACGACGACGCGCGGCTCGTCGCGCAGCTCGACGAATGCGATCTCGCCACCGTTCACGCTCGGCGAGTGCTCGGCGACTGGATGCGTCGTCACGCGCTCGAGCACACCGCCGACGGCATCGAGCGCATGCGTGCGCCCGGCGATCCGCACGGTGCCGTACAGCAGCGCACCGCCGAACGCGGTCGACAGCACGGCCGGCACGAGCCCCAGCCGCCACCGCCGACGCTCACGCGTGCGCCAGGCGAGCGCCTCGGCGAGCGACGTCGCCGAGGATTGCTCGCGTCGGGTCTTCGCCCGCAGGTCGAGGCCCAGCACGTTGTCGGCCTCGCAGTACACGCAGCGTACGACGAGCTCGCCCTCGGCAACGACCAGCGGCCCACCACACGCGCGGCATCCGAACGGATCGCCCTCGCGAGTCGGAGTGCGGGCACCCAGATCGAGCGTGAGCAGCCGCAGCGCGAATCGATCGACGAGCGTCGCACGCAGCAGCATGAACACGCCGGGGATCAGCGCGAGCGGGAACACCAGCAGCGACAGCACCCGCAGCGCGTCGAGATCGTCGCGCGACCACGCCCACGCACCGATCGCGATCGATCCCGGCCACGCGAGGATCATCGCGGTGCCGCCGAGTGCGAACGTCAGGTTGATCCGGGTCGCGCCCGGCTGCTCGACGAGTCGCGTGACGAGCGATGCGATCGCGCCGCGGGCCTGCTTGCCGCGCTGCTCGGCCCGCACCTTCGCACGCACGTCCGGCGGCAGCTCCACAGCCGCGTCGCAGCGATGACACCGAACCTGCGACTCGACGTCCGGCACGACCGCGACGCCACACGCACCACAGCGGACGATCTCGGCGCCGTCCGGTGTCGCGTCCTGCACGCTCGCGCCCGCCTGGCTCGTCCATGCACCCGCGTGCAGCGACGCATGCAGCGCGCCGAGCGACTCGCGTTCCTCCGGCGCCTCCGCCTCGGCGAGGACGAGCCGCGTGCCATCGGCCCGCGCGACGAGCAGCTTGGTGATCTCGAGCTTCGGGTCGTGCTCGAGCGTGCACCGCTCGGGCGCGAGCTCGGACCACGGGACGCGCGTGCCGCCGTGCACACCGCCGTCGATGTGGATCCCGTCGGTGTCGAGCACGACGTCGCTCGCCCGCGCGCGAATCATCGCGGCGAGCTGTGCGACGGCGAATGCGACGAACACCAGCGGCGTGATCGCGAGGAACGCCCCGATGCCGAACGAAATCTCCTCGCCACCGACCCAGGCGATCGTCACGCCGAGCACGAGCCCGACCGGCGCGACCAGGATCCCGGGCACGAGCAGCAACGCGCCACGCGTCATCCCCCACAGGCTCGTCGTGCCGATCTGCAGCGGTAGCCGGAGAGCGCGACGCACGTTCGTCAGACATCACTACCACGCGCGACGAGCGGCATCCTTGCTATCACCTGTTCTTCGGCCTCGCGCTCGGCGCGACGTTCTTGCCGATGCAGCACCCGCGGCCCACCGCGGCGCGCTTCCGCGAGCCGGGCGCGCCGCTGCACCACGACTAGCGCGCTACTTGGCGCCACCGCTGATCATGTCCTCGATGCCCTCGAGCTCACCGAGGTCGGGCATGAGGACGATCTCGATGCGCCGGTTCTTGGCCTTGCCCTCGGGCGTGTCGTTGCCCGCGACCGGATCGACCTCCGCGAAGCCCGCCGCGCCGAGGTGCGCTGCCGGATAGCCCTTCGAGATCATGTAGTCGACCACCACGACCGCGCGCGCGGTCGACAGCTCCCAGTTCGACTTGAACTTCTTGGTCCTGATCGGATCGGTGTCGGTGTGACCGCCGATGATGAAGTCGCGGTCGCTGACCGACTGCAGCGCGACCGTGACCTCGTCGAGAGCGACCTTGCCGGCGTCCTTGAGCTCGATCTTCCCGGAGTCGAACAGGATCGCCGAGGCCAGCTCGACGATCATGCGCCCCTTGCGGAACGAGACCTTGATCGTGCCGGCGTCGATCAGCTTCTTGAGCTTTGCGAAGAGCTGGCGGTAGGTATCCAGCTCGGCCTTGCGGCGGTCTTGATCCGCGCGCAGCGCCTGCAGCTCGGTCTGCATCCCGGCGTTGTCCTTGGTGAGACCGTCGATCTGCTGGTCGCGCAGGACGATCTCGCCCTCGAGCTGCTTGATCTTGCCCTGCAACGAGGTGACCTCGCTCTGCACGCCAGCGAGCTGGTCCTTCACCTTGTCGAGCTCGGCTGCGAGCTCTTTGCGGCTGGGGCTGCAACCGGTGGAGGACAGGAGTGCGAACGCGGTGAGGGCGGCAATGAGTGAGGTGCGCATCACGGGGCGGGTCTCGCATCGGGGTATGTGGCCTGTCAACCACAAGCCGCCAGACGCGCGCGCGCAGAAACGTAGAGGTCACGAGCGCGTGCGTAGGCGCCAGGGTGCCCCGCGTAGGTGAAAGTGCGCTCGATCGAGTGAGCTGACGCGCAGCGCCCCGAGCGGCGGGTCGACCCGACACGGTCGGGGATTCCACGCACCGTCGGATGCTTGAGTGACTTGCACGCGCGTGCGAAGGTTCCTTACGTAAACGGCATCTACTCGCATGGCGTGGCGGCGGACCGAGCGGTCGAATTGATCGGAGACAATTCATGACGAACTACAAGCTCATCGGTGGGATCGCGTTCGGGATCGGCTGCGTCGGCGGTTGTGGCGATGGCGGGGCCACGACAGCGAGCGCGGGCGAGTCGAGTGGCCAGAGCTCGGCGACGACCGTGTCGACGGGCGAGACGACAGGCGACTCCGCACCGACGTCGACGACGGCGGCATCGATGTCCGCATCGGCGAGCACCGCCGACACGACCGGCACGAGCGGCGTGACGAACGTCTCCGCCACCAACGACGACTCCGCCGAGGACGCGACGTTCGACGTCGGCCTGGTCCCCGACGCGCCGATGCAGCCGTGCACGATGGGCAAGGGCGGCGGCGGTGACGAGCCCGAGTTCTCGTTCCTGTGGGCCGCGAACGCGTCGCAGGGAACGATCACGAAGATCGACACGCAGACGGTGACCGAGGTCGGTCGCTACATCGTGCGGCCCGACAGCATCGGCAGCCCGTCGCGCACGAGCGTGAACCTCGACGGCGACGTCGCGGTTGCGAACCGCAGCGGCGGTGTCACGAAGATCTACGCGCTCGAGGATCGCTGCAACGAGAGCAATGGTCAGCCCGGCATCCAGACCTCCGACTCCAACGCGGCCTTGCCGTGGGGCGAAGAGGAGTGCGTCGCCTGGTACTCGCCGTTCGCGTACGCGAGTCAGCGACCGGTCGCATGGACCCAAGGAGAGTTCGATCTCAACACCTGCAGCTACATCGACTCGATGCTGTGGACGTCGGGCACCAACGCCTCCACCGACGTGCTGCTACTCGACGGTGAGGACGGCGCCGTCGTCGACATGGTCACCCTGCAGGGCTATCCGCAGGATTTCTACGGCATCTACGGCGGCGCGGTCGATGGCGAAGGCAACTTCTGGGGCACGAAGCTAGGCGGCGTGATGCTCGTGCGCGTCGGCATCGACGACATGGCCGTGACGATGTGGCCGGTGCCGACCAGCAGCTACGGCATGACGGTCGACTCCGAAGGCTACGTCTGGGCATGCTCGTCGAACTTCGGCCGCTTCGATCCCGAGACCGAGACCTGGGCGCAGGGCAACGGCGGCGGCTATGCCGGCTGCATGGCCGAGCGCGGCGAAGATGGCCTGCTGTGGATGGCCGGCGGCGCCTCGATCATCGGCATCGACCGCGCGACCCTCATGCCCGTGGCGAACCTGCCGGTGCCCTCTGCATACGGCGTCAGCATCGACTACTACGGCTACGTCTGGACGGTCGGCCAAGCGGCGCACCGCGTCGACAAGGAGACCATGGAAGTCACGTCGTACAACGGGCTGACGGGTCCGTACACGTACAGCGACATGACCGGGTACGCGCTCACGTACGCCGGCGGCGGCGGACCCAGTGGCTGATTCGGGCGGTTGATTTCCGGTGGGCTCAGTCCATCGCGCGTAGACGCGCTCGCGCCACCGGCACGAGCGCGTCTTTTCGTTCGCGCTCACGCGCAGCGCGATCACGCCGCGAGACCGACGGCGCTCGACCGCGCGTTCGACCCCGGACCGCTCACCCGGAGGCCCCAGCATGTCCCGCACCCGCATCGGTTCCGCGCTCGTTTTCCTCTTCGCCAGCACGGGGGCCTGCGTCGGCCACGGCGACACCGAAGCGTGGACGCCCGATCAAACCTCCCAGGCCAGCGCCGCGACCGCGGCACTGCGGCCGCGCACGCCTGCGCCGACGATTCCCGCCGGCCGACTCGTCGGCGCGTACCACAACGTCGAGATCGCGGTGCCCGACATCGTGCGATCGGTCGATGCGATCCGCACGATGGCGACGGAGATGGGCGGCGAGATCGTCGGGTCGAACGCCGATGCGGCGAACGGATCGGTCACCATCGCACTCGACCCGCAGGTCACCGAGCGCTTCGCACATGCGTTGTCACGTGTGCCCGGCACCGTGATCCGCTCGTCGAACAACGTCAACGACATCAGCCAGGCGGTCGGTCAGCTGCAGGAGCGCCTCGCGAAGCTCGAGCTCGCCGAGGCCGAGATGGATCGACTGATGCGCGCGACGGCTGATCGCACGTCGTTCGAGGCGTGGCTCGTGCAACGCGAGCTGAGCACGCGCGAGCGCGACAGCCTGCACAACCAGATCACGTCCTACGTGCAGCAGGTGAGGCGCACACAGTTCTCCGTCACGCTGCGATCGGCGAGCGACCCGGCGGTGTTACAGCCGACCGAAGGGCGGCACTTCTTCGGCGGTGAGCACTGAAGTTCCGCTTCACGACCGGCGAGGGCGTGCTATGCCATTGGCGTCTTGCCACGCCCAGCACTGCCCGAGTCCGCGATCACCGAGCCCGCGCTGAAGAAGATGCAGCGCTTCCACACCGAGACACTGCAGAAGCTCGAGGCCGCGATCGGTAGCCACAAGATCGTCGTCATCGGCATGATGGGTAACCCGCACTGCCGCCGAGCGCGACGGGTGTTGACCGAGGCCAACAAGCCGTTCGAGTACGTCGAAATCGGCAGCTACGTCAGCGGGTGGCAGCAGCGGCTCGCGATCAAGCTGTGGAGCGGCTGGCCGACGTTCCCGCAGGTGTTCGTCGATGGGCGACTGGTCGGCGGCGCCGACGAGATCACCAAGGCGCTCGCGGATCAGCGCGCCTAGCAGCCCCGTGGCGGTAACCTCGCGGACATCGTCAGCGACGCCCTGGGCGATGAACGTGATCGATCCGCCGCGCACGTCCTCGACCGGCTCGCTGGTCTTCATCACGCTCGCGGGGTGGTTCTCGCTCGTGTTCGGCCTCGGGCTCGCCGGCTACCTCGAGGATCCGCCGCGACCGCTGATTCCCATCGCGCTCGCCTCACTCGCGATCGGCACCTGGCTCGCGAGTCGACGACCGACCGTGCGCGCGTGGGTCGGTGGCCTCGATGTGCGAGCACTCGTCGCCGTACACATCATCCGCTGGCCGATCGGCATCTGGTTCCTGCAGATGTACGAAGAAGGTCGGCTGCCCGGCGAGCTCGCGCAGCTTGCCGGCTGGGGTGACATCGCGACCGGTATGCTCGCCGTCCTCGCGCTCGCGTTCGACGAGCGCGGCGCGATCGGTCGGCGGGCCCTGCTCGTCTTCAACACGCTCGGCCTCGTGGACATCCTGCTCGTCGTGGGCACCGCACAAAAGGTCCTGCTCATCGACGCCGCGCCGGTCGAGATCGGATTCCCGTTCGTGCTGCTGCCCATGTTCGTGGTGCCGCTGGTGATCGTCGCGCACGTATGGACGTTCGTCCGCCTGCGCCGTACGTGAAAAAACGGTGGTCAAGCGGCGAGGGAGTCGCGATGGTTGCGGCGCCCATGGAACGCGCCGCATCGCTTCTGCTTGGATTGCTCGCCCTCGGTGGCTGTACGTTTCGCGCGAGCGCAGGCACGCAGCCGCCCACGCCGCGCGCTGCGACTCCGCCGCGGACCGCCCCGACGACACCAGCAGCAGAGCCCTCGGTCGCGACTCCGACCGCGTCCGATCCCCTCGCGAACTGGACGATTCCCGCGCGCCCGGCCTGGACCGATCGCTATGCGGACGAGGTCATCGGTGACGGGCGCTTCTTCAACATGACGGCGCTGATGAGCGAGCACGGCCTCGGCCGCGCGCTCGCGGTCGAGCTGCAGAACCACTACCGCGACCTCTCGCGCGCCGAGCCCAACGGCGACCCGGTCGCACACTTCGAGGCCGCGCTCGCGAAGGCGAAGGACCAGGCCTACGAGGGTCGGCGCGACACCGACAAGATCGCCAAGGCGAGCTTCGTCGTCGTGTTCGACCTCGACGACACCCTGTACGATCAGTCGCTCGCGGCGACGCACGTGTCGTGCGCCGATGTCACGATCGGCCACGGCGAGAAGCAACGTCGCATCAAGCTCACGCCCGGAGCCGGCACAGCGCTCGATCGCGTCGCGGCGCTCGGCGGCGCGGTCGTGATCTTCACCGCGGCGCCGGACGAGCGCTCGCTCGAGAACCTCCGCGAGTGGCACTTCGGCGGCAAGCCTCTGCCCGACCACCCTGCCATCTCCGGCGTGCTGACCAACAGTCACCTCGTGCTGCAGGACAAGCGCGAGGGCGACGGTGCGAAGGACCCGAAGCGGGGCCAGCCGGTGATCGAGCCCGCGAAGGATCTGCGCATCTTCGACGAGTCGCTCGAGCGCGTGATCCTCGTCGATGACAATCCGCTGCGCACCTTCCAGCCGCGCAACCTCCGGGTCGTGAAGAAGTTCGACGGCGACGCGTACTGTTCGACGACCGACACGAAGCTGAAGAAGGCGTTCGAGCAGACGCTGCCCGAGGTCGTGACCGAGATCGAAGACTCGCTGCGCTGGGCGAAGCAGAACAAAGCGACGTTCGCGACCGCTTTTCTGCCGTACAGTCAGCTCGGCCGCATCGCGGTCGACTTCCTGCGCGGCGCCGGCATGTCCGAGCGCGCCGCGATCGTCTACGTGCGCACCCACCCGGAGATCGTCGACCGTGCGTTCTAGTCATCGACACGCGGAACTCCTCGCGCTGGGCGCCCTCGCGGCGACCATCGCGTGCGAGCGCCCGAAAGACAGCGAGTCGACGGCGCCGGCGGCGATGGAGGCCGATGGCAAGATCGAGCTGTTGCTCTACGAGCCGACCGGTCGCGGCGCGCCGACCGACACCTGCGACGTGACGCTGTGCAAGTCGCTGGTGACGCTCATCGACGGCGCGGCGGCGACGATCGACTTCGCGATCTACGGCATGCGCAACCAAACCGAGGTGCTGCAGGCGCTCGAGCGGGCGAAGGCGCGCGGCGTGAAGATCCGCGGCATCGTCGACCGCGATCGCCACGGCAAGAACTACTACGCGAGCACCGACAAGCTCGTCGCCGCGATCGGCGACGTGCACGATGACCAGAAGGTCGACGAGCGTCTCGCAAAGCAGAAGGCTCGCCAAGGCATGGGCGGCGAGCCGCGCTGCGAGCGTCCACAGGGGACCAAGGGGCCGGTGCAGTGCCTCGCCTACGATCTCGGCGACTCGTGCCTGCTCGCCGCGCATGCGAGCCGCGAGACGCTCGAGGGCGGCGATCCGATCATGCACGACAAGTTTTTCGTGGTCGACGGCAAGGCGCTGTGGACCGGCTCGACGAACGTGAGCGACTCGTGCAGCGGTGGCTACAACGCGAACCTCGTCGTCGTCGCGCACTCGCAGAGGCTCGCGACCTGGTACACGGCGGAGTTCGAGCAGATGTATGCGAGCAACAGCTTTCACACGCTCAAGGAGCGTCGTGGTCCGCATCGCGTCGAGCTTGCGAACGCCGAGGTCGAGCTGCGGTTCTCGCCGCAGGACGATCCGATCCGCGACGGCGTGCGCCCGCTACTCAAGCACGCGCGCAAGAAGATCGACATCGCGGTCTTCTTTCTCACGCACAAACACATCGTCGAGGACCTCATCACCGCGCATGGCCGCGGCGTGCAGGTGCGCGTGCTGATGGACGCGACCGGCGCGCGCAACGAGTACAGCAAGCACGAGCTGCTGCGCGCCGCCGGCATCCCGGTGAAGGTCGAGAACTGGGGCGGCAAGATGCACATGAAGTCCGCAGCGATCGACGGGCAGGTCGTGATCGCGGGCTCGATGAACTGGACGAGCGCCGGCGAGTACAACAACGACGAGAACACGATGCTGATCCGCAGCCCCGAGCTCGCGGCGCAGTACCACGAGTTCTTCGAGCGCACGTGGACGGCGATGCCCGACACGATGCTCGTCGTGAATCCCGACCCCGAGTCGCAGCTCTCGACGTCGTCGTGCAGCGATGGCGTCGACAACGACTACGACGATCACATCGACATGGACGACCCCGGCTGCTCCGCGTCACCGCCGGCGCTACCGCCGATGCTGCCGTGGCGGATCGTGCCCAAGAGCGGCCGGCTCACCTGCGACATCGGCATGGGCGGCGATCCGGTGCGGCGCTCGAAGGACGAGCCTGCGGCCGCGCTGCCACCCGTCGTCGATCCCGAGCAGGTCGCAGCGGACTAGGACCTCGACACAGCAATAGCTAGCGGGAGAACTGGAGCTGATACGCCGCGCAGCTCGCCCCGCTGGTCGTGCGATACACGCGGAGGTGCAGGTCGTTCGGCCACGCGACGAGCGAGTCCATCGGCGGTGTGCAGCAGCCCGGATCGTCGTCGACGAACGTCCAGGTCGTCAGGCCGATCGCCGCGCCAGCCGTGCCGCCCGAGGTGCACGGCGCACCCGCGGCCTCGCACTGCCCGGTGACGACGTCGAACACGAACGCGTCGTCCTCGTTGATCGCGAACTGGATCGTCGGCGTGCCCTCGCCCGGTCGCATCGGCGCCGGAAAGTGCACGACGTACCAGTCGATCGACTCTTCTGACGGCACGTTGCCGACGACGCCGAGCCGGTTCTCCCCGAGCGCGAGCATGCCGGCATCGGTCGGCATGTTGCAGTTGCCGCTGACGCCGTCGTCGGGGCACTCGCAGCCGTTGTCGATCATCTCGTCGCAGTTCTCGTCGACGCCGTCGCACGTCTCGGGCGCGCCCGGGTTCACGTCCGGGTTGTCGTCGTCGCAGTCTTCACCTGAATCGCAGCCCTGCCCGTAGCCGTCGCCATCGCCGTCCTCGCAGTCGGGATCGGGCACCGTCTCCGCGGAGTCGGCCGTGCTGCTGTTGCCGGTGGTGCTGTTGCTCGACCCGGTGTTACTCACCGACGAGCCCGCGGACGTGTCCATGCCGTCCGTCGCGCTGACCTCGGTCGGCGTGCCGGGCCCACCGGGTCCGAAGTCCGCCGCATCGTCGGCGACGGACTCTTCACCGGTGGCGCAGCCGATCGCGACGACGACGATTCCGAGCAGCGGGCGAAGCCCTGCGCTTTGCCCTCCCCGAGGCTTGGGTCGGCGGCACGAGTCGATCACGAACAGTCTCCTGCGGCGCACGAGCGCGCAGCTTTTTCAGTATGCCCGAGCCGCGGCTATTCGAGCAAGATCCGCAGCTCGTAGCGGCGGAAGGTGGCCTGCTTGCGCGGATCGGTCCGCCAGCTGCGCCGCCCGACGTCGGTGAGGCCTTGCGGCGACAGCTCGGTGACGAGGCCGACCTTGCGCGCGAGATCCCAGCCGTCCATCACCTCGAGCTCGTCGCGCGTGAGCCCGACGAGCAACAACAACAGCACGCTGCCGAACGGCGTGTCCACTTTGCCCGACTCGTGCAGCCGCGAAAATTGGGGGTCGGGCACACACACGACGCCCTCGAGCGCCGTCGCGATGCTCCCACCCGTGACCGGCCCGCCCAGATCCACGACGTGCCCGCTGTCGAGCTCGCCGTGCCCCGACATCACGTAGTGACCGATGCCTTGCAACAGCGCGAGCGGCCACGCGGGCGGCCGCGCTTCGCCATCGTGCCGCGGCAAACGCAGGCCGATCTCGAAGCCGAAGCCGGAGACGTCGGCGTGCGGCGACGACTTCTCGAACAACTCCGACAGCCCGTAGGTCACGTAGTGCCACTGCTGCGCGAGCGTCTCCCACACGCACACGGCGGGCAGCGGATTGCGACTCGAGAGATCGTAGGCGGTGTCGCTCGTGAACTGATGCGGCAGCGCGCCGGGGTGCACGATCATGCACGCATCGTCGAGCGCCTTCCAGCCGGGCGCCCGGATCGGATAGTTTGGAGAGTCCGGATCGTCGGCCATGAGCATCACGCGGTACGCTCGAACTCGTTCATGAAGGCAACCAGCGCGACGACACCGTCCTCGGGGAACGCGTTGTAGATCGACGCGCGACAGCCACCGACGAGGCGATGGCCCTTGAGCCCGCAGAAGCCGGCCTTCTCCGCAGCGGCGAGAAACCGTTTGGTGAGGGTTTCGGTCTGCGCCTCGCTGTGCGAGCCGTCGGTGCCGGCGAGCGTCCACGTGACGTTCATGCGCGAGCGACTGCCCGGCTTGGCGTGCGCGCGGTACAGCGAGCTCGCGTCGAGCGTGTCGTAGATCGCCTTCGCCTTGCGCTGGTTCACGGCGCCGATGCCGACGACGCCGCCGTGATCGCGCATCCACTCGAGGACGTTGCGCAGCACCAGGATGCCGAACGTGTTCGGCGTGTTGTAGAGGCTGTTCTCGGCCGCATGCGTCGCGTAGCGCAGCATCGTCGGCACGGGCACCGTCGGCGGCAGCGCCAACAGATCCTCGCGCACGAACGCGAGCGTCACGCCGGAAGGTCCGAGGTTCTTCTGCGCGCCGGCATAGCCGAGCGCGACGTTCTCGATGCCCATCTCGCGGCTGCCGATGTTCGACGACAGATCGACGACCAGCGGCACGTCGCCGGCGAGCTTCGGGATGCGCTCCCACTCGGTGCCATAGATCGTGTTGTTGCTCGTGAGGTGCACGTAGCTCGCGTCGGCATACGTGTCGGCCGCCGGCATCTCGGGCACGTGATCGTGGCGCGGTGCCGAGCTCGCGAGGGTGCGGGTCTCGCCGAACAGCTTGCTCTCCGCGATCGCCTTGCTTGCCCACACGCCGGTGTCGACGTAGCAGGCGGGCTTGTCCGCGCGCCGCAGGTTCATCGGCACCATCGCGAACTGCGTGCTCGCACCGCCCTGCAGCAGCAGCACCTTGTGCGTGCGCGGGACGCCGAGCACCGTGTGGCAGAGGTCGATCGCCGCCTCGTGGATGCGATCGAAGGTCTTGCTCCGGTGACTGATCTCGAGGATCGAGAGTCGAGCCTCGAGCGACGGATCGTCGGCGGGGCCGAGGGTGCCGACCATTCCGATTTGGGCCGCCGTGCGCTCGAACACCTCGGGCGGCAGGATCGCGGGGCCAGCGGAGAGGTTGTACGGCCGGTGCATGGCGGCACCTTAGCAAGTCCCCCGGGGGCGCTCTGTCGATTTCGTGCAACGCCGCCCGGAGGCGGTCGAGAGCGCCCCTGCCCCAGAAAAACCCCGGGGCAGGAAGCTCGACATGACCAGGCAATATCTTCTCCCCATCTTCTGCGTGACGGTCGCGATCGGCTGCAGCGAGGCGAACGATCGCATGGCGCCCGAGGATGGCGACACCACCGGTGACGAGTCGTCGTCGTCGACGTCGACCGCCTCGACGACATCGACGACGACACCATCGACCACGGCATCGACCTCGACGACCACGAGCAGCTCGACCACCACGTCCGAGGACGAGAGCTCGAGCGGTGGGCAGGACGAGAGTTCGACGGGCGAGGTCGCCTGCACGGGGCAGTGCGTCGCTGTGCCGCTGGGCTGGAACGGACCGGTCGTGATCGGCCGCGCGACCGAGGGCGACGCGAGCTGCGAGGACGACGCCTACACGGACCCGACGATCACCGGCAACATCGGCCTGCAGGCACCGGCATTCACGTGCGGCTGCAACTGCTCGGTCGCCGAGCAGGGCACGTGCAACCCGGTGTCCTCGCTGCACGTGCACGACGATCCGCAGTGTGAAGATCCGCCGCAGACGCTCGCGATCAACCAGGGCTGCACCAACGTGGCCAATCAGGGCGCGGGGTACTTCCGCTGGTCGATTGGGACCACGGGCGGCGCGTGCGAGGCGATGCCGTTCATGTTCGAGCAGCCGCTCGAGTACGACGAGTCACTCGTCGCGTGCGCGACCGATACCGTCGCCGAGGGCACATGTGATGGTGACGACGCCTGCGTCGTCGCTCCGACCAGCGACGCGCCGATGTGCTGGTGGCAGGAGGGCGACGTCGAGTGTCCGGCGGAACTCGGCGGATCACGCGAGGTGATCTACACCGAGCCCGCGATCGACACCCGCGGATGCTCGAGCTGCGAGTGCGGCGAGCCCGACGTGACGTGCGAGGCGCCGGGCGTCGTGCTCCTCACGGCCAACAACACCTGTGATGTCAACGTTCCGTACCCGATCGGCGCCTCACCGGGCGAGTGCGTGCCGGCCAGCGGCGTTCAGTCGGTGATCTGGCAGGTGCTCGGCGAGCCCGACACGTCCTGCGCAGCAGCCGCCCCAGCGGAGCCGACCGGCGACGCGCAGGCGCAGGGCGCCGTCACCGTGTGCTGCGCGGGATGACCGATCCGGGCCGAATCGCCGCGCGTACCGCCATTGCGGGCGCGCGGCGGTAACCCGGCCCGCGTCGCTCGCATACTCCTGATGCGGGGCCTATGTCCGACAACACTCCCGAGAGCTCGCTCCTTCGTCGTCAGTTCTTGCTGCGCGCGGCGACCGGCACCGTCGTCACCGCGATGTCCGGTGGCCTCTACGTGCTCGCGGGTCGCGAGGCGCACGCCGAGTCACGTGCCGACGGCCGGCCGCGCGTGCCTCCGGGTCAGCGCGTGATCGAGGCGCTCAAGCCGATGGGTGGTGAGCCCGGCGAGGCCGCGCTGTCGAAGTGGCGACTGCGCGTGCACGGCGAGGTCGAGACCGAGCTGGATCTCGGCTTTTCCGATCTCGTCGCGCTCGGTGCCGTGGAGCAGGCGCTGGACGTGCACTGCGTGACGGGCTGGTCGCTGCTCGGCGCGAATTGGAAGGGCGTGAAGCTGTCGACGCTCGTCGCGAAGGCCGGCATCAAGGACTCGGCGCGCCACGTGGTCTTCGAGGCCGCGCACGGCTACACCGCGAACGTCCGCCGCGCCGAGGCGCTCACCGACGACGCGATGATCGCGTGGGAGATCGACGGCAAGCGTCTCGGTCGCCCCCACGGCGCACCGGTGCGCGCGCTCGTGCCCGACCTCTACTTCTGGAAGAGCGCGAAGTGGCTGACCGGGATCAAGCTGGTGCGCCGCGACGAGCCCGGCTTCTGGGAGACTCGCGGCTACCACAACCATGCCGACCCCTGGAAAGAAGAGCGATATGGCTGACGGCGACGTGGGGTCGCCTCGCCCCGCGCGACGCTTCAAGCTCCGCCCCTGGCTGCGCGCGATGCATCGCGACCTCGGGTATCTCGCGGTCGGCCTCACCATGGTCTACGCGCTGTCCGGACTCGCGGTGAACCACATCTCCGACTGGGACTCGAACTTCTCGCAGCTCGAGCGCGAGTTCGACGTGCCGGCGCCGCTGCCCGACGACGACGCCCAGGCAGCGAAGATCGTGATCGCAGCGTCGGGTCTGCCCGGCGAGCCGATCGACGTCTATCGCGTGAGCGACGACGAGCTCGAGATCGCGTTCGACGGTCGCAACCTGATCGTCAACCCGCAGACGGGTCACGTGTTCGAGGAGCGCCAGGAGCCGCGGTTTTTCCTGCGCGCCGCGAACTGGTTGCACCTCAACCGCGGCAAGCAGGCGTGGACGTGGTTCGCGGATGGCTACGCGATCGCGCTCGTGTTCCTCGCGACTTCCGGGCTGTTCATGATTCCGGGGCGCAAGGGACTGCTCGGGCGCGGGCTCGTGATCGGGATCCTCGGCGCCGCGCTGCCGCTCGGGTACCTCTGGTACGTCGGCGGCGGACCGTAGTCAGCTCGGCGGCGCGGCCGCCGGCAGCGCGAGCTCGGCGCGCAGTCGATCGAGCTCGCCCTGCATCGGCAGGGTGAGGTCGTTGTAGCGCGCGAACGCAGCGTCCACGTGGACCCGCGCGGCCTCGATGCGCCCGAGCGCGAGCTCGGCGCGCGCTGCCTCGAGCAGCCACACCGGCAGATCCACGGTCTCGCGGCCGAGCGACCGCGAGCTCTCGACGGCGCTGCCGAGCAACCGCGACGCCTCGGCGTACTCACCACGACGCAGCGCGAGCTCGCCACGCGCGTGGGTGAAATCGATCGCGAGCGGGTGCGCGTCGATGAACGTCGCGGCGAAGCGGTCCACGTTCGCGTCGAGGATCCGCGCGGCGCCATCCAGATCACCGGTCGTCATCAGGAGCGTCGCGAGCTCGATCGGCTCCTGGG
>Ga0163144_10016187_pt1 | contig 15295 bp, 8 predicted proteins | sample OliLak19BULKMAT1_FD_123175 | JGI IMG/M metagenome (GOLD analysis project Ga0163144, IMG submission 123175) | Freshwater microbial mat bacterial communities from Lake Vanda, McMurdo Dry Valleys, Antarctica - Oligotrophic Lake LV.19.BULKMAT1 | ecosystem: Environmental > Aquatic > Freshwater > Lake... | reverse complement strand
ATGGCGCGGCGACGTGGACGGTGGGCGAGTTGCCGATGAACGGCGGGACGTTTACCAACAACGGCACGTTCACCGTGAACAGCGGCTCGACGCTGGACTGCTACGGCTCGGGCGGCGTCAACGCCTTCACCAACAACGGCTCGTTCACCAAGCAGGGGGCGGGCCCGACCCAGTTCAACGTGAGCACCTCCGGCGTGGCCTTCAACAACGCCGGTACGGTGAATGTGCAGGCGGGAACGCTCCTCGTCGCCACTCCGGGCAGTTCCAGCGCGGGCGACTTTGTCCTTTCCAACAGTGCCACCCTTCAGTTCGCGACCTCGTTCACCCACAACGACACCTCCACGATCTCGGGCCTGGGCACCCTGAACCTGGGAGCCACCACGCACACCATCGCCGGCGCGGTGTCATGGTCCTTGCAGGCCCTGAGCATCATCCCGGGAACCACCATCACCGGCGGCAGTGGCCTTTCCATCGCCGCCACCACGATCGCCCTCTCAACGTCGATCTCCGCCGGATTGCTCGATATCGACGGTGCCTTGACCATCCAGGGCGGGCTGCCCATCAGCATCTCCACCACCGGCGCCCAGTCCTACAACAACGGTGTCACTGTCCTGGGCGCGACCCCTGTGGTTCTGACAGCCGGCACGCTTGATCTTGTCTCCGGCTTCACCGGCAACAACACGTCACTCACACTCAACGTCTCCGGACCGTCCACTCTTTCGGGGAACATCACCGGCGTCTCGACGCTTGTGACCACCGGGGCCGGGACCATTGAGGTCACCGCGCCATCCATCCAGACTACCGGCCCTCAGGTCTACGCCAACCCCATCCTCATCATGACCGCCGCCGGCTCGTTCACCTCCACCACCGGCCTGGTGGCCTTCGATTCCACCCTGAACGTCGGCGCCAACAACCTCACGATCACCGGCGATGAGATCGACTTTGCAGCCGCCGTTTCCGGCACCGGCATCCTGACCCTGCTCCCCGCCAGCCTCACCCAGAACATCGAGGTCGGCCCCGGCGATGAGGACCCGCTCGCGCTCGAGATCACCGAGGCCGAACTGGACCAGTTCGGCGATTCGTTCTCGGGGATTGTCTTTGGCCTGCCCACCGGCGCCGGCACACTGTCCGTTGGCACCTACGTCTTCGATGATTCCGTCGAGTTCCGCATGCCCGGCGGCGGCATCGTCGTCACCGGGGACATCGTGGGGACCCAGAACTCCTCGATCATCCTCCGCGGCTCGGGCGCCACCACCAAGCTCCGCGGCAGCATCATCACCCACGGCGGCTCGATCCAGATCTTTGATTCTGTGGTCGTCGAGGGGGTCGGCCCCAGGCTCATCGACACCACCAACAACGGGGCCGTCGCGGGTGGGGCCGTGTACGTGAGCGGCAACGTCAGGAGCGAACTGGCGATGGCACGCTCGCTGACTGTTCGGGCGGGTTCTTCCACCGCGACCATCGACGGGGCCATCGGCGCCGCGGCGAACACGCAACTGGGCACGCTGAGCATCATCGGCCTGGCGGGGATCACGCTCACGGGCGGCACCGTGAGCAGCAACGGAGCACAGGCATACACCGGCGGTGTGGTGCTGGGGGCGCCGCTTCAGGTCAGGACCGTGGGGACGACCATCGACTTCAACGGGACGGTGACGGGCGCTCACAGGCTGACCGTTGCATCCGGGAGCGGGGAGGCCACGTTTGCCAACGGCGGGTCGCTGGCCGGCCTGACGCTGGAGGCGGGCGGCTTCCGCACCTTCACGGCACCCATGACCATCGGTGACCTGCAGGTCGTGGGCGGGGGGGCGCGCTTTACCGCCCCGGCGGCGATCACCACCGCCCTGCTCAGTTCCGGTGCGCTCTCGGCGGTCGCGACAGTCACCATCTCAGGCGCATTCACATGGACGGGCGGGGAGGTCCAGGGCATCGGAAGCGTCGACATCGCCGGCTCGGCGGGGCTGAGTATCAGCGGCCCAGCGCTCAGGGCGCTTTCCGGCACCATACGGAACTTCGGCGCCACCACGTGGTCGGGCGGGAGCATCGACTTCTTGAACGGCAGTTTCCGAAACCAGTCGGGCGGCGTCTTCATGGCGCAGAGCACCGGCTCGCTGACGGGCACGGGGACCTTCGGCAACCTGGGCCTGATGCAGCGCACCGTGAGCGGAACCGCGACCATCTCCGGCCTGTCCCTGACCAACACCGGGTCGATCAGCCCCGCGGCGGGGACGCTGCTGCTTGTGCCCGCGGGCGGGACGTTCTTCAACAACGGCGCCCTGTCGGTCGTGGCCGGCTCCGTGGTACAGGTCACGGGCAGCCTGATCCAGAGCGCGGGGAGTTCACTGACCGTCGGCATCGCCAACGCCAACCCCATCACCGGGAGCGGCCGCCTCCTCGTTAGCGGAACCGCGCAACTCCTCAACCGCCCACTGACCATCACGTTCATGGGCGGGTACACCCCCTCCAAGACCCACTCGTTCAACTTCCTCAACGCCGGCGCCACCACGGGAAACTTCGGCCTTGTCACGCTGCCCTCGCCGACGGGCGGCCTGGGCGCGCAGCTGGTGTTCGGCGCCAACGGCGTAACCCTCCGGTTCGGGCGGCCGCCGATGATCGTCGCGAGCCCGTAACGGTCGCTCCCTCGGCCCCACGGCGGTCCCGCTTCGCCTTCCAGCGCTTTCGGGCGAACACCGAGCATGACGGCGATGCCGGCACCAACCTGGACATCAAGGTGCTTTGGGGGGTGCCGGGGTGGTGGTCCTGCCGGATGGAACCCGTGGCACCGCGGGCTTTGCCTTGCCAGGAACCCGTCGGGGTCAAGTGCGGATTTGTACGGATTCTCGCTGACTTCCGCGCGGTACTCACCGTGACCAACCTCCACCGCCAAGCATCCTAAGATGCTGACATTGTTCGGTGCCGCCCGGCGCGATGCCGGAGCGCGTGGCGTGATCCCCCCAAGAAGTACCCGTGTTGGAGGGCCTGTTCCATGACCACACTGGCAAACGACCGCGTGAGATCTGTTCTAACCTCCGTGGTGCTGGGCGTCTGGGGCTTGATCTGCGCAACCGGCGCGGCACAGATCGTCGTGGGTTCGGTCACATTTCAGGACCGGGCGGCGCGCGGGGAGATCGTTCTCGGCGATATCCGCGGCTCGATCGGAATCATCGATTACGACAACGACGGGTGGTTTGACCTCTACATCGCTGACATTGCGGGCAGGCCCGACCGCCTCTTCCACAACGCACCATCGCCCACCGCCCCCGGCGGCCGGACGTTTGTTGATGCGACTGCACTCGCGGGCCTGGATGATTCCGACGGCATGTCCCGCGGCTCGGGCTCGGTGGTTGTGTTCGACTACAACAACGATGGATTCAGCGACGTCTTCACCGCCGGTTACGCGACCGACACCACGTCAGGGTTGCTGTACCGCAACAATGGGGACGGCACTTTTTCCAACGTCAGTGTCAGCGCTGGTGTCCGGGTCGCCGGGATCGTCCCGGAGTCGGCATCCGCGACCGACTTCGACCATGACGGCGATGTTGACCTGCTGATCTGCCCCATCATCGACGCGACACACGCGATCATTCTCCTCCAGAACAACGGCAACGCCACGTTCACGAGCCGCCCTGACTTGCTCCCCGTGCCGGCGACCAGCGGCCGTTGCTATGCCCACGGGTGGACCGACTATGACGACGATGGCTGGACGGATGCGCTGGTCTGCATCAACTCGGGGGTTCCGCTCACGCTGAGGAACGTGCCAAACCCCGCCGGGGGCCGAAGATTCATCGACGCGACGGCGTCCTCTGGTTTCACGCACGTAGGACCGGCGCCGATGGGCATCGCGATGGGGGATTATGACGGTGACGGCGACCTTGATGTCGCGATCACCGACGCCTCGGTGGGTACCTACTACGAAAACGTCGCGGGCATGCTCAGCGAAGTGACCCCGTTTGCAACCTTCTTTGGCTGGGGCACCACCTGGCTGGATGCCGAGAACGACGGGGACCTGGACAACTACCAAGCCGGATCATACAGCGCCTCGAATATAGACTTCATATGGCGCAACGACGGCCTTGGTCAGTGGACCAACGCCCGCGCCGCACTCAACACCACCTCATTGCCCAGCCAATACTGCGCCCGCGTTGACTTTGATAATGACGGGCGCGAAGACATCATCACCATTAACCCGGGCCGCTTCATCAGCGTCTATCACAACCAATCCCCCTCGGGACACCACTGGGCCAAGGTGCGCCTCCGCGGGCACGCTACGACCCATTCCAACCCGACCAGTTTGGACGCTGTGGGCGCGGTTGTGCGACTGACCGCCGGCAACAAAACCCTGGTCCGCGAACTGGGCATCGGTTCGAGCTTCGCCGCCACCGAAGACCTGCGCGCACACTTCGGCCTTGGAACTGCCACGGTCATCGACCGGATCGAAGTGAGATGGCCGCGCCGCGGCACACCCAATGAACGGACCGACGTATATACCGGCCCCTTTGCGGTCGATTCGATGATAACGCTGACGCCGCGCTCCACGTGCCAGGCCGACTTCAACGGCGATGGTGATACCGGCACCGACCTGGACATCGAGGCCTTCTTCGCGTGCCTTGGGGGTACCTGCTGCGTCACCTGCGGTAGCGCCGACTTTGACGCCGACGGCGATACGGGCACCGACCTGGACATCGAAGCGTTCTTCCGCGTTCTGGGTGGTGGGGCCTGCTGAGGGAGTTTTCCTGTTCGTTGCCCTTGAATCAGCACTTTTGTGATTCCCAAAGCGTTGTAGCGCGGTACTCTCCTGCCGGGGCCAGGCCCCAACAGGAGAGCACCGTTGCCGCAGCAGTTATCGCACGTACTTGGGCGCATTCTTACCCTCGTTGCCGCCGCGGCCGGCCTTGCCTGCTGCGCGCACCAGCACCCAGCGGTCTCCCAACCCCCCCACTCCCCCGCTCCACTCCCGATGAGCCCCCAGGGAATGCGCGCCGACGCCCCCGCGCGATCGCCCCGCACCGGCCCAACCATCGACCTCACCGCGCCCGGCGCGGTGGCCCGCGGAAGCGTCGAAGCCCAGATCATTGATACCCGCCTCTTCAACCCCCAGGTCCAGGTGGGTGATAACGCCTGGGGCGCGGAGGCGCCGCGCGCGATCAAGGGGATCATCCCCGCGCACGAGAAGCCCCCGCCCCCGCCCGCCGGCCCGGCCAACAACCTCTCCGCCGGCGCAACCCTCGATGAGCCACGCACGATTCCCCAGCAGCAGTTCCCCACCAACAGCTCGAATGGCTGGAACCCGCCCGACCCAACCCTGGCCGTAGGCCCCAACCACGTTGTCGTGACCGTCAACATGACCATCGGGTTTTACACCAAGGCCGGTGTGCAGCAGTTCTTCGTGCCGCTCAACAACACGGGCAACCCAGGGTTCTTTGAACCACAGGGCGCGGCAGGCTTCACCTTTGACCCCAAGTGCTTCTACGACCACATCGCGCAACGCTTCGTCGTGGTGGCGCTGGAGGCGTACACCGGGTCCAATGAGGCTTACGTCGATATCGCCGTCTCGGACGACAGCGATCCCAACGGCGTCTGGTACAAGTACCGCACCGACGCGGTGACCAACATCAGCGGCGTGAACTACTGGTGGGACTACCCCGGCCTGGGTTATGACGGCCAGGCGTACTACGTCACCAGCAACCTCTTCGCGATGAGCAGCGGCCCCTACGGGGGCTGCGGCTTCCGGGTATTCAACAAGACTCCGATGCTCACCGGAGCGCCTGCCACCTACTCGACCCTGCGCGAACCCGGCGGCTACGTAATCCAGCCGGCGCGGCACTTCGGCACACCCGCCGCGCCCTTCTTTACCTACATCGTCAACTCCACCACCGTGCGCATCTACGCCATCACCAACCCGCTCACTGCGCCCGCCCTGGTCAGCACGAATGTCGCGGTCCCGGCGTACACCGGCTCCACCGACGCCCCCACCCAGGGCGGCCAGACCGTCTCCGTCGGCGGGAGCGCGGACCCGGTGTGGCGGGACGGCCGGCTCTACTGGTGCCACAACGCCTCGACCAACGGGCGCAACACGGTGCGCTGGCACCAGTTCAATACCGGGACGTGGCCGACCAGCGGCGGGATTTCGCGCCTGCAATCGGGCGATGTGGACGCAGGCCCGGGGCTGTTCACCATGTTCCCCGCTATCAGCGCCAACAGCGCACAGGACGTCGCGGTGGCGCTGGGCGCTTCCGGCGCGGACAACCGGGTCAGCGTCCGCATCGCGGGCCGCCGGAGCACCGACCCGCTGGGCCGCATGGGCCAACCGGTGCTCTTGAAGGACGGCGACACCAATACCGGCGGCCGCTACGGCGATTACTACGCCATCGCGGTTGATCCCGCCGACGACACGACCTTCTGGGCCATCGGCGAGTACCCATCCTCTTCGGGTTCGTGGCAGAACTGGGTCACCTCCTTCCGCATCAGCGATGAGAGCCTGTGCCACCCCGTCTCGGACGATGCTGGGGTCTTCCAGACCGCCGTTCAGTCGCCAATCACGATCGATGTGCTCGCCAACGACTGGCACAGCTCGAATCTCACGATGACCATTTCCGCGTTCAGCGCTGTCAGCACCAGGGGCGGCACCATAACGCGGTCCATCGGCACCGGTCCGGGGGGGCGCGACCGCCTGACCTACACGCCGCCCCTCAACAGCGCGTGGCTGGACTCTTTCACATACACCGCTGCCGCGAGCGGCCAGAGCGCCGCGGCCGCCGTGGTTGCCCAGCTCTACAACCCCGCGACATACCGGGCCCCGGACCCGGCCGGCGACACCCGCGCTGGCGCTCACGCCTCGTACTTTGACCTGGTCGCGCCGACGGCAACGCCGGACTTTGGCCTGCTCACGCCCTTCGCCGCCGACATCGTGCCGACCGTCAACTTCCCCTCCAGCGGCGGCGTGTTCGCCACGTCCGCGCGCTCCGACAACATCGGGGCGGTCTTCACCGGCTATGTCAACATCCCCACCACCAACCTCTACCAGTTCCACCTCAACTCCGATGACGGCTCCAAGCTCTACCTCGGCGGCGTACTGGTGCTCAACAACGATGGGCTGCACGGCATGGTCGAGAAGAGCACCGCCCTGCTGGGCCTGCGGGCCGGCACCCACGCCGTTCGAGTTGAGTTCTTCGAGGGCGGCGGCGGCGCTGGGCTCATCGCCAGCCTTTCGGGCACCGACCTGCCCAAGGCCCCGATCCCGGCCCCGATGTGGTCATTCTCGCCCCCAACCTGCGCCGCCGACTACGACGGCGACCTGGATGTGGGAACCGACGCCGACATCGCCGCGTTCTTCGCCTGCATCGGAGGGTCCTGCTGCCCGCTGTGCGGATCGGCAGACTTCAACGGCGATGGCGACACCGGCACGGACCTGGATATTGAAGCGTTCTTCAGGGTGCTGGGCGGCGGCAACTGCTAGGCATTATACGGATCACGACTGAATCTCGTGCGTGAGGTACGGGCAGGCGCAGACGGATCGGAGCAGGTCTGGGGTGAGTTGTTGCCAGGCGTGGGCGCCGGCGTCGAGCAGGTGCTGATAGTCGTCATAGGCCCGGTTGCTCAGGTAGTGGCTCCGCAGGTACGCCCAGAGCCGCTCCACCGGGTTGAGTTCCGGGCTGTACGGCGGCAGGTACAGGATCGTGAGGTTGTCGGGCACCTCCAGCGCCTTGGCTTTGTGCCACCCCGCCTGGTCCATGATCAACACCGCGTGCTCCATCGGCCCCAGTTCGTCGCCGAGCATCTTCAGGAACACGTTCATCGTGCCCGTGTTCACCTGCGGGGCCTGCAACGCCACGCTCGCGCCCGTCGTCGGCTCGACCGCCGCGTACAGGTACACCCACTCGTACCGCGTCTGCCTCACCGCCGTGGGCCGCGATCCTCTGCTCGCCCACATCCGCGTGGTCGTGCCCTGCTGCCCGAAGCGGGCCTCGTCCATGAAGAACACCCGCACGCGTCGCCCGCAGGCGCCGGCGGCCTCGATCAGCGCACGGACAAAAAGGGGGCGCTGCGCTCCTTGAACTTCTTCTGCGCCGCGAGGTCCTGCTTCTCGTGGCGTGGCCGCGGGGCCAGGCACGAGTAGCCCATCGCGTGCAGCGTGCGATAGACGCTGGTCAGCGAGACCGTGGCGCCCAGTTCCTCCCCGGCGATGCGCTGGATGTCCTTGCCCCGCAGCGTGCAGACCTTGTCGGCAGCCGTCGGGCCCGCGTCGATGCGGGCCTTGAGCCGCGCCCGGTTCTCGCCGTGGATCTTGGGAACGCTGCCGCCGCGGGGTTTCTCGTGAAGGGCCTGGATCCCGTCCTCGCGGTAGGCGTAGACCCAGCGTTGCACGAACCCGCGGCTGCGGCCCAGCACGGACTGGATCGCGTGGGTCTGCATCCCCTCGATCGCCAGGGCCACGCCCATGAACCGGTCCTTCTGCGCCGCGTTCTTCTCACGCAGCGCCCAGCGCCGAAGCGTCGCCCCATCCCCCGCCTCTCGTTCGCGTACATGCATGCCCGGCCTCCTTGCCGGATGCATTCTCCCACGCCCCGCGCCGCGTGTCTGCGCCTAACACGCGCCGAACGCGCACGAGTTTCAACGGTGAACCGTATTACCGGCACGCCCCGGCGCGGGGTCGATGCGCGTGCTCGCGTCGGTCACCCAAGTCTGTTCATTGCTTGAGCCACTGACTTCGTCCGGTCCTACTTCAGCGGCCACCGCATCACCACCTTGGTGGACATGGGTGGGTACCGCAGGTGAACCCGAAGGCCGCGGAACTCCGAAGCGTTCCACCCCATCCGCGCGTACACCCGCTCGGCGATCTTGGTGATCTTGGGCACCAGCGGGGTCGCGAGCGCCGGCGGCGAACCGGCCAACTCGGCCGGGATTTCGCTGATCGGCAGCAGGTTCTGCACCGCCTGGGCCGTCGGGTCGTCGGGCCCGCCGTGCGGGAACCCGTACACCAACAGTTCCGGGTTGTCCGGGATCGGCACATCACGGTGATACATAAGGTCAAACACCATCGACTCAACCGGCAGCGTCAGGGCAGCGGCCACAGAACCAAACTCGTTGGCTACGGACTTCACACCCGACAGGCCGCGGTAGATGTACCCGAAGTAGCTGTCGAACGCGGCTCGGTTACCGACCTGACCACCCGGGAGGATGAACTCGTGCCCATCTGGTCCCGGGACTGATTGCATGGCGGGCATGTTCGGAGAGCAGAACTCGCTGAACATCATGGGGGTATCGCCGGGCTTCTTGGGCTCGATTTCCTCCAGGCGATCATTCAGGCGAAGGTTCCCACCTTTGTCATCATGGATTTGAGCGCGGTGCAGCCGCCACTGCGCACTGGCGCGCAACCTCCGGAACCCTACCAACCCTGCAATCATCACATAATCAAGGTCTCCGGAATCGCCACCCTTTGAGGGTGCCAGGAACCCCATCGCCACACGCGTCCGGGCCTGAACGCCCCAGATCATACTGGTGCCACGGAATGCAAGCTCACGCCCGCTTTCCGCCAGCGCCTCTCGCTTAAAGACGCCCATGCTCTCGAGGGTAAGTTCAATGTGCTCACGGTCGCCGGCATGCTCATCGATCACGCTGATGAGTTGCTGCATCGCCGATCGCAGTTGCCCGACCGACTCGGCGGGTGCGCCGGCCTTCTCAAACGCCTTGATCGCCAGTTCCATCCCCTGATTACCGGGAAGGTGGTTGAGCGTCGCGAATGGATCGGAAGCATGAGTGACCCGGGAGAGTTTCCAGGTCAGGTTCCGATTGATGCCAAACCTGCGCGCAACCTCTTGCGGCGCATCAGGATCCACTCCCGTGGCGCCGTAGAACTCAATCAGCGCTCGACGCACACCTTGCAGCGCGTCCCGGCTGGACACCTGCGCCACCGCCAGCGCCGCCCCGGTTGGCGAAGGGACCCACAACTTCAACCTCTGCGGCGCGTTCACCGACGACGGCGCTTCTTCCTGCCTGCTCTCAGGCACCGAAGTTGCCGATGTGTGGTACAAGTACGTCCCGACCTTCACCGGCGAGGCCAGGTTCCAGACCTGCGGATCAACCTTTGCCACCACGCTGCAACTCCACAACGACTGCGGCGGGGCCATCCTGGCCTGCAACGATGACGTCGGCGCCCGCGGCCTGGTGGGCGTCACCTGCACCTCAAACCGCAGCCTCATCTCCCGCTTCGCGGTCACTACGGGCGTGCCCGTTTATGTCCGGATTGGCGCTACCGGCACTCCCTTCGCCAATGCTGCCACCAGCGGGGCCTTGACGATTTCGGTCGCCCCACCCCTTCCTCCCAACGACCTGTGCGAAGGTGCCATGAGCGTGGCCATCGGCACCTGGAACGCTACCACTCCTTCCCCCTCCGCCAACTTCAACCTCGCCGAGGCCACCGATGACTACAACATCGGCGTGGACTTCTGCAGCGCCGGCACCACCACGGCCTCGACCCGCGATGTGTGGTTCCGCCTGACCTCGGCATGCGGCGGCACCTACACCATCGACACCTGCGGCTCCACCATGACCAACCCCATGCTGCACGTCTTTGATGTGTGCAACGGGGCCGTCATCGCCTGCCACGACAACGTCGGCTCGGGCGTGGCCGGCTGCACCTCCAACCAGGCGCGCATCTCGAACCTGGCCATCACCGGCGACGTGATGATCCGCGTCTCCAGCTCCGGCACCGGGGCGCCCACCAGCGGGTCTTTCCAACTGGTGATCACCGGGACCGAAGTCTCCTGCGGTACCGCCGACTTCGACAACGACGGCGACACCGGCACCGACCTGGACATCGAGGCGTTCTTCGCCTGCCTGGGCGGTGATTGCTGCGGCACCTGCGGCTCGGCCGACTTCGATTGCGACGGCGACACCGGCACCGACCTCGACATCGAGGCATTCTTCTTCATCCTCGGCGGCGGCGGCGCCTGCTAAGCACCTCTCCGGAGTCGAAAGACTTCACCTTTCCTGCTCCCGGCGTTGCTCACACAACGCCGGGAGCTTTTTTTTCTCACCGCTCCGACGCTTTGCCCTCGGCGCGGTCCGAGCGGGTCACGGCGCACAGGGACGGCAACCGCGCCTCCGCCGTCCGCGGCATTGATCCCCACGCACCCTGGTTATCCGACCGTCGTGACTTCGGAGGGCTCTCGCCAGCATCCTTGCGGCTTCTGATAGGGTCCACCCATCGGACATCGAACGCGGTCGCAAACGAAATCATTCGGTTCCCGCCAAATCCCCGTGAATCCCCGTGAATCCCATTGTGACTTCCGGCCTTGCCAAGTAGCCTGAGTCCATAGCACGCGGTTGTCCGCGTGCGCACAAACCGTCGCCCCATCCGTTTCGCACTCGGATCGCCCGTGGGAGTTTCACCATGAAGTCGCAGATTGATCGCAGGCTCCTCATCGCAGGCTTTGGACTCGCCGGCGCCGCCGCCATGACGCGCTTGGCCAAGGCCGGTCCCCTCGTCCCGCCCCCCGGTCCGATCGCATCGACCGGCCAGTCCATGGCAGAGCTTTCCAACAAAGTTGCGCGAACCGCCCAGGGGTGCGCCCAGCCGCGTACGCCGATCTCGAGCTGCCCAACTTCGCCCGATGCCCAGTTCGTCATCAGCACCAGCGGCTCGTACTGCATGACGGAGGACCTCTACCAGCAAGCGGGCATGTGCTGCATCGACATTCAGTGCGACGATGTTGACATCGACTGCGACGGCTTCGTGTTCCATGGGTCCGCCTCCGGCGTCACCTCGTCCTGCATCCGTGCCAGCGGGCGACGCTGCATCGAAGTTCACGAGGCCTGCTTCAGCGGCTGGCAAGGCTGCGCGTGCGACATGGCATCGTGCGACAGTTGCTGCGTGACCGACTGCTCATTCCGGTCGTGCTTCTGTCCTTCCGACCCCGCCACCGGCACGCTCGGCGCCGTGTGTCGGCTGGGCAGGGGCTGCGAGTTCTGCGATTGTGATGTCCTTGACTGCGTGGGCTCGCTCGTGCACGTGGACGATGACTGCGACATCACCGACTGCTCCTGCGTGGGCGGCTCGGGCGGTGGCTACCTCTGCGCAAATGGGTGCTGCTGCATGGACTGCCGCGTCAGCAACAACGCCGGGGTGGCGTTCCAGTGCGGCCAGCGCTGCGTGATCGACGACAACCACGTGATTGAGTGCGGCGGGATCGCGTGCGGCGCTGAGTGCGTCATCTGCAACAACGACCTGACCTCGTGCGACGCCGCCGGCGGCGGCGGTGGCGGGTCCGGCGGGATTATCTACATGTATGGCGGACAATGCTGCTGCGAGGAGAACTACGTCTCCGCGCGTACCGGCACGCTGGTCATAGGAATCGCCTGCACCGCCGGCGCCAATGAGTGCGTCATCAACGGCAACCAGGTCATCGGCACCATCAGCGGGGTCACCATCGAGCAGGGCGTCACCGGCTGCTGCGTCGTCGGCTGCGTGTGCCGTTGCCAACCCGGGTTTACGGCGTACTCGATCGCACAGGGCAACTCCTTCGGCCCCATCGCCGACGTCGCCGGGATCGGGGACATGTCCCTCAACGCGGCTTCCCGGCACCCTTGGGCAAACTTCGCACACTAGGCCCAGGTGCCAGCGCCCCCGCCGCCCCGTGGGGCCGACCCGCCCTTGGCTGTCGTTGCGCCGCCGACTGGTCACCTACTGGCCGCCCATTCCGAAAGCCCTTGGCCTTTGCTCCCGTTTTATGTATACGTAGTACACGATGACCACCCCAACACCCAGCGTAATCCTGCTCACCCTTGGGGTTGCCCTGAGCGCCACCCCCTGGTGCAGCGCCCAGCCGCTTGCGATCCAACCCCCCACCGCCACCGCCCCCACCAACCCCACGGGCGGCCTTGAACGAATCGAGGACCCGCTCCCACCCATCTGGGACCTGCCGGCGTATTCCGGGCGCGCCCTCGCCAATCAAGTCAACCTGGGCCCATCCGGTCAGAACATCATCGGCGACGCCGCCAACGAGCCCTCGATCGCGGTGGACCCGTTGGCCCCCAACCGCATCGTCATCACCTACCGCCAGTTCGATTCGATCAGTTCCAACTTCCGCCAGGGTGGGTACTCGGTCAGCCGCGACGGTGGTCGCACCTGGACCGCGCGCACGATCGACCCCGGCGTCTTCCGCTCCGACCCCGTGGTCCGCGCCGATGAGGACGGTACGCTCTTCTGGAACTCGCTCGCCCCCGACGGCGAGGCCTTCATCTGCCACGTGTTCCGCAGCACCGATGGCGGCGCCACTTGGTCCCCCCCGGTCTATGCCGCGGGCGGTGACAAACTCTGGCTGACGGTGGACCGCACCAACACCATCGGGCGCGGCAACATCTATCAGTACTGGTCGCAGAACGCCAGCGCCATCGGGCCATACAACTTCAACCGCTCCACCAACGGGGGCCTGTCCTTCGGCTCCGCCGTGGCGCTCCCCGTCCCGATCCGCTGGGGCCAGCTCGCCGTCGGCCCCGAGGGCGAGCTCTACGTCTTCGGCAGCAACGGGCGCTTTGACCTGCTCAAGTCCACCAACGCCAAGGACCCCGCCCAGACCCCGACGTTCATCAGCATGTCCGCCAATGGCGGGGTGCGGCTCATCAGTTCGCCGGTCTTCAGTGATTCCGCCGGCCCCAACCCCGGCGGGCTGCTCGGCCAGGCGAACATCTGCGTGGATACCAGCAACGGCCCGCGCCGCGGCTGGGTGTACTTCCTCAGTTCGGTGCGCAACGCGGGTGATTCGCTGGACGTTGTGTTCGCCAGCAGCCCCGACGGCGGCGTCAACCGGACCAACCCCATCCGCATCAACACCGACCCGCTCGCGTACAACTCCTGGCAGTGGTTCGGCACCATGTCGATCGCGCCCAACGGGCGGCTCGACGTCATCTGGAACGACACCAGCCAGAGCCAGAACCCCCGCCTCTCTCGCCTGTACTACACATCTTCGAGCGACGGCGGCCTCTCGTGGACCACCCCGACACCACAGACCGGCACCTGGGACAGTTGGATCGGCTGGCCCAACCAGAACAAGATCGGCGACTACTACGACATGGAGTCGGACAACCTGGGCGTCAACATCGCCTTCTCCGCGACCCTGACCGGCGGCCAGGATGTCTACTTCCTGCGGATCGGCCCGCGCGATTGCAACCGCGACGACATCGGCGATGAGGCCCAGATCGCCGCGGGCACCGTCCGCGACTGCAACGAGAACCAGATCCCCGACACCTGCGAAATAGCCGCCGGCACCCTCGCCGACCTCAACGGCAACGGCATCGCCGACATCTGCGACTGCGGCAACGCCGACTTTGACGGCGACGGCGACACCGGAACCGACGCCGACATCGAAGCCTTCTTCGCCTGCCTGGGCGGTAACTGCTGCGCAGCCTGCGGCACCGCGGACTTTGACGGCGATGGTGATTCAGGGACCGACCTGGATATCGAGGCGTTCTTCAGGGTGCTGGGCGGGGGAGAGTGCTGAGGCTCGCCAGATATCCCCTGCGCTCACGGGGCTGCCACTGAAGCCAGGCGCTCCAAGGCCCGCGCCGCGGCTCCACCCCGCACCCGCTGGGGTGCCTACTTGCTTCCAAACGCCCGCTCGACCTCGGCGGCCCACGCCCGCACTTCTGCGTTCTTTGCCCATGCCTCCACCGCGGCGAGGGACTGGAACTTGGCACGGGCCGCAGCGGCCTCGTCAGCGTGTCCCAGGCGGAGGTGGGCCATGGCGATGAAGGCCCAGTTGCTGGGCTGCGCGCCGCGGTCGGTCGCGATGTAGCCGCTGTCGGCGCGCTGAAGGGTATCGATGGCATCCGCAAAGCGACCGGACCGGAACTGCGCGACGCCCAGGGTGTTGAGGATATCCCAGGCCTCGGGGGCGAAGCCTACCGCACGCTCGGCGTCGCCAAGGGCGGCGGCAACCGCGCCAGACTGCGCCCCCTCGGGCGGATCGGCGAATCGCACGATGGGCCACGCCGCAGCGTTGAGGCGGTGGGCCTGGGCGTTTGACGCCGCCGCGGCCCGATACTGCTCATCGAGCACACTCTGATGTTCGGCCAGCGATGCGGCTCGCTGCTGGATCGCCGGAAACCGCTCGCGGTAAGGCACGCTGTCCCACACCCGCGCGGTCTGGTCCCGCGACCCCGTCACGATCCGCGTACCGTCCGGGCTGAACGCGGCGGAGTTGACCAAACTCGTGTGCCCCTTGAGTTCGGCCAGGCTCGCCCCCGTCGCGGCATCCCACACCCGCGCGGTCTGGTCCTCCGACCCCGTCACGATCCGCGT
>Ga0163144_10016186_pt1 | contig 15295 bp, 11 predicted proteins | sample OliLak19BULKMAT1_FD_123175 | JGI IMG/M metagenome (GOLD analysis project Ga0163144, IMG submission 123175) | Freshwater microbial mat bacterial communities from Lake Vanda, McMurdo Dry Valleys, Antarctica - Oligotrophic Lake LV.19.BULKMAT1 | ecosystem: Environmental > Aquatic > Freshwater >... | reverse complement strand
GAGCTTGCGTGAGCGTGCGTCCTATGCGGGCTAAAAGCAAAACCGCTTGGGGTTTTGCACTTAGCCCGGATAGCCAAAACGGTTGAATCGGTAGACTTGATCCGAGCACACCGTGGAGGGTCGATGGCGAGTAGAGCATAAAATATCCGGGCTAGCCCCACTGTCCGCCCGCCGGAATCGTGGTTCCGGAATTACTTTCCCCGACTCCGGTGAATCCCCCAGGAAAGCGGCCCGGCACCGGTTTTTCATCCACCCTTCATGAAACGCGAACGGGCTACACATCGATAACGTTGCCATCGCCTGCGCGCGGCCCCTTTTGCCACCGGTTCAACGAGCTCTCGGTGCCACATTGCGGACACGGGATCACCTCGCGCGCGCTCCGACAATGCGGGCAGATGCCCCCGGTCGAAAACGGATCGAAGCGGTTCCCGCACGAGGGACAATTCCAAGCCGCCCCACTCGGCGGCGCTGCGCGGCACGAGGGGCATTCGAACCCGCGATGACGCGGCAACGCTTCGACCTTCAGCAGGGTGGCGGCGTGCTTCCAGCTCGACCAGCATGCCTGCCAGAGGAAATACGCCATGAAGAGAATGAAGATGAAATTGCTCCGCGATTGCGTGAGCGCATACACCGCGAGCAGAGGTATCCCCACCAGCCCGATCGCCGCCGCCACTTGCAGGCTGCGCGCGCGCCCCAGCTTGAACCACAGGAGCGAGCGCAGGATTTGTCCGCCATCGAGCGGATAGATCGGCAGCAGGTTGAAGATGAGCACACTGCGGTTGATCCACCAAATCATGTAGAGATATCGCCCGAAGTCGGTGTCCCGCGGGGAGAATCCCAGCGAAGAACCGACTTCCACCGCGACCATCAGCACGGGAAAAAGGGCCACATTGACGAGCGGTCCCGCCGCGATGGACCAAAGCTCGGCACCGGGACGCGGCGGCGGCTGCACGAACGCGATGCCACCGAGCGGCCACAAGACAATCCGGTCCGCCTTTCCCCCGGTTTGCCGGCACGCGAACGAATGGCCAAACTCGTGCAGGAGCACGATGACGAACAGGGTGAGATACTCGGCGATATTCCAAGCGATCGAGCTGTAGTTCCCGCGCCGCTCATAGATCAGAAAAAACGCGATCAGAAACCAGGACCAATGGAGGGAAACCTGAATCCCGCGGAAGCGGAACAAGCGGAACGAGTCGGATTGGCCGGAGACCATGAAGCACACATGGCCGCAAACCGCGGGTTTGTGAAGTCAGCGAATCGAATTACCCTTCACGCATGAGCCGGGCCTTTGTGCGCGAATCCGATTTTCCCCAGTTGCCGGAACTGCCGCCGCTGGTCTCGCCGCTGCCGCCCGGCGCCAAAAACTACCTCACGCCCGGCGGGGCCGAACGGCTGCGCGCCGAACTGGCGCGGCTCCGCGACACCGCGCGCCCGCAACTGGCTACCGCGCCCGCCGAGGACACCGATGCGAAACGCGAGCTGCAGGTGCTCGATCAACGCATCCGCTATCTGCAGGAAAGCCTGCGCACCGCCGAGGTCGCCGCCGTGACACCAGGCCCGACGGACGTCGTGCGCTTCGGAACAAGCGTGACGGTGCGCGAGCCAAACGGCACCGAGACGACCTATCGCATCGTCGGCGTCGACGAAACCGATCTCGACCGCAACTGGGTGAGCTGGCTCTCACCGATCGCGCGGGCGCTGATGAACGCGGAGCGCGGCCAACGCGTGACCTTCAAGGCGCCGCGGGGCGCGCGCGAGCTCGAGATTGTCGCGATCAACTACGAGATCGACTGATCGCACATCCGCGCGCCGGATCGAAGGTGGCGCGCGTTGTCCCCAACGCGCTTTGGAGCGGAAGCGCTTCGCTTCCGTGACGGAACGGGAAGCCGTTCCGCTACGAATCGCGAAGCGGCTTGGGGACAAGCCGCCCCACCTCGATCACAACCCGTTCACTCCACGATCCCGCGCCGCAGGTAGCCGTGCTTTCCCTCGAGGATCGACTGCGTGAGCTTGTAGTTGCGGCCGTCGTTGTTGTGCGCGAGCGCGGCGAAGCTGCCGGCGATCCGCGCTTTCGCGTCGGCCACGAAGCTCTGCACGAGCTGCTCCACTTCTTCGCGCGGATACTGCCCGTCGCCGCGCTTCGCGAGCGCATCGGCATGGAGCGCCGTCGCCACGATCGCAAAAACCTCCGTGCCGATGTCGACGATCCGGCCGAGTGTGAGCTGCTTTTTCTCCAGCGCCGGGCCGTGTTTCACCATCGCGTGGAAAAGCGTGCGCGCGAGCCGGCGGCTCATCTTCGCCGCGTAAGCGAGCGCGGGCTTGAACGCCGGCGTGAAATCCGACGGCGCGCCACCCCGCGGCAACAGCAGCCCCGGATACCAGTGCGCGTAAAATCCGAACGCCTTCAGCCCCGCCGCCGCGCGCTTGGCCATGGGCAGCCGCGAATCGAGCGCACCGCCCGCCACCTTCAAATGCGGATCGAGCGCTTCACGCGCGAGGAAGAGCCGCATGATTTCCGAGGAGCCTTCGAAGATCAGGTTGATCCGAGCATCACGCATCAGCCGCTCGATCGGCACGGCCTGCTCGCCGCGGTTCTTCAACGACTGCGCCGTCTCGTAGCCGCGGCCACCGCGGATCTGCATCGTCTCGTCCACCGCGCGCCACGCCGCCTCGGAGCCGAACATCTTGCACATCGCGGCCTCGATCCGGATGTCGGCCTTGTCGCGATCGACGAGCGCCGCGGTCATCACCGTCATGGCTTCGGTCGCGAACGCATTCGCCGCGATCCGCGCGATCTTGTCGGCGATGGCGGCGTGCTTGCCGATCGCCTGTCCCCATTGCGTGCGCTCGGCGGCCCATTCCCGCGCGTATCCGAGGCAGCGTTTCATCAGGCCGGCGCAGCCCGCCGGGATGGTGAGCCGGCCGGTGTTCAGCGTGGTGAGCGCCACTTTGAGTCCGCGGCCTTCGCCGCCCAGGATGTTCTCGCGCGGCACCGTCACGTTGGTGAAGCGAATCACGCCGTTGTAGAGTGCGCGCAGGCCCATGAAATGACAGCGCGTGACCACTTCCACGCCCGGCGTGTTCATCTCGACGATGAAGGCCGTGATCCGGTTCTTCTCCTTGCCTTGGACGATCTCACCCGGCGTCCGCGTCATCACGACGATCACGCCCGCCTTCGTGCCATTGGTGCACCAGAGCTTCTCGCCATTGATCACGAAACTCTTTCCGTCCGCCGTCGGCTCGGCGCGCGTCGTCATCTTCGCCGGATCGGAGCCGACGCTGTTCTCCGTGAGCGCAAACGCCGAGATTTCCCCGCGCGCGACGCGCGGCAGATATTTTTTCTTCTGGGCCTCCGTGCCGAAGAGTTTCACCGGTTGCGGCACGCCGATCGACTGGTGGGCGGAGAGCAGCGCGGTGAGATTGCCGTCGACGCTGCCGAGCAGCATCGCCGCGCGGCAGTAGTTGAGCTGCGAGAGTCCGAGCCCGCCGTATTCCTTGGGCACTTTGATCCCGAAAGCGCCGAGCTTCGCCAGGCGATCGATCACCGCCTCGGGGATTTCGCCGTCGGCATCGATCCGATCGGCGTCGACCTCGTATTTGAGAATCTTGTTCAGCTCGGCGAGGAAGGGCCGTCCGGCCTCGATATCGGCCGCCGGTTGCAGCGGAAACGGATAAACGTGATCGAGCGTGAAGCGCCCCATGAACAGATCTCCCGCAAAACTGCGGTAGTTCGTGACCGTGCGCGCCGCCTCCGTGAGCTCGAGCGCTTCCCGCTGCGCCTGGTTCATCTTCGACGTGTCGATCACCGACTCCGGCTCACGGTCGCGCGGGGGTGCCGTCGGCTCCGACGCGGGCGTCGGCGCGGGCGCCATCGGGGTTTCACCCTGGACGGGTTTCGGAGTGGTGGGCGGTTCGAGAAGGTCGGACGTTTTCATGGTGACGTTGGAGTTGAAAAATTACGGGACCTAGTTCGCGTTCGCCGTCTCGCGCGGCCGCGCGGGCAGGGCCCGCTCTCCGAGCGGGCCGCTGGAGGTGGATGCAGCAAGCGAACTCACCGAACGGCCCGCCCGGAGGTCGGCCCCTACCAACGGCTCCGCCACCTTGGCGTAGAACCCGCGGCCGGCGTGCGCCATCTCGCGCAGCCGATCGCAGGGCGTGAAATGCGGCGCCACCTCGCGGCCCAGCGTATCCAACCGCCGCACGATTTCGGCGGCGCCGATCGCGTCGGCGTAGCGCAACGGCCCGCCCCGGAACGGCGCCCAGCCCGTGCCCATGATCAAGCCGAAATCTACATCCTCCGGCGCAGCCACCACGCCCTCGGCGAGCACACGCGCGGCTTCATTGATCATGATCAGCACGAGACGATCGCGCATCGTTGCCGCATCATTGGCTCGCGGCTTCTCCGCTTGGAGGAAACGAATGTCATCCGTGGGTGCCGGCGATTCCTTCTTGCCGTCGTAGACGTAGAAGCCGCGACCCGACTTCCGGCCGAGCCAGCCCTTGGCCACCATTTTTTCCAACGTGTCGTTGATCGGCACGCCGCTCGGCAGCCGGCGCTCGAGATCCTTCGCCACGTGCTGCGCCACGTCGAGACCGACTTCGTCGGCCAGCCGCAGCGGGCCCATGGGCATGCCGAAATCGAGCATCACGCGATCGATCGTCGCCGTCGGCACGCCCTCGGTGAAGAGCCACACCGCCTCGACCATGTAAGGCAGCAGGATCCGGTTCACGAGGAAGCCGGGGCTGTCTTTCACGATCACGGGCAGCTTGCCAATGGACTTGGTGAACTGGAGAGCGCTTTCGAGCGCGGCCGTTGACGTGCGCGCGCCGCGGACCAGCTCCACGAGCTGCATGCGATGCACCGGATTAAAAAAATGCAGGCCGACCAGGCGCTCGGGCCGGGCGAGCACCGAGGCAATCGAGTCGATCGAGAGCGCCGAGGTGTTGGTCGCGAGCACGGTGTGCGGACCCACGCGCGCCTCCAGGTCGCGGAACACCTGCTCTTTCACGTCGAGTTTTTCGAAGGCCGCCTCGATGACGAGATCGACATCGCGCAGCGGCACGTCGGTGTGCAGCGGTGTCACGCGATCCATGCCCGCCATCGCCTCCGCCGGTGTGAAGACGCGGCGCTTCGCGGCGTCCGTGTAGATTTTTTCAATCGCATGCATTCCGCGCGCGAGGGCCGCGGGGTTGACGTCCTTCAGCCGCACCGGGATGCCGCGCGCGCTGACCCACTGGGCAATGCCTGCGCCCATGGTGCCGGCGCCGATCACGGCGACGCGGCGGATCTTTTTGGGTAGCGGAGCGGCTTCCCGCTCCGACGGAAGCGAAGTGCTTCCGCTACCAAGCTGAGGCACGCTCAATTTCTTCGCGCGCTCCTGCAGGAAAAACACGCTGAGCAGATTCCGGCACTCCGGCGTGCGCACCAGCTCGAGGAAGGAATGTTTCTCCGCCGCGAGGCCCTCTTCGAACGGCTTATACGCGGCGGCGGTGCAGACTTTGATCGCTTCGAGGGGCGCGGGATAATGACCGCGCGTTTTCGCCAGGACATCGTGCCGGGCCTTCGCCGCGACCAGGAAAACGAACGGCACGCGATTGACCCAGCGCTTCGCCGGCGCGGGGCGTTTGCCCTTCTTCAACAACCCCCGCGCCGCATCGAGCAGGTATTCCGGATGCGTCATTTCATCGATCACCCCGAGTTTCAACGCCTGCGCGCCCACCACTTGTTTCCCGGTGAGAATGAGGCCCAAGGCGGCAGGCAACCCGATGAGCTTCGGCAGCCGCGTGGAGCCGCCCCACGCCGGCAGAATGCCGAGCTGCGTTTCCGGCAGGCCGAGCTTGGTCGCTTTGTCGGACGTCGCGACGCGCCAATCGCACGCCAGCGCGAACTCGAGTCCCCCGCCAAGGCAGATCCCGTGAATCGCCGCGACCGAGGGAATCTTCATCCGGCCGAGCCGCGTGAAGACGCGGTGGCCGAAGTTCCCCATGTCGTGCAGCACGCGCTCCTCGGCATGGGCGAAGGCGTTTAAGTCGGCGCCCGCGATGAAAATCTTCGACTTGGCGCTGGTGAAGACAAGGCCGCTCACGGCGGCGTCGTTTTCGATCGCGCCGAGATGCGCCTCGAGTTCCTCGAGCGTGGCGCGGTCGAAGACATTGGCGGCGGAGCCCGGACGATCGAACGTGAGCACGCAAACGCCGTCGGGAGAAGTGGAGCGGGTGATGTTCATGGGGAACCGTGCCGGGTGCGGCGGTGGAGGAGGTGGTGGAGGTGGAGTAGCGGAGCCGCTTCCGGCTCCGTCGGAGCGGGAAGCCGTCCCGCTACGAAACGGTCCGCCCGGAGGTCGGGCCGTCCTCGCGGGAACGAAGTGAGTGGAGGCATTTTTAAGATGGATTTCACCGTGGGTCAGTTGGCTTCCAGCCACAGCGCGCCGCCCTGGCCGCCGCCGACGCAGAGCGAGACGAGGGCGCGGCGGGACTTGCGCCGGCGCAGCTCGTGCAATGCGGTCAAGACGAGTCGCCCCCCCGAGGCGCCGACGGGATGGCCGAGCGCGATGCCGCCGCCGTTGACGTTGAGTTTTTCCGCCGGGATTTCACCGAGTGGTTGTTCGCGGCCGAGATGTTTGCGGGCAAAATCCGCCGACTCCGCCGCGGCGCAGCAGGCGATCACCTGGGCGGCGAAGGCTTCGTTGATCTCGATCAAATCGGCATCGACGAGGCCGAGGCCGCTGCGTTGCTGCGCCTTCGCGATGGCGTAAACGGGCCCGAGCCCCATCCGCTGCGGTTCGCAGCCGGCGTAAGCGTAGTCGACCAGCCGCCCGATCGGAGTGAGGCCCGTGCGCTTCAGCCCGACCTCGCTCATCACGAGCAGCGCGACCGCGCCATCGGTGATCTGCGAGGCGTTGCCGGCGGTGACGGTGCCGCCGCGCTTCTCGAACACCGGCCGCAGTTTCGCCAGCGCCTCCATCGTCTGGTTCTCGCGCACGCCGTTGTCGTCGGTGACGGCGGCGGGCTTGCGTCCACCGCGCGGATACACCGGCCACCTCTCTTCGGCGAGTCGGCCTCGGGCGGCGGCGGCGCGCTGGTGGGAGCGCAACGCAAATTGATCCTGGGTCTCCCGCGTGATCCGCCAGTCCCGCGCGAGGATCTCCGCCGTCTGGCCCATGTTGAGTCCGGCCACCGGATCGGTGAGCCCAAGCTGCAGCGTGACCTTCGGCGCAAAATCCGCCGGGCGGAATTTCAGGAAGCCGCCGAGTTTCTGGCCCACGGTCTTCGCCTTCGCCAGCTCGCTGTAACGGCGCGTGGCGCTCTCGTTGTAAAGCAGCGGATACCGCGACATGCTCTCGGTGCCGCCCACGAGAAAGATGTCGCCGCGACCCGCCGCGATCTTATCGGCGGCCTGCGTGAGCGCCTCGAAACCGGAGGCGCAGTTGCGATGGACCGTGATCGCCGGGACGCTCTCCGGCACGCCCGCACGCAGCGCGATGACGCGTGCGGCGTTGGCCGCATCGGCGGGCTGGCCCACGCAGCCGAAGATCACTTCATCGATCTGCGCCGGATCGAGGCCGGTGCGCGCGAGGACGGCGGCGGCGGCGGTGCGGCCGAGCTCGACCGCGTCGGCGCCGGCGAGGGTCGTGCCCATCTTGCAGAACGGTGTGCGGACGCCGTCGACGATGTAGAGCGGTGAGTTCATCGGAAGATCAGTTGAGGGTTTTGCCCACGGCCGTTGGAAAACCTCCAAACGCCAAATCCCAATCGCCAAAAAAGCTCCGAGCTACCATCACCAGACCTGAGATTTGCGGTTTGGGATTTATTTGGCGTTTGGAGTCTGAGATTTGGGATTTCGCATTCATGCGGTTGTCTCCTGGGGCTGGCGCGCGGGCTTCAAGTTCAGCGGCTTGGTGTCGACGTGCGCCGGCGTCGGCTCCACGACCACGGTCGCCGGCGCGACGGCTTGGGGGCGGTGGTCGACGACCTTCTGCTCCTTCAAGGCGATCCCTACCTGGTGCAGCACCTTCATCTCCTCGGAGGTGTGGAACGTAATCCGATTCGGCCGCAGCTCGAAGTTCGCCTGCAGCAGCTCACGCAGATGCCGTTCCAGCGCGGCCTCCGCCATGTCGTCCATCCGCGCCACGTGCAGCGCGATCTCGTCGAGATCGAGCGGATCGTCGTGCGCCTTGCGCAGCTCGATTTGCCAGGCGCCGAGGCCGCGGACGTCGTCGAGCGCGTGTTCGAGCTCGTTGAAGTCCACGATCGTGCCCTTCACTTTCTGGAAACGCATCGCGCGGAAATCCGACACGCGCGAGATGCGGCCCATCAGCCGCGGCAGCGTGCGGCCGCAGCAGGGGCATGCGCTCCAAGTGAGGCCGTGCTCGATGCGATCGCCCGTGCGGTAGCGCAGCACGACGGTCCCGCGGGCATTGATCGGCGTCCACACGATCTCGCCGCCAGTGCCGTCGGGCACGGGCTCGCCGGTCTCGGGGTTGATGACCTCGACGATGCCCATGTCAGGATAAAGATGATACCCGGTCGGCGGCTGGCCGGGCGTGAACGGACATTCGGTGAAGGCGAGCTTCGCCTCGGTGAAGCCGTAGGTCGCGACCACCTCGACGTTGGGCGAGCCGAGCTGCGCGCACATGGCGGAGAGTTTGCGGCGCATGCCGTCGGGGACCTTCTCACCGCCGAGGCAGATGAGCCGCACGCCCTCGAGCCGGGCGTTTTCGTCGATGGCCTGCTGCAGCACGTGATAGATGAACGTCGGCATCGCGACGAGCACCTGCGGCTTCAGTTTGAGGATGGCCTTGATGTTGCCCTCGGTGCCCATGCATTTGCCGCCGCCAGTCGAGAGCGCGAAGGTGTTCCGGTTCAGCCCCGCGTAGTGCATGCACCAGAACGCCAGGTGCGGCGCGAAGGGAAACATGTTGAGCATCCGCTCCTCGCGCGTGACGCGGGCGATCTCGGCAATGCGGCCGCCGCCGACGGCGAGGTTGTTCAGATCGTGCTGCGTGTAGAGGAACGAAACGGAATCCGTCGAGCGGCCGGTCGTCGCCGTCATGAACGTGGGCCGCCATTCACGATCGAGCTCGTCCTTGACCCTCGCGCGGCCGGTGAGGAGCGCCCGCGCGATCACGCCCGGGCGCTTCGAGAGCACTTTCGGATCGGGAGTCAGCGCGAAGTTCAGGCTGCGGCGCGGCTCCTCGGGCGTGGGCAGCAGATCCGTTTTCGAGGAGAAGGGAATCTTGCGGAGATCGTCGACCGAGCGGATGTCGTCCGCGGTGAGGCCCGACTCGGCGAAGACGCGGCGGTAATGCGCCGAGAACGGCAGCACGGTGTCGCGCAGGAAACCGTGGAGCTGGCGGCCTTGCAGCGCGCGCGCAGGGGCGCGCTCAAGGCGGTCCCAGTGTTTGGACAACGCGGAAGTCGGCATGGGGAAGCGGACGGAGGTTGAGGTGGACCCGAAAAAACCTGTCGGGGACCCGCCGCGGGTGTGGGGTTCGGCGGGGTCGGGAACTTTGACCTGAGGATTGCGGGACCCGTTCCTAGGCGCCGCTACGGTGAAATGGGCCGGGGAATTCCTGATCGACTGATTGGCGGCGGAAGCGCTTCGCTTCCGGCGGAGCCCATGTCCCACCTCGAAGATTTCACCTCTCCGGCGCGTGTTTCGAGTTCATGCGGGCTAAATCAAAACCGCCAGGCGGTTTTAAACTTAGCCCGCATAGCCAAAACGGTTGAATCGGTAGACTTGATCCGAGCACACCGTGCAGGGTCGCTCGCGAGTAGAGCATGAAATATCCGGGCTAGGCGGCGATGCCGAGTGATCGCTGGGCGCCCGGGACCGAACGCGCGGCATCCAAGCCGAGGAACGTCCCGATCTCGGTGGCGCGCTGCTCACCGTCGCGCTCGCCGATCTCCAGCATCTTCCGGATGAAGCGCGGCTGGAACAGCAGCGTGGCGATGACATCGGAGCGGTTCGTGTCGCGGCTGCCGAGCCCGCGGATGATGTGCCGCAGCGCACGCGGCAGCTCGTGCTCGAACTCCGTCGCGATCACGCCCAGATCCTGCGACGGCCGAATGACGAGCGCTTCGACGCGACGCAGGCCGAGCGCGCGGCTCTTGGGATACTCCTGCACGAGCCGGTTCATCCGCCGCAGCTCGGACGCATCGGTGTCGAGCATGTCGAGGAAGACGGAATCGAGCATCACACTCAGCACGGTCGCAGGCGGCGGGTAATCCTCGGTGGGCCGGTTGGCTTCCGACTGCCCGGGCTCAATCGACGTCGAGATCGCGATGATGCGGTCGGCGCCGAGATTCACCGCGGGCGAAAGCGGCGCCGCCAGCCGGATGCCGCCGTCGCCGTGCCACGTGCGGTTGAGCTGGGCCGCCGGGAAAATAAGCGGCAGCGACGACGACGCCATGATATGCTCCACCGTCAACTGATCGGCGAGGCCGCAGCGGTCCGGACTGTGCCACGGCTGGACATCCGTGCCTTGCACCCAAGTGACGGACTGCGCCGTCGGATACTTCGTCGTCATGACGCCGACGGCGGTGAGGCGGCCGGCGCGGAGGTTTTCCACGAGACCGTGCAGCGCGCCGTCGGGCGTTTCGAGCACGCGATGGAGGAGCTGGCGGAGCGGCGCAGTATCGACCATGCCGCGCATCGGCGGGAGGAGGTCGGCGCCGCCGGACACCAGCCGGCCAATCCAACGCACCATGTTCATGCCGATGGCACGAAACTCGGTGCGAAAAACCTGATCGAGCGTGAGGCTCTCCCACAACGCGCCGAGGCGCGTCACGGCCTCCGGCAACGGTGCGGTGATGTTCGCCAGCATGGCCACGTTGATCGCCCCGGCGGAGACGCCGGTGAGAATCGGAAAATGGAGCTCGGGATAAATGCGAACGAGACTCCGCAGGACGCCAACTTGATACGCCGCGCGCGCACCCCCTCCGGTCAGAAGCAGGGCCGTGTTGGGCCGGCTGCTGCCTGCGGGATAATTCGTTTTGTAGTTCATAGATGCACCCCGGTAGGTCGGCCGGGGGCAACACCTGTGACCTCGTGATCCCGCGGGAGGTTTCAGAGCTTTGCACCCACCTTGATCTGGGGCACCGCCCCACTCACGCGGCGACGGCGGCGCCTTCCGGGTCAATCCGCGCCGATTTCCGCGCGCAACCAACCCGGGCGATTCGTGGTGAGACCAGCGATCCCCGCGGCGGCCAGACGCCGCGCCAGCGGCACGTCGTCCACCGTCCAGACATAAACTTTGAACGCGCCGCCGCGCATTTGTTGCACGCGTTTCACCGTGGCGGCGTCGAGTCGCCACGCCGCGTCCACATCGATGCCGTCGAGCCCCGCGTCGCTCGCAATGCGTGCGATCTCCTCGAGCGTCGCCGCCGGTGCCGCGTCGCCCGCCTCGGCCAGCCAGCACACCTCGTGAGCGGGCAGCGCGAGCTTGGCCGCAATCGCCGTGGCGAGATCGAACGCGATGATCGCGATCTGCGCCGGCGCCAGCGGCACCGGCTGATCGCGCACCGCGCTTTCAACACCGCGCCGCAGCGCGGGCACGCTCTCCGGCCCGCCCTTGAGCTCGACAAACACGCGTTTGCCGGCCGGCACGAGCGCCAGCACCTCCTCGAGCGCCGGGATCCGCCCGGGGACAAAACGCGCGTCGCGACCACCGCCCACGTCGAGCGCCTGCAGTTCCGCGAGCGTCGACGCCGCGACGACGTGCGCGCGGCCGGCAACGCGCTGCGTATCCGGATCGTGGATCACCGCGAGCCGGCCGTCCCGCGTCAGCCGGACATCGACCTCCACGGCATCGGCGTGCTGCGCCCACGCGAGCCGGACCGCGGCGAGGGTGTTCTCCGGTGCGTCGTGGGAGGCGCCGCGGTGCGCAATGACAAGCATGGGGTTTCGGTTGGTTTTTAAGACTGCATTCGAACCCGGCCTGGCCGCATCGTTCCCTCCGCTGCATTCTCCCCTGCGCTCCGAATGACAAACCAAATCATGATCACCCGGCGCCATTTCCTCCAGACCACCTCGGCCGCCGGTGCCAGCCTCGCGCTGGCCTCGGCCGGACTCACCCCCGCCCACGGCGCGAACGCGAGCCCGGCGAAAGCCTTCTCCTTCGTCCTCCTCGGCGACATGCACTACGACAAGATCGAGCATCACGACATGGCGTGGGTGCAGAAGGACAAGCCGAACGACGTGCGCCAGATCGAGGGCTACTGCCGCAACACGCGCGAGGTCACGCCGCTGCTCCTCGCCCGCGTGCGCGCCACCATCGCGCGGCTCAACGAGCACCCGGCGACGCGCGTCGCCTTCGTGCTGCAAGCCGGCGACCTCGTCGAGGGACTGTGCGGCAGCGAGGAACTCTCGGTGAAGCAGAACGCCGACGCGGTCGCGTTCGTGCGCGACGCCCAGCTCGGTGCGCCCTTGCTGTTCACCAAGGGCAATCACGACATCACAGGCCCGGGCGCGGTCGCGGCTTTCGGCCGCGTCTTCCACCCGTTTCTCACCGCGCAGGCGCGGGCCGTCGCGCCTGCGAGCGCCGAGGTGAAGAGCGGCAGCTACACCGTCGACTGCGGCGCCGCGCAGTTCGCCTTCTTCGACGCCTACGAGGCGACGAAGAGCCTCGAGTGGTTCGAGGCGGTCGCGCAGAAACGGACCGCGGAGCATCTTTTCGTCGTGGTGCATCCGCCCGTCGTGCCCTACGGCGCGCGCGCGACCTGGCATGTCTTCGCCAACGCGAAGGACGCCGCCCGCCGCGGGAAATTCCTCACGCTGCTCGGCGATCAGCACGCGCTCGTGCTCGGCGGGCACATCCATCGTTACAACACGCTCTCCCGCACCGCCGGCAAGGGCCGCTTCGCGCAGTTCGCCCTCAGCAGCGTGCTCACCGCGCCCACGGCGAAACCCAAGGACGTGCTCACCGGGCTCGAGACCTACAACCCCGACCAGATCAAGGTGGAGCCCAACTTCTCGCCGGCCAACGAAACGGAGCGCCGCGCTGTATACGAGGCCGAACGCAAATTCGTCCGCGCCTTCGAATACGCCGACCTGCCCGGCTACGCGGTCGTGACCGTCGCGGGGCCGCGCGTCACCGTGCAGATGTTTGCGGGGACCGGCACCGAGCTGTGGCGGACGGTCGATCTCACCGCGCTGGCGAAGGCGTGACCGAACCGGTGGCCGGAGCAGAACACAACGGGACACCGCTCGACGCCGACGAGCCGCCGGCCGAAGATCCCGGTCGCAGTCCGCTGGCCATCGCGGCGGCCGCCGTGATCGTGATGGCCGGAGCCGTGGCGTATCACAATAGCTTCGACGGCGCCTTCGTCTTCGATGATCTGCCGGCGATCCGCGACAACGCCACGCTGCGCTCGCTCTGGCCGCCGGGCGCCGCGCTCTCGCCGCCGGATGACAGCGGCGTCGGCGGACGCCCGCTCGCCAATCTCAGCTTCGCGCTGAATCGCGCCATGGGCGGCGACGGCGTGGCGAGTTACCACGCCGGAAATCTGCTGCTGCACCTCGGCGGCGCGCTGCTGCTGTTCGGCTTGGTGCGACGCACGCAGGTGTTTTTCGGGGCGAGGCAATACGCGCTGCCGCTCGCCTTCACCACGGCCCTCCTCTGGGTGATTCATCCGCTCACCACCGCGACGGTGTCGTGGCTCTCGCAACGCACCGAGTTGCTCATGGCGTTCTGTTATCTGGCGACGCTCTACGCCTTTCTCCGCGGCACCGAAACCTCCCGCCCGCGCTGGCTCGTCCTCTCCGTGACGACGTGCGCGCTCGGGATGATGAGCAAGGAGGTCATGGTCACGGCGCCGGTGCTGGTGCTGCTCTACGACCGCACATTCGTCGCGGGGACGTTTCGCGCCGCGTGGGCGCAACGCTCGCGCTACTACCTCGCGCTCGCCGCCACGTGGCTCGTGCTCGGCGCGCTGCTGGCCTCGTCCGGCATCGGTCAGCGCAGTGTGGGTTTCGGCCTCGGCGTGTCGCCGCTCACCTACGCTCTCACGGAGAGCCGCGCGTTGCTGCTCTACCTGAAACTCGCGGTCTGGCCCTCGCCGCTGGTCTTCGATTACGGCGCGCTTTACGGCGGCCACGTAGTCGTCGCCGGCGCGAGCGCGGGGTTGGTGCTCGCCGCGCTCGCGTGGACGCTGCGCGCGCTCCACCGGCATGCCGCACTCGGATTTGCCGCGGGCTGTTTCTTTCTGCTGCTTGCGCCGACGTCGAGCGTGGTGCCTGTAGCCGAGCAACCGCTGGCCGAAAACCGGATGTATCTGCCGCTCGCCGTGGTGCTGGCGACGTTCGTGACCGCGGTGTTTCTCGCGACGGGAACGCGCTTGCGCAAGGCACTGCCGGCCTGCGCGACCGCGTTTTGCATTCTGGTTTTGGCGCGCAACGTCGACTACCGCAGCGGTATCAGCCTCTGGACCGACACCGTGACGAAGCGGCCGCAAAACCCGCGCGCGCAGTTCAATCTCGGCGTCGTGCTGCTCGATGCGGGCCGCGCTGCCGAAGCGGTGACGCGTTTCGAGCAGGCCGTCGCGCTCAAGCCTGGCGACGCGCGCGCGCAGCACAGCTTGGGCAACGCCTTGCTGGAGCTGAATCGCACCTCGGAGGCTCTGCCGCGCTTCGCCGAGGCCGTGCGGCTGGCGCCGCGTTACGCGCGTGCGTGGTATAACTACGGTCGCGCGCAGCTCCGCCAAGGAGACCACGCGGGCGCGCTCGAGAGCATGAACCACGCGCGACACCTGCAGCCCGGTTGGGCCGAGGCGCATCACGCCAGTGGCAATGCCTACTTCGCCATGAATCAGCCGCGCGATGCGATTGGCCATTACGAGGCCGCCCTCCGGCTCGACCCCACGCTGGCCGATGCGCATTACAGCGCCGGTAGCGCTTGCTTCGAGCTCGCGCGGTTCGATGACGCGATCGCGCACTTCACCGCCGCCGCGCGACTCAAGCCGATGGGTGCGGAGATCCGCAACAACCTCGGCGCCGCCCTGCTCCGCGGCGGTCGCGCGAACGACGCGATCACCGCCTTCGAACACGCGCTGCGGCTCAAGCCCGACTACGCGGACGCGCGGGACAATCTCGCGGTGGCGCGGGCAGAGGCCGCGCGGGCGAAGTGACGGATCACCAGGCAGCCGTTTCCATTTCGTAGCAGTCCTTGCATAACTTGAGAGTGCCGGGTTCGTGAATGGCGGATGAGTCAGGCGGCGAGGCGGGCGCCCTGCATTTGGTCGAGATCGAGGCGGGAGCGGAGGAATTTCTTCCAGGTGGAGTCGGCGGGGCCAG
>Ga0163144_10016185_pt1 | contig 15295 bp, 10 predicted proteins | sample OliLak19BULKMAT1_FD_123175 | JGI IMG/M metagenome (GOLD analysis project Ga0163144, IMG submission 123175) | Freshwater microbial mat bacterial communities from Lake Vanda, McMurdo Dry Valleys, Antarctica - Oligotrophic Lake LV.19.BULKMAT1 | ecosystem: Environmental > Aquatic > Freshwater >... | reverse complement strand
GCCTATATTGTTAGATGCAAACGGCAAAGAAATTCTGGGTAACAATGTAGAAGGCATGTTGTGCATTAAATTTCCCTGGCCCGGCATTTTGCGCACCACCTGGGGCGACCATGAGCGTTGTCGTCAGACGTATTTTGCAACGTTTAAGAACCTTTATTTCACGGGCGACGGCGTTCGGCGCGATCAAGATGGTTACTACCGTATTATTGGGCGCGTAGATGACGTGATCAACGTTTCGGGGCATCGCATTGGCACTGCAGAGGTAGAAAACGCACTCAATGAACACCCGAATATTGTGGAGAGTGCCGTGGTGGGCTATCCGCACGACATCAAAGGGCAAGGTATTTATGCTTATGTCATTGTCAAGGGGCAAGTTTCAGATATAGCCAATTTCAGGAAAACGGTACTGGAGGTGGTGACCAAAGAAATCGGCCCAATTGCCAAACCTGATAAAATCCAGGTGGTAGCGGGCCTGCCAAAGACCCGTTCAGGCAAGATTATGCGGCGCATACTTCGGAAAATTGCAGAAGGAGACACGTCAAATTTGGGCGATATTTCCACTTTGCTCAACCCAGAAGTAGTGGAGGACATCAGGGAGGGAGCCAAGCAATTATAAACAATATGGCCCGCCCCCGCGATAGGAGACGAGCCAATCAAGTAATACCCACTTTACTAAAATGCTTGATAGGGATGAGCCAATGTTGGCTGATAGCCAAACTTACACTGCATATACTTCTTTGCCTTCCAACTCAAAATGCTCCAAATGCGGATGCTCATAGAAGGTAACTTCCCCGGTTTCTATGTCGTACATGCCGCCCACGATAGCGATAGAGCCATCCTGGACCATACTTTCTAAAATTGGGCTGCGCTTCGGGATTTCATCCATGACGTAGTGGACATTGTTTGCCGCTACCTCGTTCGCAAAATCATAAAGACCGGCAGCGTTTGCAGCAGTCTTTTCCGTCATGGCAATGGCTGGTTTTATCTTGTTCAACAAGCCCGTCAGGTTGCCCATTTCTACTTTGTCGCAAGCGCCTTTGATGGCGCCGCATTTAGTGTGGCCCAGCACCACCACAATTTTTGCTCCGGCTACTTTACAGGCAAACTCCATAGAGCCCAGGATGTCATCGTTCAGGATATTGCCTGCAATACGGGCGCTAAAGACGTCGCCAAGGCCTTGGTCAAATACAAGCTCTGCGCTGGTTCGAGAGTCGATGCAGCTTAAAATCACCGCAAAGGGGTGCTGGGCATCCATCGTCTCATTTACTTGTTGCAACAGATTGCGGTTGACTTTCAAGTTGTTTACAAAACGGGCATTGCCGTTGCGCAGTAAATTGAGCGCAAGGCTAGGGGTGAGGTTGTCGCGGATTTCTTTCGTGATTGTACGCATTATTGTATCATTTTTATTGTTAGATAAAATAGCTTTTTGAGGCAATTCGGTTTATTTCACAGCGGGCTGAGGGGGATCGCTGTGCACAAAATCGGCTTCCCAGAATTTATATTTCTCCTTAAATCCGTCTAAAACCAAGTCGATATTTAAGTTTTTGGCCTTTTCCTGGGAGAATTCCCGAATATTTTCCAGGACATCAAAGTCAATGTAGGCAGTGTCGGTTGCATCAATAATGACCTTTGAGTTTTCAGGCAAATTTTCCAGGGTAAGTTTGATACTGGCTTTGTTCAGGAAGGAAACCTCTTGTGCTAATTTGATGGTGATCACATCTCCCTCCTGATATTCCTCTTTTTTGAAATAGTAGGAGTTTTTCATGTTGCCCCTTAAAATAGCAAAAATAGAAGCCAGAAGTCCAATCCCGATACCCGTGAGCAAATCGGTGAACACCACCGAAACAACCGTGATGATAAATGGCCAGAACTGGTACTTTCCGCTATTCCACATGTTTTTGAACATAGATACCTTGGCCAATTTATAGCCAACAAGGATCAGGACTGCCGCCAAAACGGCTAAAGGGATCATATTTAGCAGCGTTGGTATCAGCGCAACGCAAACCAGCAACAAAACACCGTGGGAAATGGCTGAGGTTTTGGTGCGTGCATTAGCATTGACGTTGGCAGAACTGCGAACAATTACCGAGGTGACGGGCAGGCCGCCTAGAAGCCCTGAAATAATATTCCCAACACCCTGAGCCTTTAATTCCCGGTTCGGGCTGGTCATGCGTTTCATGGGGTCAATTTTGTCAACAGCTTCAATGCACAACAATGTTTCAACAGACGCAACCGCGCAAACGGTTAAAGCTACTGTCCATACTTTAGGGTTGCCAAACTGTGAAAAATCAGGTAAGGAGAACTGTGCAAAAAAGGCAGACGCATTCTCAGCCACTGGTATTGACACCAAATGAGTGGTCTCGATTACCCAAGGCCCTCCCATTGTTTTAAATAGTTCATTGATTCCCACAGCTACAAAAACAGCTACCAGTGCGCCGGGCACGTACTTGATCCTGTTTTTGATAAATGGCCGTTCCCAGAGCAACATAATGCCGACAGAAAGCAGGGCAATCAATGTGGCACCAGGATGGAAATATAGGTTGACCGCATCCCATAATGAAGACAAGGTGTTGCTACCGCCCGCCTCGAAAAAAGACATATCGCCTTCGGCATCTTTATCATAACCCAGGGCATGCGGCACCTGTTTCATGATAATAATGATGCCAATGCCCGTCAACATGCCTTTGATGACACTGGAAGGGAAATAGTTGGCAATCATACCAGCATGCGCTAGTCCCAGGGCCAGTTGAAAAACACCAGCCAATACTACAGCAAGTAAAAACGTCTCAAAACTGCCCAATATTTGAATCGAAACCAGCACAACCGCTGTCAAACCAGCAGCAGGGCCGCTGACACTGGTGTGGGAATTGCTCAATGAACCAATGACAATGCCGCCGACAATACCAGCAATCATTCCCGAAAAAAGAGGCGCACCAGATGCAAGTGCAATGCCGAGGCACAATGGCACTGCAATGAGGAATACAACTATTCCCGCGGGCAAATCCTGCTTTAGGTTTGCCATTAAATTATGTTTTAGCATGAAATCAAAGAATTAAATGACCGTATCTCTGCCAGGTTCTCAGCCAAATAGAGTTCCTCCAAATGCTGAAAGTTGGCAACAAACAGTCGTTAGTGTTAAGCGTAAACATAATTACCCGATGCCTTGGCAAGGGTGATCACGATGCATGAAAAAAAGTGAAAAGTGTGGCGCTCAGGCCAAATCTGGAGGAGGCGAAAAAACGGCCAGGTAAGCAAGATAACGAATCTCGTCATCTTTGATGATATGGGCTACAGCATACCCTAATACTGCATCATCTAAAATTTGGAAGGAAAAAGTCGGGAAGCAATTCTTGTGCTTGACCTCTTCTTCAAATATAGAAAACGGATTGATCGGTTTGTTTTCTTCCTCCTGTTCAGAAGGATCAATTTTTATTATTAGAAAACTATCCGGAATGAACGAAAACACAAGGCGCGCAAAATCATTCACCACCAACATGCTGGCAGCAATGAATAAAAATGCTCGAAGTCCGCGATGAATTTTAATCATAAGTTTAGTAGTGCTGCAAAGGTGCTAAAATTGTTTGGGATGTATCCAAATTCTTTTTCAAACTTGCGCCTTATGAAAGCACTTGTATTTAATGCCATCAACGAAGCACTTGAATTCCAACAAATGCCCGAACCGGTACAAAAAGGAATCGAAACAGCTATCGTGCAGTTAAAAGCTGCCGCATTGAACCATCGCGACTTGTTCATTACACAAGGTTTGTATGCCAATATCAAAACGCCTTGCATCCTGGGCTCCGATGGAGCTGGGGTTCTGGGGGAGGCTGCTGTGGTACTTTACCCTGCGCTTGATTGGGGGGATAGTCCGCATTTTCAAGGAAATGATTTCAGGGTGCTGGGTATGCCGGAAGACGGCACCTTTGCTGAAAAAATTGCCGTTCCAGTTTCAAACATTTTTCCGGCACCTGCGCACCTCAATTATGAGCAAGCTGCCGCTTTGCCCTTGGCAGGACTTACGGCTTGGCGCACTGTTTTTACCCGTTGTCAACTAAAGGCAGGTGAAAAAGTACTGATTTCAGGCATCGGTGGTGGCGTGGCTTTGATGGCCATGCAATTTGCTTTGGCAATAGGAGCCGAGGTGTATGTCACCTCTGGTGCCGCAGAAAAGATTGAAAAAGCAAAAGCGCTGGGTGCCAAACACGGTGAAAACTACCGCGAAGCCGACTGGCACAAACGACTCAAAGCAGCCTCTGGTGGGTTTGATGTCATCATCGATTCCGCTGGGGGCGATGGCTTTGCATTGTTTCCATCAATATGCAACCCAGGGGCCAGGATCGGGTTTTATGGCGGTTCTTTGGGTAAGGTGAACGGCTTGAGTTTGCAACCGTTATTTTGGAAACAGATCAGCATACTGGGTTCTACTATGGGAAGCCCGAGCGAATTCAAGGCAATGCTGGCTTTTGTAGAGCAGCATGAAATAGTGCCTGTGGTGGATGAGGTGTTTGAGCTTTCAGATGGGAATCGAGCATTTGAGAAAATGAGGCAAGGGGGGCAATTTGGGAAACTGGTGTTACTGGTGGGTGGAAATCCTTAATGAAATTGGCGCAGGGCAATTAGGTCTGGGGTCAAAAAACGAACAAATTTTGAGCAAAACCACCATTCGTAGGCGATGTTCGACCTTTCATTGAAAAATATTGGCCAACTGTAGAAACCGCAATAGTTTTACGCAACAACTTCAAAAGCATGCGGTATTCCATCAAATTTATCGACAAAAGAATGGTACTTTGGCTGCACCTGGCCTTTTGGCTGGTGTTGGGGGTGTTGAACCTCGTCCTGTCCAATTGGCTGCTCGACCCAAGCTTGAGCATCTGGAGGCCATTAATCAACATGGGGTTCCTGGCGTTGTTGTTTTATGCCAATGCCTGGCTGGTCAACCGGTTTTTGGAGCACCAAAAATACTGGACATATATAGCCCTTGCCAACCTGCTGATTTGGGCAACACTGCCATTGCGCTTTTACATCAACAAGCAATTCTTGTTTCCGGAAGGGTTTGTTGAGCCAAAGAACCTGGCGAAAGGATTGATTTTTGCAGCGCTGGCAACGGGCTACGGTATCCTCATGTTGAGCACAATTTTCCAGGTGTTGTTAAACCGCTATGCCGCAGAGCGCAAAGCAATGGCCATCATCAATCGGCAGACAGAAGCAGAGCTTCAATTTCTCCGCGCGCAAATCAACCCGCATTTCTTATTCAATACCCTGAACAATATTTACGCGCTGGCGGTGCTGCGCTCACCTAAAACGGCGGATATGGTGCTCAAACTCTCCCAGCTGTTGCGCTACGTGGTGTATGAGCGCAAAGGTGAAATGGTGCCTTTGGAAAAGGAAACAGCACATATAGAGCACTTTATAGAACTTTTTCAAATGCGCAGCGAAACGCCTTTGAACGTCGAATTTACCATCAAAGGCGAAATGGTCGGGGCGCAGATTGAACCCATGATCCTGATCCCCATCGTTGAAAACTGTTTCAAACATTGCGATTTCGATAGCAACCCAATGGCCTTCGTGAACATACAGCTTGAAGTGCTGGATGGCCAGTTAAACTTTAAAACCACGAACACTAAAAACGATGCCGATCGCCAAAAAGACATCACGGGCGGGGTAGGGCTGGAGAATATCCGTCGCAGGCTGGAACTCCAGCACCCCGACGCGTTTCAGCTGGAAACCCATGAAGAAAACGGCATTTTTGAAGTCCTTTTTTCGCTGAAATTGGCGCTGGGTTAACCGATCATTCAAACACCACAAAGCATCCAAATGCAAACCATGTCCATCATCAAAACACTCCTTGTCGACGACGAATACCTTGCCCTGAACCTGCTGGAAACCTTTGTCCGCGATGTGCCCGGACTCGAGGTTGTGGCCAAGGTAAAGTCGGCTGTGGCCGCCCTCGAAGTACTGAATACCCAACAGATCGACCTGCTTTTCCTGGATATCCAGATGCCCACCCTGAGCGGGGTAAACATGCTTAAAACGCTTCAAAATCAGCCCGTTACCATTTTTACCACGGCTTATTCCGAATATGCCATCCAGGCATTCGACCTAAACGCGGTGGACTATCTTGTGAAACCTTATCCTTTCGAGCGCTTCTTGCAGGCGGTAAATAAAGCGAAAGAGCAACTCAAACTGCGGCAAACCAATACCTCCGCTCCGGCGCCAGCAGCTTTTTTGAGCGCCAAAGTGGATGGCAAAATTGTCAAGATATTATTCGATGACATTTTGTTCGTGGAAGGTCTGCGGGAGTACGTGCGCTTCATTTGCCGGAACGGCAAATACGTGACCTTGGAAAGTTTGAAAAACCTCGAAGCGCAATTGCCTGCCGACCGATTTGTCCGGGTACACAAAAGCTATATCGTAGCCAAAGATAAAGTGCAATCTGTTTTGGGCAACATGCTCGAAATTCAGGCACATAAAATACCCATCAGCCGAAGTAAAAGGGATGCGGTCGTGCAGTCGATTTTCCAATTGTCGGTTCCTGAGGAGGATTAAGGGACAGGGCAGACGCATGAATATGGTGAGGCGAAAAAGCCGGCGAGATGTCCCAATAAAGCCAGCGCTTATACGCTGCGTTCATGCGTCTGCCCTGGGATTAAGGGGCCTCGTTTCCTTTTGCTGCAACTGCCATTTGTTGAAAGTCTTCACCCATTCATTGAAGAAATTTGATCAGCCACCTGCATGGCTGCAATTTTGGTCCATCAGCCAATGGTTGATATTATCTATTCACCAAAATATTCTACTATGCACACGATCATTGAAAATATCGGTTTGCAATTCGGGCCGGGCACAGCTTGGCTGTTCACCTCTCTCCTGATTTTTCTGCGCTATGCCTTGCCTGCTTCGCTGGCTTTCATGCTGATTTACAAATGGAAGCGCAAGGAATGGTTTGCCTGGAAAATCCAGCAAAAATTTCCCAAACCCGCTCAAATCCGTCACGAAATCATGTACTCGCTCTTCACCTCTCTGCTGTTTGGCGGCATGGCACTGGGAGTGTTTCTGCTCCGAAAAGTGGGCTATGGCCAACTCTATTTCGAGGTGTCGGAACACGGTTGGGCTTATTTGATTTTTAGCCTGATTTTTTTGATGCTGGCGCACGATACTTACTTCTACTGGATACACAGGTTGATGCATCACCCCAAACTGTTCCACCGCTTCCACCTGGTGCACCATAAATCAACAAATCCTACGCCTTACACCTCCTTTTCATTCCATCCACTGGAATCGGTGTTGGAGTTCGCCATCATCCCGGTGCTAACGCTCTTGCTGCCCATTCATGCCGTGGTGTTTTTCCTGTTCACGTTGCTGAGCATTGCCTTCAATATATTTGGCCATACGGGCTACGAGATTTCTCCGAGCGGCTTTACCCGGCACCGTTTGTTTAAATGGTTTAATACTCCCACACACCATAACATGCACCACCACCAATCCCGCTACAATTACAGCCTTTACTTCAATATCTGGGATCGGCTCATGGGCACCAATCACCCCGATTACGATCGCTACTTTGAAGAAGTGGTACAACGCTCAGGCAAACAGCGCCAAGCAAAATCAGCCATACCAGAAAGCCGGAAAATTCCCAAGGCGGCAGCGGTGATAACCTTAATGCTTTGCAGTTCCGTGGCTTTTGGCCAGATGTCGACGGATGCCATCAAGCTCGGGAATTATGGTACCCCGGAATCGCGTACCCTTCAAGTTGACTCCATAATGCAGTTAGGGCTGGGGTTGAGACAGCTCCAAATATTTAAAACCCATGAAATTAACCTGCGGTATGCCCATCGGGTTGAAGACGAGGTGGTACAGCAACAACTTGGAGACTGGTCAAAATACCGTCGGATAATGCGCATTCAAGCGGACAAGGACAAGGAATTGAAAGTTGTGCTGGACGGTGATCAGTTTGAAAAATACAGCACCGCGCGTGATGCCCTATTCTGGAAAGGGGTAAAGGATTACTTTTTTTGACTACAACGAGACCTTCCAGGTTTTAAAAACCTGGAAGGTCTTCGTCAAGAATTCGAAATAAAATTTGGCAACATTTTCAATAGCAGAACTTCTGACACAATACCGAAGCCCATTTGGTCTGACGATTTTTCATCGTCCGACCAATAAGTATAAATAAATACCCAGATTACCCCAGTTTTCCTTCTAATAAAAATAAGGGATGACCGCTCTTTTTCTTTTGACTAAATTTTTTTATGATGAAAAAACAATTATTCTCTGCTCAAATCATTTTCAGCCTGGCCTTGCTTTTGCCGCCGCTGACGCCCCATACGCAAACGCTTGGCGATCCTGAAGCCCTGCCTTTTACCCTTCAGTTGGAACCAGTGACGCAGGCTGGCCTCCCTGGACTCCATTCTTTTGCTATTGGCAAGGTTAACGACTGGTGGGTACTGATTGGAGGGCGTATCAATGGGCTGCACGGTTTCTTCATCGCCACGGGTTTTCCTGACGACAAAGCCAACGCCGATATATTGCTCCTCAATCCGGAGGACGGCACCCTTCGCTCCTTCCCGGTGGAGGACATGAACCTGCCCTTTGTGGATGCCCTTCGCGCCACCAATCCGCAGTATGTGCAGGATGAGAACCTGCTTTATATTACTGGAGGCTTCGGGAAAGATATTGGCAGTGGAACATTCAAAACCTTCCCGGTACTTACCGTTGTTGACCTGCCTCTGCTCCGGTTGAAAATGTTGAATGGTGAAAACCCGGAAATGGCATTTCTGCAAATAGAAGAATCAAGGGTGCAGGTCTGTGGTGGTGAAATGGGGAAAATGGGCGATTGGTTTTATCTGGTTGGCGGGCATAAATTTTCTGGTCTGTATAACCAAAACGGCGCGCCCCAATTTACCCAAACCTATACCAATGAGATCAGGCGTTTCAAAATTGGCAACAATGGCGGGAACCTTGCGATTAGTGACTATTCAGCGCACCACGACTCCATAAACCTGCATCGTCGCGATTTCACCCTGGCACCATTTATCCGACCCAATGGCACGGAGGCAATGTGCCTCTATGGCGGCGTTTTCCGCCCCGATGCTGACCTTCCGTATTACAATCCGGTATTCATTGAGGAGAACAATATTTTTGAAATGGATGCCTCCTACGAGCAGTTATTCTCCCAATACACCTGCCCTGTGGTGCCACTTTTTGATGACAAGGATAGCTCGATGTATACTGTTTTTTTTGGCGGGTTAAGCGTTCATTATTGGGATAATGGCTTAAAATATGACGAAAGGGTACCTTTTGTTAAGGACATCATCACCTTTCGGCGCCAGGCCGACGGTACGAGTTTGGAGTTTGTGCTGCCGCAAAGTTTCGATGAATTGCTCGGGTCAAACATGGTTTTTGTTCCTGCTGAAAATGCGCCAAAGTATCCAAATGAAGTGTTTAAACTTCGCGCCATGAACGGCCCGACGTTTGTGGGATACCTCTATGGGGGCATTCATGCGGAAATACCAAATTTTACGCCTTCGAGTGCCAGCAAGCGGATGTTCAAAGTGTACATCACCCCGAAACAACTGCCATCAGCGACCAGCAAGCCGGAAACAGCACCTGCTTTGCGCGTTTTCCCTAATCCTTTTTCCAGCAGTGATGCATTACAAATCCAGGGAACAGAAATGCTCCACCAGATAGAATTGCTACGGATGGATGGGCACTTGGCGGCTGCGTTTTCACAAGTTCCGACTGGCCGGTTCAGTGCGCTGGAACGGCTGCTGCAAGCCCAGCCCAGCGGGCTTTATATGCTGAAATATTCGAGCGAGCATGGCAATCATTGCTTAAAGGTTGTGAAGCAATAGCTCCCGATGGTTGATATATCCCGACCAGTGGTTGAACAAATTTTTGATTGCTGTTGACGACCTGCACATTTGTACCATCAGTTGAAAACATGCAGTTGGCAACAAACAAATCATTAAAAATCAAAAATTTAAGTAACATGAAAAAGCAAATCTTTAGCATCTGTTTCCTGGCCGGTTTAATGTTCAGTCTTAGTTCCTGCGGTAAAGACCGGGAAGAAATCAAAGCGGCCATCGCTGAAACGCAGATTTCCTACCTTATTGAAAGTGCCCTCCAGGAAAGCATGGATGGCCTGAGCGCCCAGGTGGCTATGATGACCGACATGGCACAACAACAAGTGTCGGAACAGTGTGGTGTAACCAAGGACTCCACCATTGTCACCGACAAACAAACGGTCATCGGCAGTGCCCACTACACCACCCAATATTCCTGGACATTGGCTTGTACGAACGATCTAAGTCCCCTCAACTTCGATTTCATCTGTCACAGCACAGGCACGTACAACAACAACCGCATGAGTTCCAACGACGCAGGCGATGCTAATTGGGCACTTACAGGGCTGAGCGCTGGTGTAAATGAGTTCACGGCGAATGGTATATACACCCGAAACGGCGAACAGACTTTTAAGGCTGAGGGCATCATCACCGAATCAAACTTGAACGTCGTGGTGTCGAACCTAAAAGTGGACAAAGGCAGCCAGAAAATTACGGGAGGCACGGCAGAAGTCAATGTACACGGCTCGGCAGATTCTGGAGAAAGCTTCGACTTCGATGGAAAAATTGTTTTCTTAGGGAATGGCAAGGCAAAGGTGACGGTGAATGGCAAGACCTTTGTGATTGGGCTTTGATGTTCAGCAGGTAGCTGCCGTAATTCGGCCCGACCTTGGTGTGTATTGAAAAAGGACCGCGTAGCAACGATACTGTAGCACTTCGGAATGTGCCGTTTTTCACCGAAACCTACAATGTCGCCGTTACGCGGTTCTTTTTATTTCATCTCCTTTCAAGATGCTCTATGTCTTCTGTATCAATTTCGCTTTTCACGGCCAAATTCCAGCAATCCCCCACTCGACAGGCTCCGTATTCGATTGGCCATTTGCCTGTACTTTTCTATGCTGGGAGCAATTGTCCGTTGCTAGTTTACTTGCCGCTGTAGTACTTGTGCAGTTTAAGTCGCGGTATCCAATGCGATCAGTTTCCCGGGCACCGAACAATTCAGGATGCAGATACTTCCCTTTTTCGTCGGCTCTTTTTTCTACCTCAGGCACTACCCGGTGCGCTTGCGCGTAGGCATCGTTGCGCACACCGGTCACCTGCCAGCTAACTTTTACATTGGATTTGTCAGTCTGAATAAGGAATTTATTGTCCTTAACTTCCTCTTTTACAATGGCTTGTGCAAATTGACCAATACAAGTTAGTTGGTACTTGAACGAGATGTTTTCTACGTCAAAATAGCCTGGTAGTTCAACCGTGGCAAAACCTTTCGCATCGGTGACTGCATTGCCGTTGTAAATATTCATCTTAAGCACACCAAGTGGCCAGGCTCAAAAAAATACTGAGGAGGAGTTGTATGTTTTTCATATAGGTATGATCCAATTTTTGGATGTCATGAATGCGTATTATTTTATGCACAAATGATAATTTGCCGCCTTTTGACTAAAATCAATGACTTGAAATTCCTTAAGAAGCCGTTGCTTTACGGCCTGTTCTTATATCAAGAAATTCTAACTCAAACTTCTGTAACATAAAACTATGCTCCTGATGAAGCAGCTCCTTACCCTTATTGTGTTTTGTTGTGTCACTTTTTGCAGCCTGATGGCCCAAGATGCCACACCGCTCATTCAACGCTATTTGCTTGAAAATCAAGAAAAAATGCACCTGAGCCGAGCGCAAGCTTCCGACGGTTGGGTGATTTCGGATCAATACATTACCCAACACAATCAGGTGACACAAGTGTATGTGCAGCAAATGTTGCATGGACTGAAACTCTACAATGCCATAAGCTCGGTTGCCATAAAAAACGGCGAGGTTGCGGCTTTTAACAGCCGATTTACGCCCAATACTGCGCTGCTACTCAACGCCACTCCAGGGATGGAACAATGGAGTGCAGCGAAAGCGGTTGCTCAAGCCGCAAAAAACCTCAACATCCCTGTAAGCAATATTCGGGCTGCGGAAGGTCACGACAATAAAGAAACCGCGTTCCTCTTTACCGCAGATGGCGGCGTGCGGGCTCCTATCAAAGTATTTTTGCTGTATCAAAAAACAGCAGAAGCCATACGTCTTGCCTGGAACGTAGAAATACAGTCCAAAAGCGACTGGTGGCATGTCAGGGTAGATGCTATGACCGGCGAAATCCTGGATAAGGGCAATTACACGGTTTATTGTGATTTTGGCGCAGGGAAGCATGTGCATAAGCATGCGGATGTAGCTGCCCGCAAATTTCCAAGCCCCGAAGCAACTGCTTCTGCCCCGGAAAGCCTGGGGGCCAGCTATCGTGTGTTCCCATTTCCGGGCGAAAGCCCTTTGCACACAAACAGGGTACTGGTTACCGACCCTGCTGACCCCATCGCGTCTCCTAATGGATGGCATGATACAAACGGCCAAGCTGGTGCAGAGTACACCATTACACGGGGCAACAACGTGTATGCCTCGGAGGATAGGGATGATAATAATGTTCCAGGCTACAGCCCCAATGGTGGGCCTGGTTTGATATTTGATTTCCCATACAACCCGCTGCAACAGCCATTAGCCTGGCAAGATGCTGCCATTACCAATTTGTTTTACGCCAACAATTTCATGCACGACATGACCTACAACCACGGGTTTACGGAAGGTGCCGGAAATTTTCAGGAAAACAACTACGGCAACGGCGGCATTGGCAATGATGCCGTACAAGCGGATGCCCAAGATGGCTCTGGCACCAACAATGCCAACTTTTCTACGCCCGTTGACGGCCAAAAAGGCAGGATGCAAATGTACATCTGGACGGGTGGCGGCGTGCCTGTTGGTGACAGCATGGCTGTAAATTCGCCTGGAAGCATTGCCAAGATTTATGCTGCGCCAGCTGCTAATTTTGGCCCAATCTTAACAGATCCAATTACCGCTAATATTGTAAAAGTTGAAGATGAAACAGCGCCTACATTCGATGGTTGCCAAACCATCGCCAATGTAGCGGCGATCAGCGGGAAAATTGCGGTGATAGATCGGGTGGGATGTCAATATACCGTCAAGGTGAAAAACGCTCAGGCCGCTGGGGCCATCGGCGTAATTGTCGTTCAAAATTCAGCGGCCCCTGCTTTCAAAATGCCGGGCGCTGATGCTACCATTACCATTCCTTCTGTCATGATAACCAAAGCAAATTGGGACATTTTACAAGCGGAATTGAATAATGGACCCGTTAATGTCAGTATTCTCCCTACTCTTGGTAAAGCTGACCGGGACAGCGATGTTGACAATGGTATCATTGCCCACGAATTCGGGCATGGTATTTCCAACCGCTTAACGGGCGGCCCTTCCAATTCAGGTTGCCTTGGCAACGCCGAACAAATGGGCGAAGGCTGGAGCGATTATTATACCTTGATTAGCACTATTGTCCCCAATGACACGAGAAACACCCGACGTGGCATCGGAAACTATTCGGATGGTCAATCAATCATCGGATCGGGAATACGGAACAAGATTTATTCCACGGACATGTCCGTGAACAACTATACCTATAGCGCGCTGCCCGGTACAGGCGGCCAGGTGCACGCCATGGGGGAAATTTGGGCGACCATGTTGTGGGATTTGACCTGGGATTTGATCGATGAATATGGTTTCGAGCCCAATGTGATGCTGGCAACCGGCGGCAACAACATCTCACAGCGTTTGGTTACCGATGGTTTTAAGCTGCAACACTGCAACCCCGGCTTCGTAGATGGCAGGGAGGGTATTTTGTTGGCGGATAAAATGAACAACAACGGGGCCAACCAATGCCTGATCTGGAAAGCATTCGCCCGCCGTGGTCTGGGGTTTTCGGCCAGCCAGGGCAGTAGTGACAGCTACACGGATGGTGTACAGGCTTTTGACCTTCCGTCAATCTGCCAGGTAGCCACCATAGCACCAATTGCCGGCTTCAATGTCAATCTTACGAGCCGCTGCCTGGAACTGGCAACCTTTGAATTTAGCGATGCATCACAAAATCTGGTGCAATATTGGCTCTGGGATTTTGGCGATGGCAATACCTCAACGGAAACCAATCCAAGCCATAACTACGCGGCTGAGGGCACCTATACCGTAACCTTAACAGTGGCCAACAATATTGGTACGAATACGCTGGTAAAAACGAATCTGGTAACCGTCTCGGCCATTTCACCGATTGTGGTTAACGGTACGACCATCTGCGAGGGGCAAAGCGCGAGCTTGACTGCGGCACCTGGTATAGTAGGCAATACCGCCGAATGGTCCGATGCCAACGGCAACTTCCTGTTTGCCGGCACGACTTTTAACACGCCTGCATTACTCGCTACGACAACTTTCAAGGTCAATGAGGCTGAGCCTGCGCCGATTAACAAAGTTGGGCCAGAAACCTTTGGTGATGGTGCCAACCATAGCTCCAATTTTAGTGGCCAGGTGCGGTTTATGGCCGTGAAACCGTTCACGATCCTGTCTGTCCTGGTTCGGGCGCAGGGTTCCGGTAACCGAACCATCAATCTGTTTGATTCATTTGGCGCAATCGTTGCATCCGCTACAGTGAACATTCCTGATGGGGATAGCCGCATTAACTTGAACATTAAAGTCCCAGGAGCAGGTATCTTCTCCTTAGGAGTCGGGGCAAATGCAAATTTATTCCGCAACATTGCTGGAACCGTCTATCCATTTACCATTCCGGGACTGATGTCGATCACTGGCTCCAGCGGTGGCAACCAGACCCGTTATCACTATTTCTTCGACTGGGAAGTGCAAGAAACACCTTGCCGCAGCACCACCACGGATGTTACGGTAAATGTAACACCCGGACCAGTCGCCATTTTTAGCCATACAACCAATGGATTAACGGTATCATTCACGAACCTTTCAACAGGCAACCCCAACAGCATCGCTTGGGATTTCGGTGATGGCAACACGTCAACGATGACAAGTCCTACCCATGTTTATGCAGTCCCCGGCGTTTTCACCGCCACGCTTACGGTGAGTGATGGAAATTGCACCACTGTATTCACACGGGTCATTGACTTTACATCCAGCACCAATACCTTAAACCAAGCTGTATACGGCGTTGAAATATCACCGAACCCTGCGACAGAAACGGCGAACCTGAGCATTTCCGGCAACCCAGGCGGCCAGTTCGTGCGGGTGGCTTTGTTCAGTACCGACGGCAGGTTGGTGCAGGATCAGCGCTATGATGTTTGTCGGAACGCGGTGGTTCAATTGGATTTGAAGGGGTTGACAGCGGGATTGTATGTGGTGAAAGT
>Ga0163144_10016184_pt1 | contig 15297 bp, 14 predicted proteins | sample OliLak19BULKMAT1_FD_123175 | JGI IMG/M metagenome (GOLD analysis project Ga0163144, IMG submission 123175) | Freshwater microbial mat bacterial communities from Lake Vanda, McMurdo Dry Valleys, Antarctica - Oligotrophic Lake LV.19.BULKMAT1 | ecosystem: Environmental > Aquatic > Freshwater >... | reverse complement strand
GTCGAGATCTGATGCGTCGATCCGTTCGCGCCAGAAATGCCCGCATTCAGGCGATCAACGCCGCAAAACCCATCCGCAATTTCAAACCGGCCGAATTCATGCATGTTGGCTCCGGCGGCCACAGCCGCAGAGCAGCGCAAAGCCTGCCCCGGCGGTGGCGTCCTTGCTGAATAACTTTGCCGGGTTGCCTGCCAGCATTAGCGCAGAAGCGCCGATCAGCAATGCACCGACAATTGCAACCAGCGACATGCGCTCGCCTAAGAAAAGGGTGGCCACCACAATCGTGATCAGCGGTCCCGTGGCACGCGCAAGTGGATAGACGACGGACAAGTCGCCGCCGCTGCGGTAGGCGCGATCAAGCAGCAGAAAGTAAATGAGGTGCAGCACCCCGCCGCCAATGATGACGGCGACCATTGTTGGGGAAAACACAAAGCTGTTGGCCAGAATCAGGAACAGCGAAAACGGCGTCAGCGCCACCGTCGCGACGATGGCCGATAACGCCAGTACGCCGATACCGCCGCCACATTTCTTCAGCAGGTAGTTCCAACCGGCGTGAAGGACGGCAGCCGCGATCACGAGCGACAGTGCGTAAGTGCTCAAGTCCGGGTCAACTGACGTTGAAAGGGCGAGATCGAGTATTGGCGAGGTGTTTTAGGCAAAAACCCTCTGAAAAGCCCACCAGTGCTGGAGTTTACTTGCCGGCATCTTCTCCAAACCCAATTCCCGTTCGTGGTGAGCTTGTCGAACCACGAGTGGGCCACGTTGAAACAACGGCTTGCATCCATGTCCTTCGACAGGCTCAGGACGAACGCTGGGTTTTGAGAAGTTCTCTGCCGCAAACTAAGGCCGCATGGCGTGAATGATCTCCAGATAGTCCTTGCGGTCGGAAGTGAAAAATCCGCGACGGATGAGGCAGTCCAGCGCAACCAGCGCGGCGTCCACGGTGAACTCATACGGATCGTCTTCCAGCCGCGTCAACATTTCTGCAATGGGCACACACTGGAATGCGCTCACTTCGCCGTCGTTATTCTGCGGCACGAAATCTTCGGGCAGGAGGATGTCATGGACGAACATGATTTCGTGGTGCAAGCCTTCCTCGACCTCGCGTTTGCAGCGAACCACCCCAGCGCCGTGCGCAGTGATCGCCAGCTCCTTCGCGATGCCAGCTTCTTCAAAACTCTCCTTGACAAGCGTATCGAATGCGCCCATCCCACGGGAAATTCTGCCCGCGGCAAGATTGTCCAGTTTGCCGGGGTCGACCGCCTTGTTGTCGGCGCGGGTACTTAGCCACATATGCAGTTCATCGCCTCTCATGGTCAGACCATTCAGATGCGAGGCGTACATGGTCAGGCCGAAATACCTTGAGGCTGCGCGTTCGATATGAAACAGCGGCGTCGCATAGAAGGATTCCGCGACCGTCACGAGCTCGCCTCGCCAGCCGTCGATTACCGTTTCCGTTGCCAGCGATTCCACGACTTCTGCGATGGCGACACTGCGATGCAATGGTGTTAGAAAATCCCCCAGCATGCCGACACCGCGCGCGCGCACCGAAAAATATTCGGGCCATTCGGAAAGGTGAGCGGTGAAGGATCGCTTCATCCACCCTGCCAGCACGCCTTCGACCGTAAATGGCAACAAACTGTCTGCCGGGTCAAACGCGCATGCGGTTTGCACAAATGCGTCCAGGTCTCTTTGCATTGAAATGCACCGGTAATTTTTTACAATGGTAACGCAAACGTAACACGGCGTCGGGTTTAACGTAGAAACCTCAGTTGACCGCTTAACTTGACCAATAGGTACTTGATATGTTTGAAGATTACCGCGTTCTGGTCGTTCACCATTTGGGTGACAACGCTACGGGTGTGATTGCACGCTTTTGCAGCTCTCTGGCAGCGTTGCTCCTCCTGGCAGGGTGAAGCCTGCTTCGTCGTCGCGCCTTGCCAGAAAGCTGCAAAAACGCACACTCACACCCGTCCAACTGAGGATTCTAGGTTTAACGTGGCAGTTACCCGGCAGAGTTACCCGGCAGAGTTACCCGACAGGCGAGGTATTCTCAACATTTCGGTTCGCTCGCCAGCGCGATTTCCTTCAAGCCCGACAGGCTGCTAGACTTCGCGGCTTCGCGGGTCAACCTGCAGCGGCAACCGCCGGGCGTTTACCGGTTTGGAGCGGAAAATGAAGGTCATCGTGATGGGGGCGGGCGTCATCGGCACCGCCAGCGCCTGGTATCTGGCCAAATGCGGGCATGAAGTAACGGTCATTGATCGTCAGCCCGGCGCGGGGCTGGAAACCAGTTTCGCCAATGGCGCACAAATTTCCGTTTCCCAGTCGGAGCCGTGGGCCAATCCTTCTGCGCCGTTCAAAGTGTTGAAGTGGCTGACGCAGGAAGATGCGCCGCTGCTGTTTCGCCCGAAATTTGAATGGCACCAGCTTTCATGGGGCATACGCTTCATGATCGAGTGCCTGCCCTGGCGATTTCGCCACAACATCCGCGAAATGGTCAATCTTGGCCTGTACAGTCGGCAGGCGCTGCAGGAACTGCGTCAGGAGACCAATATTGAGTATGATCATCTGACGCGCGGCATCCTGCAGTTTTACACCAGCAAAGCCGATTTTGAGGCGGGTAAGGAAGCGTCGGTGTTGTTGCGCCAGTATGGGATCGAGCGCGATGTGAAGACCGTTGAAGAAGCGATTGCCATCGAGCCCGCACTGCACCAGATTCGCGATCGACTCGCCGGTGCTACCTATTCATCGACCGACGAATCCGGCGACGCCTTCAAATTTACCCAAAACCTGGCCGCCTTATGTGAAGGCAAAGGCGTGACCTTCAAATATGGCGCCATGGTGGAAGCCATTGAAACCGACATCGGCAAAATCAGCGGTGTGCGTCTGCGCCATTCAACCGGCCATACCGAGACCGATACCGCCGACGCTTACGTCTGTGCCATGGGCAGCTACAGCTACCTCATGTTGAAACCCGTTGGCATCACCATCCCGGTCTATCCAGCGAAGGGTTATTCGGCCACGCTTTCCACCGATGGCTTCGAAGGTGCGCCGATGGTAAGCCTTACCGATGAGGCCATGAAGATTGTTTTTTCGCGCATCGGCGACCGCATGCGCATCGCCGGTACTGCCGAACTAGATGGCTACAGCACTCACCTTTCACTGGTGCGTACCGAAGCGCTGGTCAGGCGCGCGCGTGAACTCTTTCCCAATGCCGCCGATTACGATCACCCGGTCTATTGGACCGGGCTGCGCCCGGCAACGCCATCAAATTGTCCGCTGATCGGCCGCACCAAATACCCCAATCTGTTTCTCAATACCGGTCACGGCACGCTGGGCTGGACTGAGGGTTGCGGGTCGGGTCGCGCACTGGCCGATCTGGTTTCCGGCAGGAAACCCGATGTCGACTATCAATTCTTGCAATAGCATTCATGGACACCATTACGCTTGCCGATATCCAAGCTGCCCGCGAGGTACTGAAAGGCCATGTTGCCAATTCCCCATGCATGTATTCACGAACGCTGTCGGAAATTACCGGCGCGCAGATTTATCTCAAGTTTGAAAATCTGCAGTTCACCGCCAGCTTCAAGGAACGCGGCGCGCTGAACAAACTGGTGTCGCTCAGCGCGCTGCAACGAAAGAACGGTGTCATTGCGGCATCGGCAGGCAACCACGCGCAAGGCGTTTCGTATCACGCCACCAGACTGGGCATTCCTTCCACCATCGTGATGCCAAAATTCACGCCCAACGTGAAAGTGGAAATGACCCAGCGACATGGCGCCGAGGTGGTGCTATTCGGTGAGAATTTCGATGAGGCCAAGACGCATGCGCTGCAACTTGCAATTGAACGCGGGCTCGAGTTTGTCCATCCGTATGACGACAACAAAGTCATCGCCGGGCAAGGCACCATCGCGCTTGAAATGCTCGAGACGTTTCCGCAACTCGAAATGCTCTGTGTAGCAATCGGCGGCGGCGGCTTGATCAGTGGCATGGCAACCGCCGCCAAAGCGATCAAACCTGATATCGATGTGGTCGGTGTGGAAACATTACGCTTTCCTTCCATGGCTGCTGCGATTAACGGCACTGTCGCCACCTTTGGACAATCTACGATTGCCGAAGGCATTGCGGTGAAGGAGCCCGGCAAAATCACCCGCGGCATCGTCGAAAAACTGGTTTCCGATATCGTGCTGGTGGATGAAGGTGATATCGAGGAAGCGATCGTGATGCTGCTCGAAATCGAAAAGACCGTGGTTGAAGGTGCGGGTGCGGCATCGCTCGCGGCGTTGATGAAATATGGTGCGCGTTTTAAAGGCAAACACGTAGGATTGGTGCTGTGCGGGGGAAACATTGATCCCTTGATGCTGGCCGAAATTATCCAGCGCGGCATGGTGCGCTCCGGCCGCCTGTCACGCCTCAAAGTGGAGCTGCGCGACACGCCCGGCGCATTGGCGCGCATTACCGGTGTGATCGCCGAAGCGAACGCCAATGTCGAAGAGGTGCACCATCAACGCGCCTTTACCAATCTGCCGGTACAAAGCGCGGAAGTCGAGTTCGTGCTCAAGACCCGCAATGCTGCGCACGTACTCGAGATTGTCGAGCGTCTTTCTGCAGCGGGATTCAAGGCGCACGCGCCGACGGGCGCTGATCGTTAAGAAAGCCCCAGATTCACCAGGCGCTTTCGCAAGAGAATTACGATGATGAAGGCGCACAAGGCGAGCTTACAGCCGTGATGTTCGGCAAAGAAGCCGTCCAGCATGCCTTTGGGACGATCATCCTTGCCGAAGCCCACGCCCGCACGCCCGCACCGATATAGATGATGGACGGATAGCGGTCAATCCAATGGAGAATTAACGTGCTGCCGAGCATGATGATCGCAATGATTGTCAGCGGCGCCGGCACCACCGCAGGAAGCTGCCGTTTGCAGCGTTGGCGGCGGCGAGCACGTTATCCACGCCCGTGATGGCGTCGGCGACGACAATGGTCTGGATCGCAGTCCGGAAGTTGGTTGCACCGGCAACGTTGTCATGCGCCTCTGCGCCTGACTCTTTTTCCATTTGGCAAGCGATCCAGATAAGGGCGATACTGCCAACGAGTAAAAAGCCCGGGATCTTCAGCAGCCAGACCACCGCCATCGATAGGACAGTGCGAACGACAACCGCGCCGATGGCACCCAGAAGACCGCGTTTTTCTGCAGATGCGGCGGCAGGTTGCGTGCGGCCACATCGATGACGATGGCGATGACGATGGCGATGGCGCTGGCGCTGGCCAGTACCAGATCGATGACGATCATCGTCAACAGCGCCGACAAGAACTGCAATGACATTATTTCCATGTAAACCTCTATTTGGTTGCTCAGTGACTGCTGCAATCACCTTTACGGGCAAAGTCACCAGACTTGAGGAATGGCACGATGGAGTTCGGCCAATCAGAGGGAGCCTCGACCTGCTGGTCAAGGTCTCGTTCACGCAATCAGGATTGCGCCCACGTAACCGGGGATAAACCCGTGCTGACGACTACGTGGAGGGAAACTTGGCAATCACCGCGAACGACTGCCCTCAGTACCAGGGCGAGACGATGACGGCGACATATTTTTGGTCAATTTTCACGGAGGCCACCCCGGACCTTCAAGACCCCAGAAATCTTCGGGCTGACAATTCTGCACGTGGCACCAAGAATGGCCCTTAAGGCTACCAAACACAAAAATAAGGGAGCAGCCGTTAAGTGGAAACCATTTTGCCTCCAAGGGCAGGACCTGCTGCGCTATTTAGTGACCGCGATATAAGCGAAGCGCTGCACGCCAGCAACATGTTTTCATCCGCGACTGCAGCGGAGTTGCTGGTGTTTTCTGCTTCTTGCCTGGTTGAATTGGCGAATGGAACGCCAGGCTTACATGCTTGTTAAACTTGCGCTCCCGCTGCAATGCGAATACAGAGGTCAATTTGGACGCCCCCCTTAAAAGCAAAAGTGGTCTGGTACGCATTCAGCGCGCTTTTTTCTATTCGATGGCAGGCTTGTCGGCGGCGGTCAAACATGAGCATGCGTTTCGCCAGGAATTGTTTCTGGTGATCTTGTTGCTGCCGGTCGCATTGTTCCTTCCTCTGACCTTGGGGGAAAAAGCGCTGCTCGTCGCCACACTGCTGCTGGTACTCATCGTTGAGCTGCTCAATTCCGCCATCGAGGCCGTGGTGGATCGTGTCAGTATGGACCTTCACGACCTGTCCAAGCGTGCCAAGGATCTGGGTAGCGCAGCCGTGTTTCTCAGTTGCACCATCGTGATCGTCGTGTGGAGCGGCATCGCCGGTCCTGTCATCTTCAAATTGCTGGCTTCAGTGAGGTGAGCATGTCTTCCCGCCAATCGCCACCCATGGTCACCGCGCAGTCCGCTGCCCGCGCAGCCCGGGCCCAGGTCTGGAAACATAGTGCTCAAACCGCAAACCCCCCACCCAGCTTGCCGTTTGAAGCAATTTAGCATTGACGGGCTCGTCAATGCTGGCTCTACGTCAACTGCCTTGCAAGCGGATCTTGTTTGTAAAACGCCTTAAGCTGCTGATAGACGGCAGGAAATGTCTCGTGGACATCCTCGGGCATTTCAAAAAATACCTCCGAAATGACTGCGAAGAATTCCGCAGGGCTCTGCGCGGCATAGGGGTCAATCAGGATTGCATCCAACGCCCTGCCGCCATCCCTGCGGGCGAGTGCATCGGCTTCATCGACCTGTTTGCAAAACGCCAGATAGGCGGCGAGAAACGTGCGCTTCCAGGTTTCTTTGCTCATGCCACGATGCAGCGGCGGATAGCCGTTGGCTTCACCATTGAGCATGTCGAGCTTATGCGCGAATTCGTGGATGACGACGTTATAGCCGTCCCCGCGATCCATGGCGTTTTCCGTATGCGCCACATCGGCATGTGACAGCACAACCGGCCCGCCCAGCCATGCTTCGCCCGCCAGCGGGTCGCGGGTCGTGTGCACAACGCCGAACTCATCCATGACATCGTGCGTCTTTGCAAACTGGCCGGGATAGACAATGATTTCCCGCCAGCCATCGTAATAGTCCACATCGAGTTCGAGTATCAGGATGCAGGCTTGCGCGGCGATCTGGATGCGGACGAGTTGATCAACCTCGAATTCCGCTGCGCCGACAATGTTCTTTCTCGCCAGGAAATCGGACGCGATCAAACGCAAGCGGCGATTTTCTTCGACCGTCAAGCGTCGTACAAATTGGTAGTCCGCCGTCGCATGATTCCATGCGGCAAGGTCGATCAGCGCGACCTTTTTTGAGGTCAATGCCCGCGCGCTGCGGAGCGCGCGCTGAGTAGATCGAATCAAAGGTCGAAACAGGTTTTCCAACATCGCTTGTAAATTGCGCTGGGTCTGCGCTTTTCAAGCACGCTTCTGCAGATTGCTGCTGATTTCAACAAATCGCTGCGCAAATTTTCCGATGCTCAGCGGCGCGGAGCCCTCAGCCTTGTTGTTGACGACGACATACACCGGAAATCCTGCGGAGAGTGTTCTTACGCTTTCCTGAACGAGACTTTCGCGGCTGTCCGGGTCTTCGTCGACTAGCTGGTTAAATGGAAAGTACTTCGCCTTGGCGGTCTCGTATTTGAATCCAGAGTGCAGACTCCAGCGCGCCACGAACGGCCCCGCGTCCATCGAATGTGCGAGTTCAATCTGTTTGCCCGGTGCCGGCATACGCGCTTGGCTTGCAACGCAAAATCTGACACCAGTAACATTGAGGCATTTGAAAAATCGATCGGTCAGCAGTTCGCGATCGCGGACTTCTACGGCATAAAGCGGGCCGTGCGGTAGCGCTTTGAGAAAGCGATACAGGCGGTTAATAAATATGTCGGGGTCGTTGGTGAATGCGCGGCCCAGCGGAGGGCACTGGAATACCAGCGGCCCGGCTTTCAAGCCCAGTCCGGCGCTACAAGGCGAGACCAATTCCCTGATGGCGTAATCGACATCGAGAAATACCGGGCTGTCGCTGAATTCGCCGCTGTCGCTGCGCAGATACGGACTGGTGATGGCCATCGGCGCTTTGATGAGAAAACGAAAATCATCAGGTACTTGCGATGCGTATCGTGCGTAATCGGCTTCACCGATGGGCGCATAAAACGTGCGGTCGATGCTCACGGTGCGCATCAGCGGATGTTTGCTGTACGCAGCAAGGCCATCGCGCGAAAGCTGCGCATCACGATAGTCGCCGTCGTACACGAGGCCATTCCATCCGGGAAACGACCACGACGATGTACCCAAATGCAACATCGGTGGCAGCGCTTGCCCGAGGGAGAGTTGTTCTGGCGTTGGCACTGCCGCTGCCACTTGTGCAGACATTGCAGCGGGTTTTGTTATGACGCGTTTTGCCTTCGCCGCAGGCGCAGGAGGTGCCTGTGGCGAAGGCTCGGCAACGCCGAAGAAGTCTGGCTGCGCAAAAGGTGGCTGAGTAGGCAAAGTGGATTGACACGGAGGGCCGGGGACGGATCACGATATTATTGGAAAAACGCGTAGCGTACATTTTGTGAAAAAAGGAAATTCGGATGATGAAGAAAACGTGGTTTGCCTTGCTGGGACTGTTTGCGGGATCAATCTGTAGCACGGCGTATGCGCAGTGGAGAGCGGAATCCGGATTAGTGCTCGTCGGCAAAGTGGTGACGATGAACGACGCAGGAGACGTACATCCGAATGCGCGCATCTGGCTGGCCAACGGCAAGATCATGGCAATCGCAAAGGCCGGTGAGACGTTGCCAGATGAAGCCAGGGACGCCGTGGTTATCGAAACCAAGGGGGCGATTTATCCCGGCATGATCGACCTGCACAATCACCCTGATTACGGCATCTATCCGCTGATGCCGATCACGAAGAAGTACGCAGATCGATACGAGTGGCGCTGGTACGACGCGGTCTACAACAAACGCATTACCGCCCCGCAAGAATTGATGACACGCGCTTATTACTTCGATCTTGGATTGGAGATGGGCCGCTACGGCGAGTACAAAGCGCTCGCAGGCGGGACCACCACGATTCAGGGCGGCGGCGCACTCAATCGCGGCTTGGCACCCGGCAAATACGGAAAATTTCAAGAGCTTCCCGGTGGCAGTCCGCCCCTGTTCGGCACCTCGGTGAGCACGGTCACGGCGCGCGAGGAATGTCTGGTCCGCAATGTTGAGTACTCACGGGTGGAATCGCGGGTGGCGACCAGCCGCGTCGATATCGGCAACAGCGCGAAGTCGTGGGCAGAAATGCAGGCCGAGAAGGCGAAGGGGCTGCTGGTGGTGCATCTGGCGGAGGGTGCTTCCTCGCGCATGGCGGGCGAATTCAATAGCGTCAAGGACAGTGGGTTACTTGGCCCAGAGTTGATTGCCATTCACGGGGTCGGATTGACCGAGCCGCAACTGATTGAAATGGCCAAGGTCGGTGCAAAGCTGGTGTGGTCGCCGTTATCAAATTTCATGCTTTATGGAAAAACTGCCAATGTAGCCGCAGCCAAACGCGCCGGCTTGTCAATCAGCCTTGCACCCGACTGGGCGCCCTCGGGTAGCAAATCGGTGTTGGGAGAATTGAAGGTTGCTGATCTGGTCAACAAGCACGCGCTCAACGGATTATTCAGTGATCGTGAATTGGTCGAGATGGTGACAAGAAAGCCCGCAGCAGCGATGGACTGGGGAAAACGGCTGGGGCAAATCAGCGAGGGATATCTAGCCGATGTCGTCGTCGTCGATGACCGCAATGCCGACGTGTACCGCAACCTCATTTCGGCAATTGAAGAAAATATCCAGATGGTCGTCGTGCGCGGTGAACCGCTGTATGGCGACGGGCCGTTGATGCAGGCGGTGCGCGGCACATTGAACGATATCGAAACCACATCCACGTTCAAGATTAGAAACAAGAGTCAGCGCACCAAGGCGATGGCACCCAACTGTGCGAGTACGGGATTGAATGTGCTGAGCGTTGCTGAAGTCAAGACGCGTTTGCAGGAAGGGCTGCGGTTTGAGCCTTCGTATGTCGCGAAGAAAGTTTCCACTGAGCAGATGAGCCGGGACTTGCAACGTTGTGAACTACCCAAAGCGGATGATCCGGTGAAGATAGCGGATGCAAAGCGCATGCTGAAATGCCGCTTTGGATTACCGTTCGAGAGAACGAACCTCAGCCCGCTGACGACGAATGAGGACCCGGAGTTTTTCTCGCGGTTGATGAAGAATCCGAACCTGCCGAAGTATTTGCAGGCGCTGCCGGCGTACTACCGGCAATAGCGCCATCGAGTGCGGGCGATCAGGGCGCCAGGCGCTCAAGCTTCCAGATGCCACCTGATAAGCGATAGCAAATGCGATCATGAAGGCGGCTGCGTCGCCCCTGCCAGAACTCAAAGAAGCTTGGCACGACGCGATAGCCGCCCCAGTGCGCCGGCCTGGGCGGATTCTCGCCATGCTCGGCGGAGAACGCGGCGAAGCGCGCTTCCAGTGCCGTGCGTGAAGGCAGCACCTCGCTCTGTGGCGAGGCCCAGGCACCAATGCGGCTCAGCACCGGTCGACTTTTGTAATATGCGTCTGAATCTGCCGCACTAACCGTCTCGACGCGGCCCTCGATGCGAATCTGGCGTTCAAGCTCGGGCCAGAAAAACAGCAATGCAGCGCGATTGTTGGCAGCAAGGTCCTTGCTTTTGTGGCTCTGGTAGTTGGTAAAAAACACCATGCCGCGTTCATCGTACTCCTTGATTAACACGACACGCGCCGACGGATAGCCACCGGCATCACAGGTGGCGAGCGTCATCGCGTTCGGCTCTGGCAGTTCCGCCTTGGTGGCTTCGCCAAACCATTTGTCGAATTGCGTAAATGGCGATGCAGCGACATCGCTTTCGTCCAGTGAGGCAAGTTTGTAGTCTGTGCGGAGATCGGCGAGTTTCATTGTTTTAACCTGAGTGATTTTTTGGCCATGCGTGCGATGCTACGCTCATGGGAAGGCTGCGCCAACGCTTGCAGCGGCATCCATTTCGCATCCAGCGATTCTTCGGAAATGGTGACGCGCGCATCTGTTGCCATGATGAGGTAACGCACATCGTAGTGCAAGTGTGCGGGTTCTGTTCCGTGCTTGCCGACACGCGCAGGGATGTCGTGGATGTCCACATCGAACACGACGGTATCGGCGAGGATCAAATTGGGAATGCCGGTTTCTTCCTGCGCTTCGCGCATTGCACCAGCGGCGGGGGATGCGTCGCTATCGTCGAGATGTCCGCCTGGCTGTACCCAGAGATTGAGCTTGCGGTGATGTAGCAGCAACGCGTGTGTAGCTGCGTGATTCAGGATCCATGCCGATCCGGTGACGTGTCCGTCACGGGTACTTCGTTTCCACCAATCGTGTCGATTCGACACAACAAACTGCGCCATTCTGCGGCGATGATTTTCTTCGTCGTGGTCCGTCGCGACGTGTGCAGCGAGCGCTGCGAGGAAAGAGTCCGTGTTCATGTTGGCTGCAAAAAATCTGCAATCATAGACTCTCCACGAAAAACGTGCGGCGTTTCCCCTGCTAAAAGCGCGTTGCACGATTACAACGACGTGTTGCACATTTCTGTAAATAATGCGTTATATTCCCTGCTGTGGTAAGGATTCACTCTTATTCGTTGCTGTGAATCCCGCGTAAGTTAATGTCATTTTGAAAACAACCTGGAGGATTTACATGGCCGCAAAGAAACCCGCCGCAAAGAAGCCCGCTGCTAAGAAACCAGCAGCAAAGAAGCCCGCCGCCAAGAAACCGGCAGCCAAGAAACCAGCAGCAAAGAAACCCGCAGCGAAGAAACCGGCAGCCAAAAAACCTGCAGCAAAGAAGCCCGCCGCCAAGAAACCAGCCGCAGCGAAGAAGCCAGCAGTCAAGCGCAAGCCCAATGCAGCCTTCATGAAGCCGATGACCGTCAGTTCCGTTCTTGGTGCCGTGATTGGTTCAGCACCGATGCCGCGTACCGAAGTCACCAAGAAACTTTGGGACTACATCAAGAAGAACAAACTGCAGGACGCCATCAACCGTCGCATGATCAACGCGGACGAAAAACTCAAGGCCGTCTTCGGCGGCAAGAAAGTCGTTTCAATGTTTGAAATGACCAAGCTTGTCTCGTCGCACCTGAAGTAATCGCCCGGGCGATTCGTCGCCTGCGCATAAACCGCACGTCGAGCCAAAGGCCGGTACACCCCAAGTGGTATACCGGCTTTTGTTTTCGTGACCATTGAATCGAAATTGCCATGAATGCCTCCTTGCAGAACCGCCTCTTTCGCCTGGTCAAACGACCTGTCGGTGAGCCCCGGCGCGATGATTTTGCATTCGACACGGAAGTCGTCGGGCAAATAGACGATGGCCAGTTTCTGGTCAAAACACTCTATCTGTCGCTTGACCCCGCCATGCGCGGCTGGATGAACGATGCCAGGTCATATATTGCTCCGGTCGCACTAGGCGAGGTGATGCGAGCGGGTGGCATCGGCACCGTAGTTGCGTCCCGGCATCCGAAGTTCAAAGAAGGCGACACCGTGAGCGGCATGTTGAACGTACAGGAATACGCTATTTCTGATGGCAAGGGCATGGTTAAAATCGATCCAAATCTCGCGCCCCTCACTGCATACCTGAACGTGCTCGGTATGCCCGGCATGACCGCCTACTTCGGCTTGCTCGAATCCGGCCAGCCGAAAGCGGGTGAAACACTGGTCGTGTCGGGTGCCTCCGGCGCAGTTGGTGCCACCGTAGGCCAGGTGGCAAAAATCCTTGGACTCAGAGTGGTCGGCATCGCTGGTGGCAAAGAAAAGTGTGACTACGCGATCAATGAATTTGGCTTCGATGCCTGCATCGATTACAAGAATCAGGATGTGCGCATGGGCTTGAAGGAAGCCTGCCCGGGGGGCATCGACATCTATTTTGATAACGTTGGCGGCGAGATTCTCGACATCGTGCTTACGCGCATCAATTTGAAAGCACGCATTGTTATCTGCGGTGCAATATCGCAGTACAACAACACGACACCCGTCAAAGGACCATCAAATTACCTTTCTCTGCTCGTCAATCGCGCGCGCATGGAGGGCATCGTCGTATTCGATTACGCCCCACGCTACAAGGAGGGCGCGATGCAACTGGGCCAGTGGATGGCCGAGGGTAAATTGAAATCGCGCGAACATATCGTTGAGGGATTGGAAACCTTTCCCGAGACGCTAATGAAGCTGTTTAAGGGCGAGAATTTTGGCAAGCTGGTGTTGAAAGTGGCTTAGGAGACCGCTTGAAGACAGAAGCTCTGGAGGGGCTCTCGGGCCATTTTTGCTCCGAACGCCGCGTCCTTGCTTGATTTGCGTTGTCGGATTGCATGAAAAAAGAGCCGGAAATTCCGGCTCTTTTCACTGGTGCATTGGAAAAACTGCTTGTTACGCGACCAGCTCCCGCAATACGTACGGCAGGATCCCACCGTGCAAATAGTAATCCACTTCGATAGGCGTATCGATACGCAACAACACCGGAACGTTTTGGATTGAGCCATCAATGCGCTTGATAACCAGCGTGACATCCATCTGCGGTTTGATGCCGGCCTCGACGCCAACGATATCAAAATCCTCATCGCCCCTGATGCCTAGTGACGTTACTGTATCGCCACCTTTGAACTGACACGGCAGCACGCCCATGCCAACGAGGTTGGAGCGGTGGATACGCTCGAAACTCTTGGCGATCACCGCCTTCACACCGAGCAGCTGCGTGCCCTTCGCTGCCCAATCACGTGACGAGCCCGTGCCGTACTCCTCACCGCCGAAAACGACAGTCGGTGTTCCTGCGGCAATGTAGCGCATGGCCGCATCGTAAATCGGCAGTTGTTCGCCTGAGGGTTGCATCAGCGTTAGTCCACCCTCGACACGGCTGCCATCGGCTTTGGCGGGAATCATCAGATTCTTGATGCGCACGTTGGCAAACGTGCCGCGCATCATCACGTCGTGGTTACCGCGGCGCGCGCCATAGCTGTTGAAATCGGCCTTGAGTACGTTGTTGTCGATGAGGAATTTGCCCGCTGGCGACGTGTCCTTGATCGATCCTGCAGGTGAGATGTGATCGGTGGTGACTGAATCACCGAACACCCCAAGCGCTTTGGCACCGTTGATATCGTGGGCTTTGCCTGCACCTGTGCCGAAGTTGGCGAAGAACGGCGGTTCAGCGATATAGGTGGACTTAGGCCAATCGTAGACCTGTCCAACGGTTCCCTTGATGTTCTGCCACAGAGGATTGTCGGCACCGAGATTTGAGTAGCGCGCGGTGAAAACGGCAGGGTCCATCGCAAAGCCCAGTACGCCAGCGATTTCGTGGCTGGTTGGCCAGATGTCTTTCAGATACACGGGGCCCTTGGTACCCTGGCCCACCGGCTCGGTTTGCAAATCGACCAGCACACTGCCCGCGATGGCGTACGCTACCACCAGCGGTGGCGAGGCAAGGAAATTGGCGCGAATATTGGCGTGAATACGCGCTTCAAAATTACGGTTGCCCGATAGCACGGCAGCACAGACGAGGTCGTTCTTCACAATCGATTCTTCAATCTGTTCAGCCAATGGTCCTGCGTTACCGATACACGTCGTGCAGCCGTAGCCCGCGAGGTAAAAGCCCATTTTTTCCAGATATGGCAACAAGCCGGACTTCGTCAGGTAGTCGGTAACAACACGGCTTCCCGGTGCCAATGATGTTTTGATATGCGGTTTGACGGTCAGGCCATGCTCCACCGCTTTCTTGGCAAGCAGACCCGCTGCCAGCATCACGCTAGGGTTCGAGGTATTCGTGCAGGATGTAATCGCTGCAATGAGTACATCGCCCGAACCCAGATCGACACCGTCCGCGGTCTGGAATCGTTTGCCCAAATCGCCTGCCGCTTTGGAGAATCCATTTTCGGTCGGTGGCTTGGAAAACAGCGATGTAAATTGCGACTTCATGTTGCCCAGTTCTATCCGGTCTTGCGGACGCTTTGGTCCGGCAAGCGAAGTCTTGATGGTGCACAGGTCAAGCGAAAGTGTCGTGGAGTAATCGCAGTCGCCGGCCATCGGCACGCCGAACATCCCTTGCGCCTTGAAGTAACTTTCGCATTTGTCGAGTTCGTCAGCCGTGCGGCCACCGGCGCGGAAATACTCCATGGTCGCTTCATCGACCGGGAAAAAGCCCATCGTGGCGCCGTATTCTGGTGCCATATTGGCGATGGTTGCGCGGTCCGGCACACTCAATGCGCGAGCACCTTCGCCGAAGAATTCCACAAACTTGCCGACCACTTTTGCGGCGCGCAGCATTTCCGTTACTGTAAGCACC
>Ga0163144_10016183_pt1 | contig 15298 bp, 13 predicted proteins | sample OliLak19BULKMAT1_FD_123175 | JGI IMG/M metagenome (GOLD analysis project Ga0163144, IMG submission 123175) | Freshwater microbial mat bacterial communities from Lake Vanda, McMurdo Dry Valleys, Antarctica - Oligotrophic Lake LV.19.BULKMAT1 | ecosystem: Environmental > Aquatic > Freshwater >... | reverse complement strand
AATGCCGCGAGCGCGTGGCGGCCCCGCGCATAATGAGCGGGGCAAGTGTGCAATCACCGAAGTCAGTCAGCTTGAGCTGCCGGTCAGCGCGCGCAGTGGCGCAATCCATGCGCGCCAGCATCAACGCTGACGCAGCAGCTCGCTGATGCGCTCGCCGCGGTCTACCGAATCGTCATATTTGAACTTCAACGTTGGCATTTGCCGCAGCTTGACCGTTTTTGAAAGGTGTTGCCGGTAGCCCTTGGCCTGCTCGTTGAGCAGGTTGATTGCCAGCTCCGATTCTTCTTTGTGCAGCGCCGTGACGTAAACCGTAGCCGCGCTGAGATCATGGCTGATCTCCACGTCTGACACGCTGCATTCTGGAACCAGCCGGCTGCGCACGTCCTCATGCACCAGCACGGCAACATCGCGCCGCAGCAAAGCGGCGACGCGATCAGAGCGATGAAACGGGGTACGCGCCATGGTCAGAGCGTACGCGCAATTTCAATGCGTTCGAAGCACTCAATCTGGTCGCCGGCCTTGACCTCATACCCGCGCACAGCGATGCCGCATTCCATGCCGTTGCGCACGTCGTCTACGATGTCCTTGAACCGCCGCAGAGATTCGAGTTCGCCGGTGAAAATGACGATGTTGTCGCGCAGTACCTTGATTGGCTTGTTGCGGCGCACGATACCGTCGATCACCATGCAGCCGGCCACCGCGCCGTACTTGGAGTTGCGGAACACTTCGCGCACTTGCGCGGTACCCAAAATGTTTTCGCGCACTTCAGTGCCAAGCATGCCGGTAAGCGCTTTCTTGACCAGATCGATAGCTTCATAAATGATCGAGTAGTAATGCACTTCGACATTGTTGTCGGAGAGCACCTTGCGCGCCTGCGCATCCGCACGCACGTTGAAGCCGATCACCACCGCCTTGGTGCTGACCGCCAAGGTGGCGTCGCTTTCGGTCACCCCGCCCACGCCGGAGCCAACGATGTTGACCCGCAGCTCCTCATTGGCGAGCGCATTCAGTGACTCGCGCAGCGCTTCCATGGAGCCCTGTACATCCGCCTTGACCACCAGGTTCAGGACCTGCTGCTGTCCGGCCTGCATCTGACTGAAGATGTCTTCCAGCTTGGTGGAGGTTTTCGCCAAGCGTGCGTCGCGGGTGCGATTTTCACGCGCCACGGCGGCGTCACGCGCGGTGCGTTCGTCTTCCACAATCAGGAAGTCTTCGCCGGCATTCGGCGTGCCTTGCAAACCAACCACCACGACCGGAATAGAAGGCGTAGCTTCGGCCACTTGCCGTCCGGCTTCGTCAAACATCACGCGCACCCGGCCCCATACAGCGCCGCAAAGCATGATGTCGCCCTTGCGCAGGGTGCCGGATTGGACCAGTACCGTAGCGATCGGACCGCGGCCCTTGTCAAGCGATGACTCCACCACGGCGCCACGCGCAGGACCGTCGGTAGGGGCGCGTAGCTCAAGTACTTCCGACTGCACCAACACCGCGTCCAGCAGGGCATCAATGCCGATACCGGTTTTGGCCGATACCGGGACAAACTGTACGTCACCACCAAATTCTTCCGTCACCACGCCGTGCTGGAGCAAGCCCTGCTTCACCTTCTCAGGATTAGCGTCCGCCTTGTCCATCTTGTTGACCGCGACGATGATCGGCACCCTGGCGGCTTTCGCGTGCGAAATGGCTTCGATCGTCTGCGGCATGACGCCGTCATCGGCTGCTACCACGATGATCACAATGTCCGTAACCTTCGCGCCGCGCGCACGCATGGCGGTGAACGCAGCATGGCCTGGGGTATCGAGGAAGCTGATGACACCCTTTTTCGTGGTCACGTGATACGCGCCAATATGCTGGGTGATGCCGCCTGCTTCGCCAGCGGCAACGCGGGTGCGGCGAATGTAATCCAGCAGCGAGGTCTTGCCGTGATCGACATGACCCATGATGGTCACCACAGGCGGCCGCGTTTCACGCTGGCCCTGGCGCTCGGAGGCGCGCGCAATCAAGGTTTGTTCCAGATCCTGGTCTTCGCGCTTCTTAACCGTGTGGCCGAGCTCTTCCACCACCAGTGCGGCCATGTCATGGTCGATGACCTGGTTGATCGTCACCATGCTGCCCATCTTCATGAGCGACTTGATCACGTCACCGACCTTCACCGCCATGCGGTTGGCCAGATCGGCCACGATCACGGTGTCGCCAATCTCGACTTCGCGCACGATGGGCGCGGTTGGACGTGAAAATGCGTGGCTGGCAACCTTGACCGCTTCCTTACCGAAGCGGGTCTTGCGCTTGTTTCCGCCGCCCGGACGACGGGTCATGCCTGCCGCCAGATGGAGTTCACCGCGCGCATAGCTGGGTTCAGCTTCTTCATCACCGCGACCGCGTCCAGTCTTGCCTGGGCGAGCCTTATCCGCGCTTGGAGCTGTCGGACGATCGACCGTTACCGTCGGGCGCACCTGAGTCTTCGCCGCATCGGCCTCGCGCGCAATTCGGGCTTCAAGCTCCTTTTTCCGGCGCTCGTCAAGCTCACGCTGGCGCGTCTCTTGTTCCACCCGGCGCTCCTGCTCTTCCAGGCGCTTGCGTTCTTCTTCAACGCGTGCACGCGCTTCTTCATCAACGCGGCGACGTTCGTGTTCGCGCTGCTGGTGCTCTTCTCCCTCACGGCGCAATACCGATTCGCCAAGCAGACGTTGGGCTTCCTCGCGATCTGCGTCGGCGGGCGCAGATTCGGAAATCGCACCGCGTTTGACATAGGTTTTCTTCTGGCGAACTTCGACGCTTACCGTCTTGCCTTTGCCAGGTCCGGTGCTCGCCAACGTCAGTTCGCTGACGGTCCGACGCTTGAGCGTGATCTGGGACGGCGAACGCACCTCTGGCGCAGCTTCACGCTTGCCATGCGAAGCGCGCAAGAATTCCAACAGCTTGACTTTTTCCGCCGCGGTGACTTCCTGATCCAGTGCGGAAAACTTCTTGTTGGTCGCCTCGCCAAGCTGCGCTAGCAGCACGCCAGCTTCCACGTTGAGCACTTGCGCGAGTTGTTTGACGGTAATTCCAGCCATGCCGATCTCCAGAAACTTGTGGTGCTAACTGTCATGGCACGTAGCCACCCTGAAACATGAAACCTATCGCGACAGCCATGATGTTGATTTCATGTGCCTTTCCCTCCCCAGCCCGCCCCAAACAGCGGGGAGAGAGCGAAAAAGCCGTCACCGGACCGATTTCGGCCCGCCTGAACGACTTTCACGCGAAAAGCCATCGCCTGCGCTGCTTAAGCGAACCAGTGCGCGCGCGCTGCCATGATCAACTGCTTCGCGCGAGCTTCGTCCACTTCCGCGAATTCGGTCAGTTCATCGGTTGCCAGTTCAGCCAGTTCATCGCGGGTGCGAATGCCCTTGGCTGCCAAGGCAAAGGCCAAGGTCTCGTCCATCCCTTCGACGGCCAATAGCTCATCGTCCGGCTTGTTGCGTTCTATTTCCTCTTCTTGAGCGATCAATTGCGTGAGCAAAGCATCTCGTGCCCGCGCGCGCAATTCCTCAATCAAATCGGGGTCAAACTCTTCAATATTGGCTAACTCAGAAGCCGGCACATAAGCCACTTCTTCCACGGTTGTAAAGCCTTCTTGCACCAGAATGACGGCGATTTCCTCGTCCACCTGAAGCCGCTCCATAAACAATTCCCGCGCCGCTTTGGATTCGGCTTCGCTCTTTTCTTGCGCTTGCCCCGTGGTCATCACGGAAAGCTTCCAGCCGGTGAGTTTCTCGGCGAGCTTGACATTCTGACCGCCGCGTCCGATGGCTTGCGAGAGCTTTTCTTCCGCCACCGCGATATCCATGGCGTGCTTTTCTTCATCGACGATGATCGACTGCACTTCAGCCGGCGCCATCGCGTTGATCGCAAATTGCGCTGGCGAATCGTTCCAAAGCACGATGTCGACGCGCTCGCCGTGCAGCTCATTGGTAACCGCCTGAACACGCGCGCCGCGCATGCCGATGCAGGCTCCGATTGGATCCGTGCGGTGATCGTTCGCGCGCACAGCAATTTTTGCCCGGTCACCGGGATCACGCGCGCAGGCCATGATCGTCACCAGGCCCTGGCCAACCTCAGGCACTTCCAGCTTGAACAACTGCATCATGAACTCGGGCGCCGTGCGCGAAATGACCAGTTGCGGACCGCGCACGTCGGTGCGTATCTCATGCAGCAAACCGCGCACGCGATCGCCGACGCGCATCGGTTCGCGCGGGATACATTTTTCCCGCGGCAAGATTGATTCCGCGTTGCCGCCCAAGTCGACAAACACATTGCCGCGCTCAACCCGTTTGATGGTGCCGGTAACCAGCTCGCCAAGGCGATCCTTGAACTGCTCGACCACCTGCATGCGCTCAGCCTGGCGGATCTTCTGAATCACCACTTGGCGCGCGGCCTGCGCTGCGATACGCCCGAACTCCGGGTTTGCCAACGGCTCTTCGATGTGATCACCGACTTTGATGTTCGGGTGCTTATCGATTACTTCAAACATCGCCAGCGCACCGTCGATGTTGTCGATCGCGTCTTCGTCACCGACAACAAGCCAGCGGCGGAAGGTGTCAAAGGTGCCGTTGCCGCGATTAATCTCAACCCGCGTGAGTACATCCAGGCCTTGCTCCTTTTTCGCCGCGGAGGCCAGCGCCTCTTCCAGCGCTTCAAAGATCATCACCTTTGGCACGCCTTTTTCGTTGGCCATGGCTTCGACAGCGAACAGCAGTTCTTTGCTCATGCGGGAGTTCCTGAAATGTGCACTATGGTCAATGTGATCGGCTTAGGTAAGGGCTTTACGACTTGCCGCCAGGAGCGGGTTGCTTGTTGGCCTCGCGCAATAGTTCTGCATAATCTGGGACCAACTTTGCCTTGCCAATATCGTGGTACTGCAAACGTACGCGCTGCTTGTCTTGCTCCATGTCGATCGCTTCCTGGTCAGCCGCGAGCAAGCGGCCCTTGAAGCGGCGACGGCCAGAGACCGGCAACACGGTTTCCAGCTTGATTTCCTGCCCGACAAAGCGCTGGTAATGCGCTGGCTTGAACAGCGGACGGTCCACGCCAGGCGACGATACTTCCAGACGAAAGTTGCTTTGAATGGGATCGTTGACGTCCAGCAGGGCGCTCACTTCGCGACTTACCAGCTCGCAATCGTCAATGCCGATCGGGCGCTGCGGGTGCTCGATATAGAGCCGCAGCAGGGCGCTGTTCTGACTTGCAACCAGTTCCATGCCAAGCAGGTCAAATCCCAGTCGCTGGATGGTTGGTTCGAGCAGTTCGGTAAGTTGATCTTGTTTGGTCAGTGCAGTCATTAACGTCGCCGAGTCGGGCAGACTCGGCACACCGCCAAAAAGAAAAGGGCTCAGAAGCGAGCCCTTTTCGGTGACAGCCAGTGGCTGCCGAGCCTGAATATGGTAGCGGGGGCAGGATTTGAACCTACGACCTTCGGGTTATGAGCCCGACGAGCTGCCAGACTGCTCCACCCCGCAACGCAGAAGCGGGATCATGGAGTAAGCCGAGCGCTTTGGCAAGCGCGAACCTGAACGAACAGTTGCAGCACAGTTTTGGCAGTCGCAACGACGCTTATGGCAAGCTATACACATCTTTACGTTGCAATTGACAGGCCTATGAAACTTCTCTTGTTGTTCTTGATCGTGCTGCAGTTTTCTGGGTTCGGGGCCTGGGCATCGCCGCAAGCGGCGAATGAACGGCTTCCGCTGGAAGACTTTCTGGGTCGCTCTGACCTTGACAACGTTCGTCTGTCCCCAAACGGCAAGTATTTTTCGGCAACCGTCTCTGGCAAAGACAAGAAGAGCGCACTCGTGGTCTTCGATGCCCAAACCCGGGCGATCACCAACACCATCGGCGTGGCCACAGTGCGCGAGATGATCGGCAACTACGCCTGGGTCAGTGACGAACGGCTGGTGGTGTCTTTCAACATCCAGCTCGGTGGTCAGCTCACGACGCCGGTTTCCACGGGCGAGCTTGCGGCCGTGAATGCGGATGGCTCAAAGAAGAAACTCCTGCACTCATGGCGCGGCGATCGACAAGTTGGCACCAATATCAAGCGCGTCAACACGTCACAACAGACGTTTGCGCGCATGGTGGATCCGCTCCGGCTTGACGATGACAACATCATCATTTCCACCAGCTCGATGAACCGAAGCGCGGACGGCGACTTTGACGAAGTGCACTTGCTCAATGTGATGACGGGCACGCGCAAACGCTTGGGACGGGCACCGGTCCGAGACGCGAGCTTCCTGGTGGATGATGCGGGACAAGTCCGAGTGGCTACTGCCGTTGATTCACAGCAGTCGCACAAGGTCTATGTGCGCCAGAACAATGACTCTGACTGGAGCTTGCGCTTTGATCAAGACAAGGACGCTGTGGGGACCTATCCGATCGCCTTGAGCTCCGACGGCAAGACGCTTTTGGTGCAGCGCGAACATGCCACTGGACCCGCGGGGGTCTATCGCGTGGGCACAGACGCCGGCGAGCTTGAGCTTGTGTACCGCGATCCTGTGGTCGACCCGAGCGGATACAACTTTGGCCCGGATGGCCGGGAGCTGATCGGCATCGTTTATGACAGCGGCGTGCCGCGTGTCCAGGTGGTCGGCAGCACGCCCGAAGCAAAGCTGTTGCGCGGCCTGCAGAAGTCGTTTTCGGACAGCCTGGTGCAACTTTCAAGCTATGGCGCGCAGGGTGGGCTTGCCCTGGTGGAGGTGCAAAGCGGTAGCAACTCGGGCGATTTCTACGTCTACAACCGTGCCGACAAGAAGGCCAATTACCTAGCAAGCCGGCGCGAGGCTTTGGATCCCGATGCGCTGGGAAGTATCCAGCCGGTCAGCATGAAAGCGCGTGACGGTATGCAGCTGCACGGCTATCTGACGGTTCCTAGAGGCATGCAGGCGAAGGGGCTGCCGGTTCTGGTCTGGGTGCACGGTGGCCCGCATAGTGAGCGCGATTTTGGCCTGTTCCACAGGGATGCAATGCTATTTGCCAATTTTGGCTATGCAACGCTGCGGGTGAACTTTCGCGGCTCAGACGGCTACGGGAAAGACTTCATGCGCGCCGGACATCGCGAATGGGGCGCCAAGATGCAAGATGACGTGACCGACGCGACGCGCTGGTTGATCGAGCAGGGCATCGCTGATCCCAAGCGCGTGTGTATCGGCGGTGCGTCCTTTGGTGGCTATGCCGCGGTCATGGGCGGCGTCCGCGAGCCCGACCTCTACCGGTGCATCATCAGCTACCTTGGCGTGCATGACCTTGAGCTGATGTTTGCGCGCGGCGACATTGAGGACAGCGTTTACGGCCAGAACTATCTTGAGCTGGTGGTTGGCAAGGACCAAAAGATGCTGCGTGAGCGCTCGCCGATCAACTTCGTAGAGCGCATCAAGGCTCCGGTGTTCATCGCGGCAGGTGGCGCGGACGACCGCGTGCCAAAGGCGCATGCCGAGCGCCTGCATGCTGCGCTTGAAAAAGCAGGCAAACCGGTCGAGCTGCTGATCAAGACCACGGAAGGTCATGGCTACTATGATCAGGAGAATCAGATTGAGCTGTACCAGAAGATGCTTGCTTTCATGGACGCGCATATCGGTGCCGACTGAAACTTGTGCGCCGCAGGAAGAAATCTCGTGACGGATCGTCTGAGATTTCTCTGCTGTGAACCTAACAAGTTAGCTCGGGATTGGAGCGCGCGGCTTGCGCGCCAGCGCAATCAGGCTGACCAGACACCAGACGCCTTCCAGCACCACGAAGGGCCAAAACGCGACCAAAACCGCCGAAGCGCAGGCGAGTCCGGCACCAAATACGTTCAGCCAAAGGTAGAGCGTCGAATCGTCCGGCGTCCAGTTGTTCAAATCCATCAGGTAAGCCAGCAGCAGCAAGCTGACCCCGATCGTGCCGAGCCAGTTGGCCAAACTCAAGGCATCACGCCGATCGGACAGCTGACGCCGGTGCCTGCGAGACCGCAGTACCCGTTGGGGTTCTTGCTCAGGTATTGCTGATGATAGGTTTCAGCGTAGTAGAACGGCACGTTCGGACGCAGCTCGGTGGTGATTGGGGCTAATCGGGAGGCGAGCAATGCGGCGGCATAGCGGTCTCGACTGGCTATGGCGATGGCGATCTGCGCGTCCGAAACATAAATCGCTGAGCGGTACTGAGTACCCCGGTCATTCCCCTGGCGCATGCCCTGCGTTGGATCGTGGCTTTCCCAGAACACCTTGAGCAGCGCATCAAGCCCAATCGCCAACGGCTGATAGAGCACCAGCACCAATTCGGTATGCTCGGTGCGACCGCTGCAAACCTCCTCATAGCTAGGATTTGGCGTCTGACCGCCGCCGTAACCGGCTGCCGTTGTATAGACGCCGGGCAGGCTCCAGAACTTGCGTTCGGCGCCCCAAAAACAACCCATGCCCAAATGCACGGCATGCATGCCGACCGGAAACGGCGGCAAGATCGGGCGTCCATGCACATGGTGCGAATTGGCAACTTGCATCGGCGTCGCGCGTCCCGGGAGCGTCTGCTCAGAATTTGGAAGTGCGGCTTTTGAAACCAACATGATTAGCGGCCCCAGTTAGAATGTTGGTAAAAATGTTGGTAAGAATGTTGAGACGAACGCGATGTTCAAGCCAGAATTTCAAAGCTCCAAACGCGCTTCGCCTTGAGCCTGTCGCAGGGCTGCCTGTGGTTCCACGAGCGCACCACAAACGTTTTGGATCTGGTTGCCTCCAATGGCGAAAACCTGCTTCAAAAAGAGCGCTCCTTGGCTCGGCCCGGAACCTTTATAGCAAGCGGCACTCGGGTTCAGCCCAGACGAAACAAGAAATGCGCAGCACCGATATGCACCGTCTCACCATCGGTGAGCAGATGTTCGACGACCTCAACCCCGTTCACTTTCACGTTGCCGCCCCCCGCAAGATCTTTCAGCGCAAACCCGGCCCGTCCGAGCGTAATTTCGGCCTGACGCCGGGAGACGCCTGCGACCTTGACGTCACAGACTGCATCTGAGCCCAGGACCACTGGCTTCAGACTCAGCGTCGTCGGTGCCACGCCCGCCTCTGGATTCTGTGGATGCAGGCGCCCGGGTCGAAACACGAGCGTGCCGTCTGCGCTGCGCCGTGCCGGTTGCGCGGCCATGGCTGGCGGCGCAGGTATCGGTGGCGGAGCCGCTGCCGCAAACGGCGCTGGCGGTGCAGGCACTGCCTGAATAATCTCGGTCTTGAATGCGCGCAGGGTGCTGGTGCTCAAAACAGACGGAATCTCCGCTTCCGCAGGTACGATCGGCGTCATGCGTCCGGTCCTGTTCTCCGCGCCCTGCTGCAGTTCGCTTTCGCCGCCAAACGCTTCGACGAAGCGCGCGCGCGCGGCCAAAGCTTCCTCGCGCGCGTGGCGCTTGCTGCCCAGCTGGGTTTCAACCGCCTTCCGCTTTTGCGCCGCGTTCGCATCGTCGAACTCGCCCAGACTTTGCCGCAGGTTGATTTCTTCCAGAGCCATTTGACTCTCGGCAAAGGCCTCCTCAAGCGCGTTCAGCTCCTGCTGCAGCTTTTGGTAAAGCTCGCGCGCCTGACTCTTGAGCGGGCCGGCGCGCTCACCCAAAGTTGCCCGCTGCTGCATGTAGTCCGACCTCACGCGCGCGTACACGGGCTCTGCCACCTGACCGCGACGTTCTTCCAGTGAGCTCAATCGCTGCTGAAGGGTTTCAATCTGCTCGCGCAGCTCGCGCAAGTCATCCAGTACTTTCAGATCTGCCGCCATGCTGGCCTCTTCGGACTCGGAGTTGGATGTCGGCAGTGTACTCGCACCGATGCGTGTGTCGCGAACCGAAAGTGGCCGCAGTCTCGGTCGCTGTCTCGCTCTCGCTATCGCTTGCAGTCGCTTGCTCGCTCGCCCACATCACTCCATGCTCCGCGCCCGTTCGCCAAGAGCCCAAGCCATGGAATTGATCGACATCGGCGCCAACCTTACGCACGAAAGTTTCGCGCGCGATCGTCCGCAGGTGCTGGAACGCGCTTGGTCGGTTGGCGTGCGCAAGCTCATGGTGACCGGTGCAACCCTGCAAGGCAGCCGGTCGGCGTTTGCTTTGGCGTGCGCTCACCGTCACCAGCTGTATGCCACCGCGGGCGTGCATCCGCACCACGCGCATGAGTTTGATGCCGAATGCGAGGCCGCGTTGGGCGATCTGCAGCGTCATTCGGAAGTGGTTGCAGTTGGCGAGTGCGGCCTGGATTACTTTCGTGACTACTCACCGCGGCCAAGCCAACATTTTGCCTTCGAACGCCAACTTGAGCTGGCGCGGCGCTGCGGCAAACCATTGTTCCTGCACCAACGAGATGCGCACGCCGATTTCATGGCGATCCTGCGCCAGGCCGGGACGCTGCCCGCGGCCGTGGTGCACTGCTTTACCGGCAGCCGCGAAGACCTGCACGACTACCTGGATGCCGGGCACTACGTAGGCATCACCGGCTGGATCTGCGACGAACGCCGCGGCACCCACTTGCTCGATTGCGTGCGCGACATACCGGGCGATCGGCTCTTGATTGAAACCGACTCGCCCTATCTGCTGCCGCGTAGCCTGCCCAACAAGCCCAAGGACCGCCGCAACGAGCCGGCGTTCCTGCCCGAAGTATTGCGCGTGATCGCGCAGGCGCGCGGCGAACCGGTTGAGACGCTCGCGCTACAGACCAGCGCGAACGCCAAGCGGCTATTCACTCTGGCCTGAACGACTCGGCCTGAACGACTCGGCCTGAACGACTCGGCCTGAACGACTCGGCCTGAACGACTCGGCCTGAACGACTCGGCCTGAACGACTCGGCCTGAACTGCTGCTGGCGCGGCGCTACTGGGTCACCACCGTCAGTGGCGCAAAAGAAGTGCGCGGTGTGTGACCCACACGGGCTTCAGCGGCCTCCAACTGCATGCCAAGCCGCGTCAGCAAGCTGCGGTCGGCCTGCATGTCCGGGTTACCCGTCGTGAGCAGTTTCTCGCCATAGAAAATCGAGTTGGCGCCCGCCAGCAGGCAAAGCGCCTGCAGCTCCTCACTCATGCTTTCGCGTCCGGCGGAAAGGCGCACGTAGGAGGTTGGCATGATGATTCGGGCCACGGCAATCGTGCGCACAAACTCAAACGGATCGAGCGCTTCGGCCCCGTGCAGCGGCGTGCCCGCGACCTGCACCAGCTGATTGATCGGCACCGACTCAGGATGCTGCGCAAGGTTGGCCAGCGATTGCAGCAGGCCGGCGCGCTGCTCGCGCGTCTCATTCATACCGATAATGCCGCCGCAGCAGACCTTCATACCGGCCGCGCGCACGTGCTCCAGGGTCGCCAGCCGATCCGCAAAACTGCGGGTGCCGATCACCTCGTGGTAATACTCCGGCGCGGTATCCAGATTGTGATTGTAGTAGTCCAATCCGGCCTTTTTGAGCCGCTGTGCCTGTGGGCCGCTCAACATGCCCAGCGTGGCGCAGGTTTCCAAACCCAGATCACCAACCGCGCGCACCATCGCCGCCACTTTGTCCACATCCTTGTCGCGCGGACTTCGCCACGCCGCGCCCATGCAGAAGCGGGTGGCACCACCGGCCTTGGCCATGCGCGCTTTCTCCACCACCTGCGCCAAATCGAGCAGCTTTTCCGCCTTCAGCCCCGTGTTGTAGTGCGCGCTTTGCGGGCAATACTTGCAGTCCTCCGGACATGCGCCGGTCTTGATCGAAAGCAAGGTGCTGACCTGCACCTGCACCGGATCAAAGGCTGCTCGATGCGCTTCCATGGCGCGCGCCATTAGCCAAGGAAACGGCAAACCAAACAGCTCGAGAATGTCAGCGCGGCTCCAGTCGTGGCGAATGGCGTACGAACCCATGAGAATTTTTCCTACAAGCTTGAGCGGCAGAGGCGCTTAGTATCCACCGAGCCCGGCCACCGGCGCCACTTCGGAGTTTCCAATCGTGTTCCTTCCAGCGCTTCGCCTTTTAAGCTCTTGGTCCAAGTATTGGCCGCAAAGCTGCGTCGCATGCGGCACGCTTTGCGAGCAAACGGGACTGTGTCCTGCCTGCCAAAGCAGTCTGCCGACGCTCACGCATGCCTGCGAACGCTGCGCGCAGCCAATGTCGAACACGGTAGCGATGTGCGGACGGTGCCTAAAGCGTGCGCCCAAATTCGAAGCCGCATGGGTGCCATTTCGTTTTCGCTATCCCATGCGACCGCTGCTGCACGGCTACAAGTTCAACGCACGACTAGCGCTTGGTCAGGTGCTGACACAGCAGCTGCTGCAGGCTTGGCCATGGCCCAAACCGGAAGCCGTGATTCCCGTGCCGTTACACCAAGATCGGCTGCGCGAGCGCGGCTTCGATCAAGCGCTCGAGATCGCGCGCGGCATGGCACGCCACTGGCAGGTCCCACTCTGGGCCGATGTGCTGCAGCGCACCCGTGCCACCAGCGAGCAGTCCGGGCTCAAGCGCGCCGAACGCCGGCGCAATGTGCGCCAAGCGTTTACGGTTAGGGGAAACCTCACGGCACCCGGCCCACTGCTGCTGGTGGACGACGTGATGACCACGGGCGCCACCCTGGATGCGTGTGCATACGCGCTACACAAAGCGGGAGCCGAGTGCGTTTGGGTCACGGCTCTAGCGCGCGCAGGACGCGCGCGCTAGTCGCCACGGTCATTTCGAGCCTCACGACGCGTTTCAACCGCCAGCGTGGTTTGACGCCGTGGAAGTTAGCTCAGCACCCGCACGCCGAGAATCCCCTCGATGGCCTTGATTTCATGCACCAAGGCGGGTTCGACCGCCTGATCAACGTCCACGATGTTGTAGGCCAGATCGCCGCGCGAAGCATTCTGCATCTGCGCAATGTTGAGTCCCGCGACGCCGAAGATGTGCGAGAGCTGGCCGATCATGTTGGGGCGATTGAGATTGGTCACGCACACGCGGGTTTGGCCAACGCGTGCCAAACGCATGTTCGGAAAGTTCACAGCGTTCTGGACATGCCCAAATTCAAGGTAATCACGCAGTTGATCGACCACCATGAAGGCGCAATTTTCTTCGGCTTCGGCCGTGGAGGCGCCGAGATGCGGAAAGGCGATCACCTTGGGATTCTTCAGCCACTCGCCATGCGGGAAATCACTCACGTAGCGACCGATGATGCCGTTGCTCAGGCCCTGAGTGATGGCTGACTCGGCAATGATGCCTTCGCGCGAAAAATTCAGCAGCACCACGCCCTTGCGGCTTTGCGCCAGAGACGCTTCGCAATAGATGCCGCGCGTGGCGTTGTTGAGCGGAACGTGAAAGCTGATGAACTCGCTTTCCGCATACAGCTCGCTAAGCGAAGCGGCTTTGATCACATCGCTGGACAGGCGCCACGCGCCTTCCACGGTCATATGCGGATCAAAACCCAGCACTCGCATTCCAAGCGCGTGCGCCGCGTTGGCAACTTTGACGCCGATCGCACCCAATCCAACCACGCCAAGCGTGCGACCCGCCAACTCTTGCCCGACGAAGAGCTTCTTCTTCGCCTCGACGTACGCGTCCAGCTCATCCATCGCCGGATCAACTTGATCGACAAAGCGCAGCGCGGCGTCCAGATTGCGCACCGCGCAAAGCATGCCTGCAAGCACCAATTCCTTGACCGCGTTCGCGTTCGCACCCGGCGCATTGAACACTGGAATCCCGCGCTTGCTCAGCGCATCGACGGGAATGTTGTTGACCCCAGCTCCGGCGCGCGCAATCGCTTTCAGATTGACGCCAAATGCGTGCTGATGCAGATCGGCTGAGCGCACCAGAATGCCGTGCGGATCCTGGACCTGATCGCCCACTTCGTAGAGCGCTGCGGGCAATTTGGCCAGACCGTGCTTGCTGATGTTATTGAGCGTTTGAATACGATACATGGGTACCTCGAACCGGCTGTTTTTGCTCCCTCCCCAATGCTTGAGGAGGGCTGGGGTGGGGAAAGGAAAGCCCGAAAGCTAACTTCACGGCTCTTAGACAAGCTGCGTCCCCCGGAATGGCTGCGTGCCATGAAAGTTACCCGTGGCGCTTGGCGAAATCCTGCATATAGGTCAGCAGGGCATCGACCGCTGCCTCAGGCACCGCGTTGTAAATGCTGGCGCGCATGCCACCGAGGTCGCGATGCCCCTTCAGCCCCATCAGTCCAGCCGCGTCTGCACCCTTAAGGAAGCTGGCATCCAGCTCCGGCTTGGGCAGGAAGAAAACCACGTTCATGCGCGAGCGCGCATTCGGATCGGCATGCAGCTGATAAAAATCTGAGCCGATGATGTAGTCATAGAGCTTGCTGGCCTTGCGTGCATTGACCGCACCCAAGCCGGCGAGCCCGCCTTGCCGCTGCATCCACTGGAACACCAGTCCGCACAGGTACCAGGCGAAAGTCGGCGGCGTATTGAGCATTGAACCGGCTTCCGCGTGCTTCAGATAGTTCAGGATGTTCGGCAAGTTACGCGGCTGCCTTGCCAGCAGCGCATCGCTGATGATCAACACGCCAATGCCGCTCGGCCCGATGTTCTTTTGCGCCCCCGCGTAAAGCACGCCAAAGCGGCTGACGTCGATCGGGCAGCTCATGAAATTACTCGACATGTCTGCCACCAGCGGCACATCGCCAGCATTGGGCAGTTCCGAAAACTCCACCCCTTGGATGGTTTCATTCGGGCAGTAGTGCACGAACGACGCGTTGGGGTCGAAATCATAGCTGCCCGGCACGCTCTTAAAGCCACCGGCTTCCGTGCACGCCGCAATACGCGTCTTCACCACCTTGCTGGCTTCCTTCTGCGCCTTCAGGCTCCAGGCACCGGTGATGATGAAGTCCGCACTGGCGCCCTCGGCGGCCAGATTCATGGGAATCTGTACAAAATGCTGGGTTGCGCCGCCCTGCAAGAACAGCACCTTGTATCCCGCGGGCACGGCCAGCAGGCTGCGCAAATCAGCTTCTGCCTGTTCGGCGACCTGGATAAAGGCCTTGTCTCGGTGGCTGATTTCCATCACCGAGGCGCCAACCCCACGCCAATCCAGAAGCTCAGCCTGCGCCTGCTGCAAAACTTCGGTAGGCAGTGCGGCAGGACCGGCGCTGAAGTTATGTATGCGGCTCAAGGAAGTCTCCGGAACGGAAAGCCTTGAACCATAGCGCACGCGGAACTGAGCAAAGCCACCAATGTGACATCGAAGCGTGACTCTCGTCGCCGCATCCGCCGCGCAGCCACCCCGAAGCATGAGACTGGCCGCCGCGCGCTTCGGGGTGGCGGCCCGGCATGAGGATTAGCGCAAATCGCGCTCAGCTTCGAACAACTT
>Ga0163144_10016179_pt1 | contig 15299 bp, 9 predicted proteins | sample OliLak19BULKMAT1_FD_123175 | JGI IMG/M metagenome (GOLD analysis project Ga0163144, IMG submission 123175) | Freshwater microbial mat bacterial communities from Lake Vanda, McMurdo Dry Valleys, Antarctica - Oligotrophic Lake LV.19.BULKMAT1 | ecosystem: Environmental > Aquatic > Freshwater > Lake... | reverse complement strand
TGCACGGGATCTGCTACGACTTCTTCTTCGTCACAGGGCAGATTTACGTGGACCAGAAGGCGCCGGCGAACGTGCGCGCGGCGGCGCAGGGCTTCATCACGTTCGTGACGTACGGCGTGGGCATGCTGATCGGATCGTGGCTATCGGGCCGCGTCGTGGACGCGTACGTGACGACGGCCGGCGGGGTGATCGTCGGGCACGATTGGCGGAGCATCTGGATGGTGCCGGCCGCCGGCGCGGCGGCGGTGCTGGTGCTGTTCGCGCTGTTCTTTCGCACGAACGCGCGGGAAGAGGCCGGCCGATGAGATTCGTCGGCCGCCTGGCGATCGCCGCCTGCGTCGCGTGGCTGTGCGCCGGCGCGCCCACCTACGAAGCGGCGTTCGACGATCCCGGCTCATCGACAGCATCACGATTCCGTGGCAGGGAGGCATCCCGCCGGAGCGCACGTTCAACATGGGGTACTTCGACGCGCGCCTCGCCGAGATGCACGACAAGCGCGAAGACGTGATTCCGGAGATGTACCGCGCGAACTCCGACATCGGCGCCTACCGCAAGGACAACCTCGGCTCGCTGCTGCCGAAGCAGTCGCGCGAGTCACGGTGGGGGAATCTCGTGGACGATACGCTGGCGCTGCTGAAAAAAGTGAACCCGGCGGTGATCGTGGCGCCGCATCCGCAGCTCGATTCGCACCGCGACCACCAGTTCACGACGGTCGCGCTGGCGGAGGCGCTGGCACGCTGGAAAAAACAGGTCACGCTGCTGCTCTACACGAATCACGCGGACGGGAATCGTTATCCGTATGGACCTGCCGGGACGATCCTGTCGCTGCCCCAGCCGCCCGCCGGTGGTGTGCGCCTGGACCGCGTCTATTCCCATCCGGTATCGGCGAGCCTCCAGCGCCTCACGCTGTTTGCGCTCGAGTCGATGCACGACCGAACGAACTGTTCTTCGTCTACGACCAGGAGAGCCTGAAGCCGGTGATCGAGGACTTTCTCAAGAGTCGACAGTTGCTAGTCGTCGGTCGCTAGTCTCAGTCGCCCGTCAATAGACTGCCGACTGCCGACTGACGACTGACGTGTGATACAAGAACAGGTACAAGAGGTGCATCCATGTTGACCCGACGCGCATTCACGACGCTGGCGCTTTCGACCCTCGCCTGGCCGCGGCTGCTGGCACAAACCACCAGCGGAGTGCGGTTGGGGGTGCAGACATACAGTTTCCGGGCGCTCCCCAGGCCGGCGGGCGGCGACATGGTGGACGTCCTCGTGCAGGCGATGACGGAATGCGGCGTTCGCGAGTGCGAGCTCTGGTCCCCGCAGATCGAGCCGGCCAAGGTCCCACGTGAGGAGCTCCGCACGTGGCGCGTCGAAACGCCGCTGGATCACTTCAAAGGCATCCGCCGGAAGTTCGATTCCGCAAAAATCAGGATTCGCGCCTTCAATTACAGTTTCAACGACAGCTTTACCGACCCGGAAATTGCCCGCGGCTTCGAAATCGCGCGCGCCCTCGGCGCGGATTTCATCACGGCGTCCAGCACGCTCTCCGCAGCGAAGCGGGTGGCGCCGTTCGCCGACAAACGCAAGATGGTCGTGGCGATGCACAACCATTCCAACCTTAATGTCCCCAACGAGTCTGCGACCCCCGAGAGCTTTGCCGCGGCGCGGGCGCTCTCCAAATACTTCAAGGTGAACCTCGATATCGGGCATTTCACCGCCGCGAACTACGACGCCGTGGCGTACATCCGCCAGCACCACGACAGCATCATGAACCTGCACATCAAGGACCGCGGCCGGGATCAGGGGCCAAACCTGCCCTGGGGCGAGGGTCAGACACCGATGCGCGAGGTGATGCGGCTGCTGAAGGAAACGAAGTGGCCGATCCCGGCGTATCTCGAATATGAGTACAAAGGCACGGGGACGCCGGTCGAGGAAGTGAAGAAGGGTCTCGAATACATGCGGCAGGCGTTGGCGTAGGCACATGCGTCTCGGCATGGGGCTCGTGGGCCCCGGGTTCGTCGGCGCGCACCACGTGGATGCGGTGCGGCGCCTTGGTTTTGTCGATATCGTGGCGGTGGCGGCCAGCACCGAGGCCTCAGCGCGGAAGAAGGCCGACGCGCTGGGGATTCCAAAGGCGTACGGGAGCTACGAGGCGCTCGCGGCCGACCCCGACGTCCACGTCATCCACAACACCACCCCCAACTACCTGCACGTCCCGGTCGTCATGGCGGCGTTGGCGCATCGCAAGCACATCATCTCCGACAAGCCGCTGGCGCCGACGTCCGGGGAGGCGCGCTCGCTCTGGCATGCGGCGCGCGACGCGGGGGTCGTCCATGCCGTCACGTTCAACTATCGCGGCAATCCATTGGTGCAGCACGCCCGCGAGATGATGGCCGCCGGCGAGATCGGGGAGCCGCACTTCGTGCATGGCGCCTACCTGCAGGACTGGCTGCTGCAGCCGACCGACTTTTCGTGGCGGCTCGAACCGGAGAAGGGCGGCAAGAGCTCGGCCATCGGGGACATCGGCTCGCATTGGTGCGACCTGGTGCAGCACGTCCTCGGGCGGCGGATTGAAGCCGTGCTCGCGGATCTGCATACGGCCATCCCGACGAGGTTCAAGCCCGCGGCATCCAGCGATGCCTTTGCGCAGGGCGGCACGGTCGGAGAATCGTTCGCCGTGCACAGCGAGGACCTCGCAACCGTGCTCGTGCGCTTCGAAGGCGGGGCGCGCGGATCGGTGTCGGTTGGTCAGGTGTGCGCCGGCCACAAGAACGATCTGTGGTTCGAGGTCAACGGCCGGAGCGCATCGGTGCGATGGCTGCAGGAGCGCCAGAACGAGTTGTGGATCGGCCGGCGCGGCGCGCCGAATTCCACGCTGCTGAAGGATCCCTCGCTGCTCCACGAGGGCGCGCGCGCGTACGCCCATCTCCCCGGAGGGCATCAGGAAGCCTGGGCCGACGCATTCCGCAACGTGCTGAGCGACGTGTACACCTTCATCGCAGAGGGGAGGCGCCCGGACGAGCCGAAGCCGCCCGCGTTCGCGACGTTCGAAGACGGCTACCGCTCCGCGTGCATCGTTGACGCGATTCTGCAGAGCCACGGCGCGGGCGGCGTCTGGACGCAGGTAGACATGGCGGGTCCTGAGAACAGGATCCGCCCTACGACGGGGAGAAGATGAAGCTAGGGTTGTTCACGCCTGTGTTCGCGAAGCTCAGCGTCAAGGACATGCTCGCGAAAGTGCGCTCGTTCGAGAAGATCACCGCGATCGAGCTGGGCACGGGGGCGTGGCCGGGCAGCGACCACGTCGACGTCGGAGCGTGCCTGAGCAGTAAGACCCAGGCTCGCGAGTTCCGTCAGATGATTACGGATGCCGGCCTCACGATCAGCGCCCTGTCGTGCCACGGCAACCCCCTTCATCCTGATCAGGGCAAGGCGAGCGCCGATGACGAGCTGTTCCGCCAGACGGTGCAGCTGGCCGAGAGGCTGGACGTGCCGGTCGTGGTGACGTTCTCCGGCTGTCCCGGTGACTCCGAACAGGCGACGCACCCCAACTGGATCACCACTCCGTGGCCGCCCGAATTTCTCGAGGTGCTCGAGTGGCAATGGGAGAAGAAGGCGATCCCATACTGGACCGACGCGGCCCGATTCGCTCGCGAGCATGGCGTGAAGGTGGCGCTCGAGGCGCACCCGGGCTTCATCGTGTACAACGTCGAGAGCGCGCTCACGCTGAGGAAGGCCGCCGGCGACAACCTGGGCGTGAATTTCGATCCCAGCCATTTCTTCTGGCAGGGGGTCGACGTTCCGGCCGCGATCAGGGCGCTCGGTCCGGCGATCTTTCACGTGCACGCCAAGGACGTCTATCTCGATCGGCAGAACGTCGCCGTCAATGGCGTCATCGACACCAAGACATACCGCCGCATGGCCGAACGCTCGTGGCTGTTCCGCAGCGTCGGCTGGGGCCACGACGAGTTCGAGTGGAAGAGAATCGTCAGCGCGCTGCGACTCGCGGGCTACGATTACGTGATGAGCATCGAGCACGAGGATGCGCTTGCGTCGATTGACGAAGGATTGCGGGCGGCTGTGGACGTGCTTGCGCGCGCGATCCTGACCGAACCGCCCGTGGAGGCATGGTGGACGTAATGGAGGGGGACAGGGTGCGACAGGTGCGATGGGCGCAGGGCGGCGTCGTGGTCCTCGCCCTGGCCCTGGGCTCGCTGATTGCGGGTGCGCAGGGTCGCGGAGGCGTCGCGAGCTTTCCCGCTCAGCAGCGCGATCCCGCCGACCCCGCCCTTGTGGCGAAGGGGCGCGCCATCTACGACACCGAATGCCGGGACTGCCACGGACCGGATCTGCGCGGCGGCGAGCGGGGGGGATCAAACCTGCTGCGCTCGCCCGTCATGCTGAACGATCTCGAGGGCGAGAACATTCAGCCACTCATCCATGGCTCACATAAAGATCGCCTGCCGCCGGGCGGCCTGACACCGGCAGACGTGAAGGCCGTTGCCGCGCATATCCACAGCGTGCTCGCGCTCGCGCCAGGTCAGGGTGCCCCGCCTCCGGGGCCGCCCGTCCAGCTCAAGGTGCTGGTGGGTGACGCGGCCGCCGGGGAACGGTATTTTGCCGCCAGATGCGCGTCGTGCCACTCGGTGACGGGCGATCTCCGCGCCATCGGCGCGCGGGATCTCGGCACCCCGCAACTGCAGAATCTGTGGGTCGCGGGGGGCGGCGGCCGCGGCGGCGGGCGCGGGCGCGGCGCGGCAGGGCCTGCGGGCGCGCGGCCGGCCCCGATGACCACCCGGCGCGAAGTGCGGGTGACGGTGACGCTGCCGTCCGGGCAGAAAGTCGAGGGACGGCTCGAGCGCATCGACGACTTTTATGTGGCGCTGACCGAAGCGGACGGGACCCAGCGCTCGTTCCGCCGCAATGGCGCCGTCCCGGTCGTCGACGTGCGCGATCCGCTCGACGCGCACAGAAGACTCCTGTCGGTGTACACGGACACAGACATCCACGACGTGACCGCCTACCTCACGAGTGTGAAATGACTTTCAAAAAACTGATCGTGACGGCGTCGCTCGTTCTCGCACCGGTCCTGCTCGCTGCGCAGAACCCTGGACTCGATCCGGCGTCCATTGCCAGGCCGCTCGCGGACTCATGGCCGACCTTCGCCGGCGATTACACCAGCCGGCGGTTCAGCGGTCTCAAGCACGTCAACACGTCGAACGTGAAGAATCTGACGCTCGCCTGGATGTCGCGCGTCCTCACCGGTCCAAGGGGCGGGCTGCCGACGATCATCGGAGGAGTAGGTACCCGCGAATTTACCGGCGGGACGATCAAGGGCGCCGTGCTCCAGGTGGACGGCGTGCTCTACGTGACCGCGCCCGACAACGTGTGGGCGCTCGACGCGCGCGACGGACACGAGCTCTGGCACTACTTCTGGAAGACGAGAGGCGCCACGCACATCGGGAATCGGGGCGCCGGCCTGTGGCGGAACTACCTGTTTTTCGAGACCCCCGACAACTACCTGGTGTCGCTCGATGCGAAAACCGGCGAAGAGCGCTGGCACGTCGAGATCGCGGATTTCGACGAACAGTATTTCTCGACGCCTGCGCCGGTCATCATCGGCGACCACGTCATTGTCGGCACGGGCAACGACCTGGACGGCCCGGGTTTTCTTCAGTCGTTCGACCCCGAAACGGGAAAGCTCCAGTGGAAGTTCTATACCGTCCCCATGAAGGCGGGCGATCCCGGTCTCGAGACGTGGCCGAATCTCGAAGCCGCGCGCTACGGCGGCGGCCACACGTGGATGCCCGGATCGTACGATCCGGAAACCAAGCTCTACATCTTCGGCACTGGCAACCCCAGCCCTGCATATACGGGCGTGGCGCGCCCCGGCGACAACCTGTTCACCTGCGCGCTCGTCGCGCTCAATGTGGACACGGGCAAGATGGCGTGGCACTACCAGCTGTCGCCGCACGACACGCACGACTGGGATACGGTGCAGTCGCCGATTCTGATCGACGCGCGCGTCAACGGGAAGCCGCGCAAGCTCGTGTCGGTCGCCGCGCGCAACGGCTATTTCTTCACCGTCGATCGCGTCACCGGCGAGCACATCGTGACGACCAAATACGGATCGAGCACGAACTGGGCAAGCGGCCTGAACCGCAAGCAGGCGCCGGTTCCGGCCCCGGAAAAGGAAGCGATCATCCCCGGTACGCTGGTCTCGCCCGTCGAGGGCGGCACGACGAACTGGCAGCCGCCCGCCTACTCTCCGGACACAGGGCTCTTCTACACGCAGGAAGATAACGCGTTCAACATGCTGTACCTGACCGATCCCGATCCACGTGGATCGATGGGCCTTGGCGGAAAGCTGCGCGTCGAGGTCGGGTCGGGCGGGAAGTTCCTGACGGCCATCGATCCCGCCACCGGCAAGGTCGCCTGGCGTCGTCCGTATCCCAATCCGGGCGGCGGCGGCATCGGATTCCTCGCGACGGCCGGCGGGCTGCTGTTCGGCGGCGACGGCAGCGGCAATTTCGTCGCCCACGATGCCAAGGACGGCAAGCCGATCTGGCATACGCGCATCGGCTCCATCTCGAACGCGCCGCAGACCTTCATGGTCGACGGCCAGCAGTACGTGCTGATCGCCACCGGCGACATGCTCTGGGCGTTTACTCTGTACTGACCGTGATCAGGGTTTCTCTCGACGCGGGCTTGGCGTTTTCGATATTCCCCCGCACCTGCGCCTCGACCCGCAGGAGATAGCGCCCGGGCGCCACGTCCTTGAGTGAGAACTCGCGGCCATACCCGTAGATCTCCCACGGCTTGTCGCCTTGCGCACCGCCGGCCCCGGCTGTCGAAGGACCGTTGGAAATCTCGTCGCGGCTGACGAAGACCTCGGTGCCGGTCTCCGACAGCAGTCGTACGGCGACATCGATCCGGCGCGGCTGTCGTGAGGAGATGTTGTCGTACACCTCCGTGTAGAGCGCCAGGTGATCGCCCTGCGCGAACTCGCGCCGGCTGGTCGCCGCACCCGGCAGGAGCTTGGCCACGACCGCATCAGGCAGAATACTGGGGGCGCGCTGGGACAAGGAAGAGGCGATCAGGATGCCGCCCATCATCAGCTTGTCCTTGCGGAAGTCCGGAACCTCGAGATCGTAGAACACCGAGCCCGTCTGTCCGGCGACGGTATCGCGCGCGCCGATGCGTATCTGATAGCGCCCGGGAGGCAGGTTGAAGCGAGGATTCACGCGAATGCCGAAGGCCTTTACGCGATCGCGCGTGTCCGGGCGCAGGATGAGATCCAGCGCGGTCCGTGTGCCCGCCAGCGCCTTCCCCTGGTCGCTCACGCCGTAATACGAGAGCTCGATCTTGTTGGTCAGCAGACCTTTCTCGTTGGGCGGCGCGAACTGCAGGCGATCGCCGTCCAGCTCGATCGCCAGCGCGACCGACGCCTCTTTCTGGGTGTTCTTGAACGCGGCGGCCTGCACCGTGAACGGAAGCCCGCTCTGCTGCAGCGGCCTGTTGAGCAGCTCGCGCAGCTGATCCGACGTTGTGTCCGCGTCGGGGCGCTTGGCGTCGCGTGCCCGCCGTGCGGCTTCTTCGCGCTTCCGTTCCTCGACGGTTCTGCCGCGCGGCGACCCGTAGCCGCGGCGCGCGGAGACGTTCAGGCCGGGACGGTTCTTCACCCGGACCTCGATCTTGTGAAACTTTCCGTCGCGCGCGTGGGTCGGAGGGTAGTAGCCGATCACGTAGTAACGGCTGTTGGCCTGCACGATCCGCTCGAACGCCGACGAGAGCGAGTTGGAATTCACCGACGCGATGCCGCCGGTTTCTTCGGCCAGCGTGCGCAAACTGCCTTGAGAGATCTGGAGCTCGTGCATCAGCTCCGATTGTGCGTTGAACACTCCGACGCCTCCCGTGATGCCGGTCAGGGCGGCGTTCGTGCCGATCGCCCCTAGGGAGGGCCCCCCGGCCAGCTCGGGAGCGCCGCTACCCTGCATCTCCATGAATTCCGACGTCATGCCGACCAGCCCGCGCGGATCGATCGTGTAGTAGTTCACATTCGAGCGGGCGGCCATCGAGACCGCGTCCTGGATCGCGCGAATCACCTCGCTCGCGCTCTGCATGCCGAAGAGATCGGTGATGGGGTAGTCGATGCCCTCGCTGAAGAAAATCACGGCCTTACGACGCCCGCGGACGCCCGCGAGAAACTCCGATGTGTTTTTCAACGTGTCGAGTACGGCGGTGGCCCGATAGCTGCGCTCGAAATCGCTCGGTTCCGTCTTCCCGCGTCCGCCGGGATCGGTGGACGCTGCCGGCTGGCTATCGCCCTGGGCGTTCTGGTCGCTGCTGCCGGCAAGGGCCATGCGCTGATAGTAGGAGTCCAGCCGTTCGATGGTCAGCGAGCGCATGCGGCGGCCGACGAACTTATCGATCGCGGCGCCGAGCAGCTGTTTGTTGTTCGTGAACTCCTGGGCGGCGTCAGTGCGCCCGCTCGTGTAAATCACAGCGGCCATGTCGTTGGTGCCTAAGTACTGCTCGACGAACTCCCGGGCAGATTTCCGCGTCTGCGCCGACCGAAGCGGGCTGATATCGAAGTCGTCGAGCACGATCACATACAAACGGCCGGCGAACGGGAGCCGGTTCGATCTGGAGTCGGTCGTTGCGGGCCGGCCGGTCGCCAGGAATGGTTCGGCTTTCTCAACGGGTATCTCCACGTATGAGAACAGGTCGATCTTTTGCGGTTTGCCGTCTTCGAACAGATCGAAGTCGTCGCGCGTCAGCCCGGAGATGAAATTTCCCTGCTCGTCGGTGACGACGGTGTCCACGTCAACGTAGTTGACCTCGACCTGGAAGGTCACCGTGGGCGCCCCCTGCGGGTCCTGCGCGTGCGTGGCCGGCGATTGGAATATGGCGGCGCCGAGCGCCAGGGCCAGTACGTAGTGTCCGGCTTTAGCCGGACCGTGGGGGATGTGATGTCGTGTCATATGAGCACTGTCCTCAAGACAGGGCTGAAGCCCTGTGCCACCGGTGGCACAGGACTCTTAGTCCTGTCGTCCTACCGTGATTAAGGTCTCGCGCGCGACCGTGACGTTGTTGCCGCGCGCCTGCGCTTCCACTTTGAGCAGATAGCGTCCCGATGGCATGCCGCCCAGCGGCACATCACGCTTCAGTCCGTACGTCGTCCAGTGCGCCGAGCCCTGGGCGTTCGCGATCGTATCGCGCGCGCTGAAGACCTGCTGGCCGGTCTCCGACGTCAGCGTGACCGTGACCTCCAGCTGCCGCGCCTGCCGCTCCGACATGTTGTCGTAGATCTCGGCGAAGACCGTCAGCGTGTCGTCGGAAGGAAAGGTGCGGCGGCTCGTCGCCGGCCCCGGCAGCAGCGTCGGGGCGCCAGGGTCCGGCTGTGCCGTCATCGCATTCTGTGCCGAGGCCGCCGTCAGCAGCAAACCGCTCATCATCAGCGGATCCTTCCGGAAGTCGGGCACCTGCAGATCGTAGAACACGGTCCCGACCTGGCTCGCGACGCTGTCGCGCGCGCCGATCCGGATCTGATAGCGTCCCGGTTCGAGCATGATGCGCGGGTTGGCGCGGAGGCCGCCGGCTTTCACGCGCTGGTATGTCTCCGGCCTCAGCGTGAGATTCAGCTCGGAGCGGGTAGCCCGCTGCGCGCGCCCATCCTGGTTGATGCCGAAGAACGAGAGCTCGAGATTGTTCGTGAACAACGCGCCGTTCTCCTGCGGCGCAAACTGGAGACGCTCGCCGTCGAGCTCGATCGCGAGCGCGACCGATGCCTCTTTCTGGCTGTGCCTGAACGGCGCCGCCTGTACCGAGAAGGTGAGCCCGCTCTGCTGCAGCGGCGTGTTGAGCGCCTCGCGCAGCTCGGCGGACGTGTTGTTGGCCGTGCCGCGCTTCGCGTCGCGAATACGCTTCGCTTCCTCGTCGCGGTTGCGCTCGGAGGGGGTTCGACCCCTCGGTGAGGCATACCCCTTCCGCGCCGATACGCGCAGGCCCGGCCGCTTCACCCGGACTTCGATCTTGTGAAAGGCGCCGTTGCGCGGGTGGCTCGGTGGATAGTACCCGAGCACGTAATAGCGGCTGTTGGCATCGACGATGCGGCTGAACGCCGCGTCGAGGGCGTTCGTGTTGACGGCAGCAAACCCGCCGGTTTCCTCCGCGAGCGTCCGAAGGCTGTCCTGTGACTGCTTCATTTCCGTCAACAGTCCCTGCTGCGCGTTGAGGGCGCCGAATGCGCCAGTCGCGACGTCCGGCGCACCCGATCCCGCAAGCTCGATGTAGTCGCTCGTCATGCCGATCAGTCCTCGCGGGTCGAGGGCGAAGAAGTTCACGTTCGAGCGCGCCGCCGCGGTGATGGCGTCTTTGATGGCGCCGACGACGTCGGTGGCGGTGTGGATGCCGTAGGCCTCGCTCATGGGCATCTCGAGCCCTTCGCTGAAGAGCAGCACGGCCTTGCGCCGGCCGCGGACGCCGGCCATGAACTCACCAAGGTTTTTCAGCGTGTCCAGCACGGCCAGCGCACGCTGCTCGCGCTCCATGTCGCGGATGTCGACAGGGCTGCGTGAGTCGGCGATCTGGCTGGCCTGCGGGGGCTCTTCGGCGAGATTGGTCAGCGCCTTGTGATAGTGCCGCTCGAGTCGTTCGACGGCCGCCGACCGAAGGCGCCGTCCGACGAACTTGTCGATGGCCGCCAGCAGCAAGCCCCGATCGCCGGTGAAATCCTGCGTGGCGTCGCTGCGTCCGCTCGTGTAGACGACCGCCGCGATGTCGTTGGCGCCGAAGTAACGCTCGACGAACTCGCGCGCCGATTTCTTTACCAGCAGGGTTCGCAAGGGGCTGATGTCGAGGTCGTCGAGCACCATGACGTAGACCCGCCCGTCGAAGCTGCGGCGATTCGATCGGGAATCGGTGCTCACGGGGCGATCGAGGAACAGGAACCGGTCGGGCGGCTCGACCGCCAGCTCGACGTACGAGAACATCTCGAGTTTCTGCGGTTTGCCGTCCTCTAGAATCTTAAAATCTTCAATCTTCAAATTCTCAATGAAGTTCCCTTGCTCGTCGGTGACGACCGCGTCAACGTCAACGTAATTGACCTCAACCTGGAACGTGACGGACGGAGAGGGCTGGGGCGCCTGCGCGCGGGGCAGCGCGCCGAAGGTCAGCAGCGACGCAACGCCGGCAATCGCAATGATCTGAAGTCGGGTCATGGCTGTTCTCTAGGGGTATTTCATCCATTATAGCGAGCTTGCCGCGTACGAAAAAAAGGGCAGAGAGTGTGACCCCTCTGCCCTCCGATGGCCGACCTGAAGGTCGGCACGACGACCGTAGTGCTGGCCTTCAGGCCAGCCGTGGTGCTAGAAACCGAATCTCAGTCCGAGTTGTCCCTGACGCGGCAATCCCGAAACCGCGACCAGGCCCCTCAGCCTGAGGAAGTCGCTGGGGTTTCGAAGGTCCCCAGTGGGATTGGTGTAGTTCGCGTGATCGGTCACGTTGAACACTTCGGCAAAGAAGTCGAACGTTCGGCGCCCACCGAGCCTGATCCGATAGCTCCCTCGCAGATCGAGTTGCATGAACCCGGGACCGCGCGCGCCGTTGCGGCCGCCCTCGTTCTTCACATCGTTCCTGACGTAAGCGCCGGCAGCGGCCGTGGGGTTGTAGGTGCCGGCCGGCAGCGGATCGAGTCCGATGCCGTTCCGGTCGAGATCGAAGGTCGTGTCGTGAATCGTAAACGGCTCCCCGCTCATGAGTCGCAGGTTTCCGCTGAGTGACATACCGGATACTTTCGGGATCTCCATCCGGCCGCTGATAGTGCCGATATGGCGTCGGTCCACGTTGGCCGGCGCGAAGTACTTCTCGAGGTTGAGGTCGGAACCGACCTGAAATTCTGGCGTGTCCCCTTGATTGCGAACCACGCCTCTCGAATACCCCAACGCGTACGCGCCTCGAAGGCTCCAGTTGTTGGCGTACCGTTTCTCCACCGAGAGATTCAAGGCGTCGTAGTTGCTATATCCATACTTGGTGGTCCGCAGCCGCACGGTGCCCACGTAGGACGTTTCGCCTGGAGACAAACTTCGATTCAGCACCCCGAACGGATCCAGGAACTCGATCCGGCCGGTGCGGCTCGTGTCGACGCGGCGCCCGATGTTGAGGTTCGGATTGAGGAACATGTCCTTGCCCTTCATCCGGATGTAATCGGCAGACATCGAGACGCCACGAAGTATCTCCCGCTCGTAGCCGGCGCTCATCTGATGAAAGTACGGCTGGGTGCGCTCGGGGTCGTCCCAGTCAACCTGACCCGTGTTCCGGCGGGTGGCTCCGGGCGGGTAGGTGGCATTGATGATGGCTCGGACAGCAGGCGTGAGCGCGCCGATCGTGGGCGTGTTCAGTACGGGTTCGGTTGGGAACCGGCCGGCACTGGGGCCTGCGTCTGGAGCGTTTTGCGGGAAGTCGGCAATAAACGACCGGGAGTACTTCGTGGCAAAGAGGATGTCGTCAATCGTTCCCATCAGGGTCCTGTCGTAGAACAGGCCGTAGCCACCGCGGACGACCGACTTCGACTGGCCGTCCGGATTCCAGACGAAGCCCAGCCGCGGCGCCACGTTGTTCCTGTCGACGGGATAGTTGCTGCGATCGGAGAACAGGGGATTGTCAACTTCGTCGATTGGCGTGACCTCCAGATCGTAACGGATGCCCAGGCTCAGCGTGAAGTTGGGCTTGATCTGCCACTTGTCCTGCGCGTAGCCCTCGTAGGTGCGGCCGACCATCTCGTATTCGCGCGTGCCGGGCACGCGAATCCTGAGCCGTTCCGGATAGGTTCTCGGGTTAGCGGCGTTGAACGGCAGGTCGTGACCGAACACGTACGTGCCGTTGGTGTTGCCGTTATCGGGGTTGCTGATCCAGACGTAGGTGTACTTCGCCCCGAACTTGACGTCATGGCGTCCCATCTTGTTCGGGATGAACCAGGAGAACGTGTCCTCGATCGAGTAGGCGTCGTTGATCGAGAAGTCCATGACCGCTGAGTTGACGTTGACGCTCTGATACTCCAGCCTCGGGGCAAGCAGGTTCTGGCCGAGGAGCATCGATTCGGGACAGATGGCGCACCGGGCGTTCGACGCATCCTGTGCGCGGATGCCTCGGTTGGCGTGAACGGTATCTTCCAGCGTGGCGCCGAATCGCAGGGTATTGACCATGGTATTCGAGACGACCGTGGTCACGTTTGCCACCAATGCTTGATCGAGGTCGGTCTCGTCGCTCAGACCCGTGAGCGAGTTGTTGCCGACCTGGGGACGGTCGTACTGCGGTGCGTACTCGCGCAGCCATCGGAACGCCCACGTGTTGTTCGGGTTGACCTGATGGTCGATGCGCCACATCGAGTTCCAGGCCGCCTCGTCCGACACCGCCGAAAAGTTCAGTTCAGGCCGCGTGGGATAGGTGCCGGTCATGTTCCTGGCGAGCACGACCCGCTCCACGGTTCCGAAGAAGAAGAGCCTGTTCCGCAGAACCGGTCCGCCGAACGTCCCGCCCCACTCGTCTTTTCCGGTCGAAGGCTCGGGCAGATTGTTCACTCTGGTGAAGAAGTCCCTCGCGATGACCTTCTTGCCGGTGAAGAACGCAAAAGCCGCGCCCGAGAAACTGTTGGTGCCCGATTTGGTCACCGCGTTGATCACGGCGCCCGACGCGCGACCGTACTCCGCGTCGAACTGGTTGGTGATGACCTGGACTTCCTGGAGCGCTTCGTTCGCGACGCGGGCCTGACCGCCCACGTTCGATCCCCGCAGGTCGTCGATGTTCGTGGCGCCGTCCATCGACACGCTGTTGGCCGCAGCCGGCTGTCCGTTGGCGAGCATCGTATCGTTGAGGAAGCCTTCGGAGGGCACGAAACGGGCTCCCGGGACATTTCCGACAAACGCCATATAGCTGCGACTGGCCGCCGGCAGCTCGGTGAGCTCAGCCGCCGAAATGTGGCCCCCGATCTCCGCCGACGACAGATCGATGAGGGCCGCTTCGCCGGTGACCGTGAGGGTTTCGGCCAGCGCGCCGACCTCCAACGTCAAGTCGAGCGCGGCGGTCTGCCCGAGGGTCAGCGTCACGCCGCGGCGATCGAGGGCTTTGAACCCTTCCAGTTTCGCGCTGATGCGGTAGCGGCCGGGGAACATCTGGGGAGCAAAATAGCTCCCGTCTGCGGTGCTCATCGTCTCGCGAACCACGCCGGTATCTTCGTTGGTGAGGACGATATTCACGCCCGGCAGGACCGCGCCCTGGGCGTCCACGACTTTGCCCCCGATGTCCGCCGTTCCCTGTTGTGCCAGAGCCGGTACTGGGCACAGCAACAGGACCAAAAATAGTGCGAGGTAGCTTCTCTGCATGTGCCCCTCCTGAGGAATCGACCGTGGACGATACGTGGTCTGCCGAGGGTGACGAAGCGCCGCCGCGGAGGAACAGCCGCCGCCGCAAATCGAGGGTGAGTATTGAGGCGCTTATCATGCGCCTCAATACTTGGATGTCAAGGATTTTTCAAGGCTGGGCGATCCAAGGATTTGAAGAACCTTGGTTCGTTATTTTTCCGGCAGCGCGAAGACGAAGATCGAATTTGTTGCGGCCGGAATGCGCGCTTCGGGAATGGTGTCGGTGACGATGCTGCTGGCCCACGACCCGCCACCGGTGCCGACCGGCACCGCCACATACTGTTTTCCGTTGACGGCGTACGTGATCGGGAATCCCTGCACCAGGGTCGGCATGCGCGGGCTCGTGTAGAGAATCTTCCCGGTCGCCGCGTCGTGAACGCGGAAATACCGATCCCAATATCCCTCCAGCACGAGGCCGTCGCCCATCGTCAGCGCCGACGTGTTCGGCGGCGTCCGGGTACGATGCCGCCAGAGGATCTTGCCGTTGACGTCCATCGCGAGCAGCTCGCCGAGGCCATCGGGGCTCTCCGGATGCATGAGGTTGATGCGACGCACCGGGCCCGATCCGCCGCCGCCCTCGACCAGCTTCATCGGGCCGAACGTCCCGTCTTCGCAGGTCAGATTCAGCGGGATGTAAAACGCGCGCGTCGCCGGGTGATACGCCATCGAGCGCAGGCTCTTGAAGCCGCCGGTGCTCGGGCAGAAGCGGAATTCCACTCCCTCTTTCGGGATCGTGTTTGCGCGGTACGCGGCGCGACCCGTTTTGGGATCGACGTCGATCAGCGTCTGGTACCCCGGATCGTGCGAGGCCACGAACTTGCCTGTTTTCCGATCGATTTCCCACAGCACCGCCAGCTTGCCCATCGAGAACACGGACGAACGG
>Ga0163144_10016178_pt1 | contig 15301 bp, 29 predicted proteins | sample OliLak19BULKMAT1_FD_123175 | JGI IMG/M metagenome (GOLD analysis project Ga0163144, IMG submission 123175) | Freshwater microbial mat bacterial communities from Lake Vanda, McMurdo Dry Valleys, Antarctica - Oligotrophic Lake LV.19.BULKMAT1 | ecosystem: Environmental > Aquatic > Freshwater >... | reverse complement strand
TTCCGGTCCAACACTTCGATATCGGAACTCGTCTCGATCTGGCCCGAAAGCACTTCTCCCGGCTGTTCGACGATCAAACGAACCGTGTGAACGGCGTCCGTCGACATTTTGAACGGAACCTGTTTCAGGTTCAGGATAATGTCGGTCGCATCTTCGGTGACGCCTGGGATCGGACTGAATTCGTGAGCGATCCCCTCAATGCGGACGGCCGTAATCGCCGCGCCCTCAATTGAACTCAACAGCACCCGGCGCAGACTGTTGCCAATCGTCGTGCCGAATCCGCGCTCAAAGGGTTGGGCCGCAAAGCTGCCATACCGCTCATTGAGCGTCTCCGTATTGGCGACCAACCGCTTCGGTTTCTGAAAACCCTTAAACATAGCTCTCCTTGGGGGGTTCTTACGTTGTTAGGCGACGAACTGAACTGTCCTCAGCCGTCCCCGGGGCCGCTTACTTCGAGTACAGTTCGACTATCAACTGCTCGTTCATTTGGATCTGAACAAGCTCTTCGCGCTTCGGCAGCGATGTGATCCGCGCCTTTAAGTTCTCACGGTCCACTTCCAGCCAACTCGGCGAGGGCATGTGCGCCGTCGCTTCCCGCGCCGACAGGATGGCCGAATTTTCTCTACTCTTGTCCCGAACGCTCACCTCATCGCCCGGCTTAACCGTAAACGACGGGATATTCACTTTCTTGCCGTTCACCCGGATGTGTCCGTGACGGACCAGTTGACGGGCGAAAGCGCGGCTGGTGGCAAAGCCGATTCGATAAACGGCATTATCCAACCGCCGCTCAAGCAGTTGCAGCATGACGTCGCCCGTGATGCCTTTTGCCGACGCCGCTTTCTCAAACAAATTCCGGAACTGGTTCTCGCCCAGGCCGAAATAGCGCTTGGTCTTCTGCTTCTCTCGCAACTGCAATCCGTATCCGACAATCTTCGGCTTACGCGCCTGCCCGTGCTGGCCGGGAGGGAAGTTTCGCTTCTTTTCTTCGCTGACGGCGCATTTGGGGCCGTAGCATCGCTCCCCTTTAAGGAAGAGCTTCATACCCTCGCGCCGGCATTGGCGGCACACGGGACCAATATAACGGGACATTCGTTTCGATCAAACCTTTCCTAAAAAGAACAGTTACCGGAAGGTGCAGTTTACGGCGCGCCTATTGCGGCCTTCGTCCTGCTTGTGATTGCGCAACAGCGCAGAATACTACAACTAACAGTTTGCCACATCCTGAGGCTCAAACACAAATGCCTGGAATTCGGGAATGCGGCGGGTGGGTGGGGGTGGCCCGACAGAGGGCGGCTCCGTCGGGCCGATTGACGCGCAGGGCGGGTGGGGGTCTGCGCGCCAAACTGAAATGAAATTCGTAATTTGCGGCTTTGTAACCGCAATCTTTAGTATTGCACAGTTCGCCGATTTTCGTAAAGGAATTCCGTGGCTATTCGCACGGGAATCCCCCGTCCATCATACCCGGCGCTTCTTCGGCGGACGGCAACCGTTGTGCGGAATCGGCGTCACGTCCCGTATGTTTCGCACTTCGATTCCCGCTCCGGACAACGCGCGAATAGCCGATTCGCGTCCGGCGCCCGGTCCGGACACGCGCACTTCCACCGTGCGGAGACCGGAATCTTTCGCTTTGTTAGCGGCGGTCAGCGAAGCTTGCTGCGCCGCGAACGGCGTGCCTTTTCGGGAGCCGCGGAAGCCCAGCGAACCGGAACTCGACCAGGCCAGCGTATTGCCCATTGGATCGGTGAACGTAACAATCGTGTTATTGAACGTTGCCTGGACGTGGCAAACGCCCATCGGCACATGTTTCTTTTCTTTTTTCTTGAAATTCTTCTTCTTCGAGGACTTTGCTGGTGCTTTGGCCATATTCCGGTCTCTTCCCTTACTTCACGCCAGGTTTTTTCTTGTTGGTCACCGTGCCCTTGCGCGGTCCCTTGCGGGTGCGGGCATTGGTGTGGGTGCGCTGGCCACGGGCCGGCAGGCCGCGGCGATGCCGCAGTCCCCGATAGGAACCCATTTCCATCAGCCGTTTGATATTCAGCGACATCTCCTTGCGGAGGTCGCCTTCCACCGATCCTTCGGATTCAATCAAAGTACGGATCTTGTTTACTTCTTCTTCAGTCAGATCCGCCACTTTCTTATCCGCGTTCACGCCCGTGCGGTACAGTATCGACTTCGACCGTGTGCGGCCGATACCGTAAATGTAGGTCAATCCGATTTCCGCGCGTTTGCGAGCGGGCAGATCGACACCGGAGATACGTGCCATGTGCTAGTCCTCGTCCTATTCTTTCCTGATCCAGTTCATTAGTTTGCCGCGCGAGACTTAGCCCTGACGCTGCTTATGCTTCGGGTTGACGCAGATCACGCGAACGACGCCCGTGCGGTGAATGATCTTGCACTTATCGCAAATTTTCTTTACTGATGCGCGTACTTTCATAACTTCCCTCTAATTCGTTGTTACCACTACCGGCCAGGCCGTACGCCGACGATTCGCCCGCGCGTTGGATCCTGTTCCGAAACCGATACCATTACCGGATCGCCCGGCCGCAATCGAACAAAATTCACTTCTTTCGCTCCAGCCGCGTGCGCCAGAATTTGCCGCTTGCTGCCGGTCAATTCCAATCGAATGAGTGCCTGCGGCAATAACTCCACCACCACGGCCTCCACCGGTTCCGACATCCTGCGCTGCTCCCCGGTTCATGGCCTTGTTAACACCCATGGACCATTTTTTGTAACTGCCACACAATGCTCAAAATGCGCCGAAGCCGACCCGTCCTGGCTGACCGCCGTCCATTTGTCGGACAAAACTTTACTCGCCGGCTTGCCCAGGTTCACCATCGGCTCAATCGCCAGCACCATGCCCTCTTTCAGCCGGGGGTTCTCATTGGTGCGGTCCACGTAGTTCGGAACCTGGGGTTCTTCATGCAATGAAGTGCCAATCCCATGCCCCACAAACTCGCGCACGATGGAAAATCCGTTGGTCTCGACATACTTCTGAACCGTCGAGCAAATATCAAAGAGCCGATTGCCTTCCCGGACTTTATCGATCGCCATTTCCAGCGAGTCTTTCGTAACCGCTAACAAATGCCGCAAGGAAGCCGAGATCTCGCCCACCGGAACCGTAATCGCCGAATCGGCAAAATAGCCGTCGAGTTGCACGCCCGTGTCGATGGAAATGACGTCGCCCTTTTTCAAGGCTTTCTTCGACGATGGCATGCCGTGAATAATCTGCTCATTCACTGAGGTACAAAGAACATAAGGATAGCGGTTCCCGGCGGCGGCTGAGTAATAGCCCTTGAAAGCTGGACGGGCGCCGGCATCGGCGATCATTCGCGCCGCCGCGTTCTCCAGGTCCATCGTTGAAATACCTTCCGTCACCATGTCCTTCATAGAATGCAAAATTTGATACACGAGTAGCCCGCTACGCCTCATCTTTTCGAGTTCCGCCGGGCTTTTCCGGATAATCATTCTGCCTTAGTCTTCTTTTTCGCAATCGAACCGGCAATCCGATCCAACCGCCACACTATCCGGTCCGCTACGCTTTCCGGATCCATCTCACCGCAATCGATCGCCTCCACCAGCACTCCATGCCGCCGCAGCGTTTCCGCCACCGGCCAAGTCTGTGACTGGTATGTCTGCAACCGCTCTAAAACCACTTCTTCCCGATCGTCGGCCCGAATCGTTAGAACTCCCCCGTCGTTGTCACAAATTCCAGGTTCCTTCGTCGGACTCGATTCCAAGTGGTAGATAGCGCCACAAGCGGGACATATTCGGCGGCCGGTCAGCCGCCTTAAGATTTCATTATACTCCACCCAAAGGTGGATCAATACCGGGCTGAAAGGCCGCCCTTGAAACCATTGGGCTAACCCCTCCGCCTGGGGAATCGTTCGCGGGAAGCCGTCGAGAAGAAATCCGTGCTCACAGTCCGGCCACCCGAGGCGGTCCCAAACCATGCGGCCTACCAGATCGTCCGGCGCCAATTTGCCCGAAGCCAAAATATTCCGCATCTCCAGACCTAGCGGCGTTTCACGCGCGATTTGCTCCCGCAGCAGGTCCCCCGTAGCCAGATGCGGCCAGCCGGTTAGCGTGGTGAGCATCTTGCCCGTGGTTCCCTTGCCGGAACCCGGTGCGCCGAATAACATCACCGCCAGGGGTTTCCGGGAAGCGGTTTTTCTGGCGATAGCGGCGTTATCAGTTGTCAAAGAACAGGCTTCCGAAGGAAATTAGGAAGAACTCCGGCGTCCGCGAATCCGTCCGGCCCGTGGCGTGAAACCTTCATAATGGCGCATGATCAACTGCGCTTCAATCTGGTTCACCGTATCCATGGCCACACCGACGACGATCAAGAGGCTGGTACCGCCGAAGTAAAAGTTCACGCCCAACCCGTCAAGAATGAACCGCGGGAAGTGCGCGTCGATCCAGTTGCCCAATAGCGGCAAATGCTGCAACTTCACTCCGCTAATCATCATTTCCGGGAGCAAACTGAGGATCGCCAGATAAAGCCCGCCAACCACGGTGATTTTCGTCAGGACTCTATTCATATAGTCCGACGTGTTCTTTCCGGGCCGGATGCCGGGGATAAACCCGCCGTACTTCCGCATGTTATCCGCCGCTTCATTCGGGTTGAAGATGATCGAAACGTAGAAGAAGCAGAAAAAGATGATCAACGCCACAAACATGATGATATAAAGCGGTTCGGCATGTTGAATCGAACGCAACATGGCCGACAGATACGCATTGTCGCGGATCCAGGCAACTTGCGTCAGCGTTTGCGGGAATGTCAGCAGGGAACTGGCGAATATAACCGGGATCACGCCGCCCGCGTTCACTTTCATCGGCAGGTGCGTCGATTGTCCGCCCATCATCTTGCGGCCAACCACGCGCTTGGCGTATTGCACCGGAATCCGGCGCTCGCCGCGTTCCACCAGAACGATCAAAGCGATCACCGCCACCATCACCGCCGCGATAATCAGAACTTGCAACAAGTTCCATTCGCGGGTCAGGAAGGCCTTCTGATAAATGTTGTACATCGCCGACGGCAGGCCGACCACGATGCCGGTAAAGATAATCAGCGACATGCCGTTGCCGATACCGCGCTCCGTAATCTGCTCGCCCAGCCACATGATAAACGCGGTGCCCGTTGTCAGTGAGATCACCGTCATGAAGACGAATCCCCAACCGGGATTTACCACAAAATTTCCCTGGGACTGCAGCGCCTGCGCAATTGTAAACGACTGCACAACAGCCAGAATCACCGTCAGATACCGGGTGTATTGAGTGATCTTCCGGCGGCCCAGCTCTCCTTCTTTCGAGAGCTTTTCGAGCGTTGGCACGACAATCGTCATGAGCTGCAGAATGATCGAGCTCGTGATGTAAGGCATGATGCCCAACGCGAACACGGTCAACCGCCGGAACATGCCGCCGCTGAATAAGTCGAAAAACCCAAGGAGCGTGCCCTGGTTCTGCCGGAAAAACTCTTCCAGGCGATCGGCGTCTATTCCTGGGGTCGGGATATGCCCGCCCAGACGATAGATCGCCAGCATCGCCAAAGTAAAGAGAATCCGGTATCGCAGATCCGGAATCCGGAACGCGTTCGACACTGCTTCAAGGAACTTCATGCCAATCCTTTTGCGCGGAAGTACACAGCGCGCGAATCTTATTGTTCCTTCGGTTTGCGGGTTTTCGGCTCGAGAACGACCGCCGTCCCGCCGGCCTTCTCAATCTTTTCCTTCGCCGCGGCGGAAAAGTGGTGCGCCGTAACGGTAATGGCGCGGGTCAGGTCGCCATTCGCCAATACCTTTAATCCGTCTTCCAGCTTTTTGATGACGCCCGCCGCCATCAGCGACTGCACGTCAAAGCTGTCCCCAGCCAAGTCATTCAACGTAGCCACATTGACGATCGCGTACGTCGTTTTGAACATCGCGTTCGAAAATCCGCGCTTCGGCAACCGGCGGTGCAGCGGCATTTGGCCGCCTTCGAATCCGCGCATTCGCGAATAACCGCTAATGGACTTGGCGCCTTTGGCGCCCCGGCCGGCGAACTTACCGCGTCCGGTTCCCATCCCTTGGCCCAAGCGGCGCTTGTTTTTTACTTGGCCCTTCGGAGGCCTGATTTCACTGAGATTCATGGAAACTTACCTTATTCGACAATCCGCAGCAGATGCGGAACCTTTAATACCATACCGCGAAAGCCGGGCGTGTCCGGCCGCTCGACGATTCGATTAAGCGTCTTCAAACCCAATGCCCGCACGATTCGCTTATGCGTCTCCGGCGTGCAGATCGTACTGCGGTAATACTGAATTTTGATCGTTTTGACGGCCATAATTACATCCGCTCCGGCAAAATGCCGCGCATTTCAGCCACTTCCGCTTTATCGCGCAACTGTTCCAGCGCGGCGATGGTGGCTTTGACCACGTTGTGAGGATTGTGCGTCCCCAAGGATTTTGTCAAGACGTTCTGAATGCCTACGGCTTCAATCACCGCGCGCACCGGGCCGCCGGCGATTACTCCGGTGCCTTTCGGCGCCGGCTTCAGCAACACCTGCCCCGCGCCGAACCGCCCCAGCACCGGGTGCGGAATGGTAGTCCCAAGCACGTGAATTTTCCGCAAATTCTTCTTCGCCGCCTCAATGCCCTTTTTGATGGCGGCAGGCACTTCTTTCGCCTTCCCCGTCCCGAAACCGACAATCTTGTTGCCTGGATCGCCGATTACGACCAAAGCGGAAAAGCTGAGGTTCTTGCCGCCCTTCACAACTTTGGTGACGCGGTTAATGGAAACGACCTGCTCTTTGAGCCCGGATGTCGGTTCCACGCGCTTGATAACAGTAGCTGGCATGAATGCGTAATCTCCCGATTAGAACTGCAACCCGGCTTCACGCGCGGCATCCGCCAGCGCCTTCACCCGGCCATGGTAGAGGAAGCCGCCGCGGTCGAAAACCACAGCGCCGATTCCCTTTTCTTTGGCCCGCTCCGCAACCAGCTTTCCGATCGCCGACGCTCCGGCCACATTGCCGCCGTTGGGCGCGTCCTTTTCCGTCGTCGAAGCGGAGACCAGCGTCGTACCCGTCCGGTCGTCGATAACCTGCGCATAGATATGCTTAATCGAGCGGAATACCGCCAAACGGGGCCGTGCCGCCGTCCCGGACATCTTTTTGCGGATCCGGCTATGAATCCGGCGCCGCACTTCGTCGCGATTGACTTTTTTGACCATGATTATTTACCCTTGCTCGCGCCCGACTTGCCGGCCTTCTTGCGCAGCACTTCGCCTGTGTAACGGACACCCTTGTTCTTGTACGGATCCGGTTTCCGGAGTGAACGCATGTTCGCCGCAATTTGCCCCAGCAGTTGCTTATCGAATCCGGTTAGAACCACATGGGTGTTCTTTTCCACCTTCGCTTCCACGCCCGGCGGCAACAAAAATTCGATATTGTGCGAATAGCCCAGCGTAAAGTGAACCGCGTCCTTGCCTTTGGTCTCCGCTCGGAAACCGACGCCCACGATGTCCAACTCCCGGGTAAATCCGGCACTCACTCCCTGCACCGCGTTCGCCGCGAGCGCTCGCGTCAGCCCATGGACCGCCGCATAAGAGTCGTTCTCCCGCTTTACGTCCAGGACCGCGCCGTTCTGCTCAATGACGATACCCGCCGGCACCGGCACCGTCAGCTTGCCCTTCGGTCCCTCGATATGCATCGGACCGGGCGTCGCCTCGATCTTGATTTTGACCCCAGCCGGAAGCGGGATCGGTTTTTTTCCAATTCTCGACATCGTTCTTTTTCCTTACACCTACCACACCGAACACAACAACTCGCCGCCAATTCCCTGCTTGCGCGCCGTCCGTCCCGTCATCACGCCGCTCGGCGTCGTCAGGATGTTAATCCCCATTCCGCCCAGCACCCGCGGAATCTCCTTGCTCGCCACATAAACGCGACGGCCGGGTTTGGATTCCCGCTCCAAGTGAGAAATCACCGGGGTGTTATTCGGGTTGTACTTCAGGTAGATCTTGATGACCCTCTTTGAGCCCTCGTCCCCTTGCTTGTAGTTCAGGACGTAGCCCTCTTCTTTGAGAATCCGCGCAATTTCAAGCTTCAGCTTCGAGCCGGGCACATCCACTTTGGCATGCCGCGCCTGCATCGCGTTCCGGATCCGCGTGAGCATATCTGCGATGGGATCGCTAACCATTCTCGATTCCCCTTCCTTCGTAATTCCCTAAAATTCCCACGCTCGTCACTACCAACTAGCCTTTATCACGCCCGGGATCTCCCCGGCGAGCGCCAACTTGCGGAAACAGATGCGGCATAGCCCGAACTTCCGGATATATGCCCGCGGTCGTCCGCAGCGGAAGCAGCGGTTGCGTAGCCGGACCCCGGCCTTCTGAACGCCCTTTTCTTTCAGAGCCTTCAGCTTCAGGTCCTTGGCGATTTTGGCGGTTGTGGCCATGTGCGCTTCAAATCCTCTCTTATCGTTACTTCGCCGCGAACGGGAAGCCCATTTGTTTCAACAGAGCCAATCCTTCGGCGTCCGTCTTGGCGGTGGTGGTGACGCAAATGTTCATGCCTTTGGTCTTCTCCACCTTGTTGTAGTCGATCTCCGGAAAGATCAACTGGTCTTTCAAGCCCAGCGTGTAATTGCCGCGGCCATCGAATGCCTTCGCCGAAATCCCGCGGAAATCGCGCACGCGCGCCAGTGAGACATTCACCAAGCGATCCAAAAATTCGTACATCCGGTCGCCGCGCAGCGTCACCATACAGCCGATCGCCATGTTCTCGCGCAGCTTAAACTGCGCGATCGACTTTGTCGCTTTGCAAATAACCGGCCGCTGGCCCGCAATCTGCCCCAATTCGTTCACGGCGCCGTCCATCAATTTCGGGTTGCCCGTCGCTTCCCCTAAACCAATGTTCAACGAGATTTTCTCAATCTTCGGAACGGCCATGATGTTCTTGTAGCCGAACTCCTGCATCAGCGCTGGAAGTACGGTTTTCGTGTAATGTTCTCTTAGCCTAGCCATGATTGCTCTGATTCTCTTAGTTCTTTGAAGCGAGGACTTCCCCGGTCTTGCGCGCCACGCGCACCTTCCGGGCCGCAGCGCCTTCGCCTTCCATCTTGTAGCCGACTCGCGTCGGTTTACCGTTCGCGCCTACAATCATCACGTTCGATACGTGAACAGTCGCTTCCTTCTCCGCGATACCGCCCTTAATCTGCTTGGACGGATTCGCCTTCGTATGGCGCTTCATCATCATTACGCCCTCGACCAGAACGCGCTCTTTCTCGTTGAGCACTTCCAGCACGCGGCCTGTCTTGCCCTTATCGCGCCCGGCGATCACTTTGACCGTGTCGCCCTTTCGAATTTTAATCGTTGACATCGAATTCCCTTTACAGTACTTCCGGCGCCAGCGAGACAATCTTCATGAACCGCTTATCGCGCAACTCCCGCGCCACCGGCCCGAACACACGCGTTCCGATCGGCTCGCCAAGGTCGTTGATCAACACCGCCGCATTCGTATCGAAGCGAATGTAGGTCCCATCCTTGCGGCGGGTCTCCTTCCGCATCCGCACGATCACGCAGCGAACAACCTTGCCTTTTTTCACGGTCCCGTCGGGCGTCGCTTCCTTCACGGCCGCCGTGATCACATCGCCGAGTCCGGCCTTCGATCCAAGATCGCCGCCGCGCGGCAAGATGCACTGCAGCTTTCGCGCGCCGCTGTTGTCGGCTACCTCGAGCATTGTTCGCATCCCGATCATGGCTTGACTCCTTTCGCCGCGCCAACCTGAACGGCGGCACGAACGATATCCGCCAGCGCCCAGCGCTTCAGTTTCGAAAGCGGCCGATGCTCCACAATCTTCACCAGATCGCCAACCTTCGCCAAACCCTGCTCATCGTGGGCGTAAAACTTTTTCCGCTTCTTAACGATCCGGCGATACAAAGGGTGCGCCACGCGCCGGGATACTTCGACGACAATCGTCTTCTGCATCTTCGTCGAGACTACTTGGCCGATCTTTTCCTGGCCCCGCTTCGGCTCTTTGCCCGTCGCGGCGCTCGCCTGCGGATTTGTGTTTTCCGGCATCGCCTACTTCGCCCTCTCGCGCAGAACCGTCAGGAACCGCGCCCGATCTTTTTTCGCTTCCCGGTACTTCTTCAACCCATCGGCTTGTCCCAGCGACATCTGGAACCGCAACCGGAACATGGATTCCTCCATGTCTTTCATCTGTTTTTCGATCTCGACCGATTCCAGCCCGCGGATTTTTTCTGCTTTCATGACGAATCCTTGCCTAATCCTCAACTACCCTTGCTGCTCGCGGCTGACCATCTTCGTTTTCAAAGAGATCTTCTGCGCCGCCAGCCGCATCGCCTCGGCAGCGATTTCCTCGGAAACCCCTTCCATTTCGAAAAGGATCTTGCCGGGACGAATAACCGCTACCCAAAATTCCGGTGCGCCTTTACCTTTACCCATACGGGTTTCGGCGGGCTTCTTCGAAACCGGCTTGTCCGGAAAAACACGGATCCAGACTTTTCCGCCGCGCTTAATGTGACGCGTCATCGCGATTCGGGCAGCTTCGATCTGGCGGTTAGTGATCCAGCCGCAAACCATCGCTTTCAACCCGAAATCGCCAAAGTTCAGCGTGCTGCCGCGCCAAGCGAGTCCGGTCATCCGGCCCCGCTGCTGCTTGCGGTATTTGACTTTCTTCGGCATCAACATGGCGTATTACTCCTGGCTCTCTTTCGGAGACTCATCGGCGGGCGCCGCGGGTTCAATATCCGGGGCGATGGGTTCAACGGCGGGCGCCGCGGGCTCGATAGCCGCTTCTTGCGTTTCAACTGGATCGCTTTTCCAAGTAGGCTGCACCGGCTGGGCCATCGGCGGAGCAATTGGTCGCGGCGCACCGCCGCCGGCGCCCGCCGGCGGTGTCTGTAAGGGAGGACCCGACGGTGCGCTTTGCTGCTGTCCGCCATATCCGCCTCCCGGACCGCCAGCGCCCGGACCACGCCGATCCCGGCGATCGCCACCGCCACCGCCGCGATCACGGTCACGGTCGCCGCCTCGCGGCGCCCGGCGGGGTTCTGGCTCACTCGACATCTTGCGGAAGTCGCCGAGAATTTCACCCTTATAAATCCACACCTTCACGCCAATGACGCCAAAGGTGGTATGAGATTCGCTAAAACCGTAGTCAATGTCAGCGCGCAACGTGTGCAGCGGCAACTGACCATCCAGATACCATTCGCTACGGGCGATTTCGGCGCCGTTCAACCGGCCCGAAACGCGAACCTTGATTCCTTTGCAGCCCAGACGCTTGGCGGAATCCACCGCTTTGCGCATCGCCCGGCGGAACGCCACGCGCTTTTCCAGTTGCAGCGCAATCGACTCGCTGACTAACTGCGCGTCCACATCGGGCTTGGAAACTTCCTGAATATCGATGAAAACTTCGCGCTTCGTCCGCTTGGCGAGTTCCGACTTCAGCTTCTCAATCTCCGCGCCTTTGCGGCCAATGATGATGCCCGGCCGCGACGTGCGGATCGTGATGCGCAACTTGTTGCCCGGACGGTCCACTTCGACGGAACTCACGCCGGCCGCCTTCAACCGCTTGCGGAGTTCATCTTTCAGATCCAGGTCCTCTTCTAGGAGCTTGGCGTAGTCCTGCTTGGCGAACCATCGCGAACGCCAAGTCTTCGTGACGCCCAGCCGGAAGCCATAAGGATGTGTTTTTTGACCCATTTAAATCCCTTTTTCCGCCACAGCCACGATGATGTGGCTGATTCGACGCTGGTAGCGATACGCACGGCCCATCGGGGCGGGCCGAATGCGCTTCATGCGGGGGCCTTCATTCACGTAGGCCTCGCTAACTACCAGTTGATCGACGTCCACCGAGTTATTCTTCTGCTCGGCGTTCGAAATCGCCGACCGCAGCACTTTCTCAACCGTCGGAGCGATCCGCTTATTGGTCGAGCGAAGGATGTTAATCGCTTCTCCCGCCCGCTGGCCGCGAATTAGGTCGACAACCAGCCGCGCTTTCTGCGGCGACACCCGGATATATCTTGCTTCGGCTCTTGCTTGCATCATCAGCCTGCCTTACCGGATTTTTCAGTCTTAGCCACATGCCCCTTGAACGTCCGGGTCGGCGAGAATTCGCCCAGCTTGTGGCCAACCATGTTCTCGGTCACGTAGACCGGAATGAATTTTTTGCCATTGTGTACGGCGAATGTGTGCCCGATGAACAGCGGCAGAATCGTCGAGCGCCGCGACCAGGTCTTGACGACCTTTTTGTCGCTGCCGGCGATCAGACGCTCCACCTTTACTAGCAGGTGGTCATCGGTGAACGGACCTTTTTTAAGAGAACGACCCATCGTGCAAGTCCCTTCCTAGCTCTTCTTGCCGCGGCGCGTGACAATTTGCTTGTCGGTGCGCTTGTTGTTTCGCGTCTTGAACCCGCGTGTCGGCTGGCCCCACGGCGTCACCGGATGCCGGCCGCCCGATGTCCGGCCCTCGCCACCGCCATGCGGATGGTCGACCGGGTTCATCGTCACGCCGCGGTTATGCGGCGTACGGCCCTTCCAGCGCGTCCGTCCGGCCTTGCCGTACGTTTCGTTTTCGTGTTCGGGGTTGCCAACCTGGCCGATCGTCGCCACACAGCGCAGATCCACCCGGCGAACTTCGCCCGACGGCAGCTTGATTAAGGCAATGCCGCCTTCTTTGGAAACCAGTTGCGCTTGAGCGCCCGCGCTCCGCGCCATCTGCGCGCCCTTGCCGGGCTTCAACTCGATGGCATGGACCACCGTGCCGGCCGGAATGTTCTTGAGCGGCAGACAATTGCCGGTCAGAATATCGGCCGTCGGACCGGACATGACCGTCGCCCCGACCGCCAAACCCACCGGCGCCACAATATAGCGCTTTTCGCCGTCCACATAATGCAGCAGCGCCAGACGCGCCGAACGGTTCGGATCGTATTCGATCGCCGCCACCCGCGCCGGAACGCCCTCTTTTTCCCGCTTGAAATCGACTTCACGCAACGATTGCTTATGGCCGCCGCCGATAAACCGCGACGTCACTCGTCCACTGCTGTTCCGGCCGCCGGATTTCTTTCGTCCGAGCGTCAGCGACTTTTCGGGCGTTTGTTTCGTTATGTCGTCACGCACCAGCGTCGTCATGTAACGGCGGCTGGGCGTGTACGGGCGGTATGTTTTTACTGGCATCTAGATCTCCGAGTACTCCGGCATCTTCTCGCCGGTCTTCAATCGGACGTAAGCCTTTTTCCAGTCGGGACGGTATCCGGCAAACCGGCCGCGGCGGCGCAGTTTTCCTTCGTTGTTCAGCACCCGGACATCGGCCACTTTCACCTGGAAAAGCTTTTCAACGGCCGCTTTAATATGGATCTTGTTCGCTTCCGTATGCACTTCGAAGCAAAGCGTATTCTCGTCTTCCTTCTTGGTGAGCCCCTTCTCGGTTACGATCGGCCGGCGGACAACTTCATAGATAGTCATTACGCCAAGCCCTCCGAGAGTCTCTTCGCGGCCGATTCGCTGATCAGAATCTGCTTAGCGTTCAAAAGGTGGTAAGGGTTCACTTCACGGCTCGCCAGCAGCACCAGCCCGGGAACGTTTCGCGCGCCGAGCGCCAGATTGCGGTTCTCGGAGTTGTCGATCACCAGCACTTTGGCCGGCGATTCCAGCTTGCTCAAAGCGCCGACGAAAGTCTTCGTCTTATGATCGGCCAATGCAAATTCGCTGACCACTTTGATATGGCCGTCCATCAACTTCGCCGTCAGCGCCGAACGCAACGCGCCAACCAGCATTTTCTTTGGCAGTTGGTAGCTGTAATCCCGGGGTTGCGGTCCGTGCGTCGTGCCGCCATGGCGCCAGAGCGGGCTGCGGATCGAGCCCATACGCGCCCGGCCCGTACCCTTCTGCTTCCACAATTTCTTTCCCGATCCGGCCACTTCATGCCGGGTCTTCGTTTTCGCCGTTCCGCGGCGCTGATTCGCCTGGTAGTTCCGGACAGCTTCGTACAGCAGGGCTTTGTTCACCGTCGCGCCGAACACGGCGTCGGACAGCTCGAGCGAGCCTACTACATTGTTGTTGAGATCGATAACGTCGACAGTTGGCATCGTTCGGTTCCTCTAATACCCCGACTTGGCACGGCGGAGCACCACATATCCGCCGTTCGGTCCGGGCACCGCGCCCTTCACCATGATCAAATTTTCTTCCGTATCCACCCCGACGATTTCGAGGTTACGGATCGTCACCTGGGCATCGCCCGAGTGGCCGGCCATGCGCATACCCGGAAACACGCGGCTCGGGAAACTCGAAGCGCCGATCGAACCCGGCGCGCGCCCAAACATCGACCCGTGCCCGCCCGGACCGCCCTTAAAGTGGTGCCGCTTAATAACCGACGTGAAGCCCTTGCCCTTGGAGGTGCCGATGACGTCAACCTTTTGGTTGACCGCAAACTGCTCCGCCAAAACGCGGTCGCCGGTTTTCATATCGCTGCTGCCCGGCCCGAGTTTCAGTTCCTTCAAGAACCGGATCCCGTCCGCGCCAGCCTTTTTCAGATGGCCCGTCTCCGGCTTATTGATCCGCGACGGCTTCACATATTCCATCAGGCCAAGCTGCACGGCATTGTAGCCGTCCGTCGCCGGCGTTTTGCGTTGCACAACAACGCAAGGTCCCGCTTTAACCAAGGTCACTGGGACCACTTGGCCTTCCGCGTTAAACACCTGCGTCATCCCGATTTTCTTGCCTAGAATTCCTGGGCTCATTGCACTTCCCTCAATGCCTATCCGTTTCCCCTGGCTACTTCTTACCGAATGCCTTTATCTCAACGTCCACGCCGGCCGGCAGGTCCAGTTTCATCAACGCGTCCACCGTTTCCTGCGTCGGCGATAGAATGTCGAGCAGCCGCTTGTGCGTTCGCATTTCGAATTGCTCCCGCGATTTCTTATCTACGTGGGGCGAACGGTTCACCGTATGCCGGTTGATTACCGTCGGCAGCGGAATCGGACCCGCCACCTGAGCGCCGCTGCGCTTCGCCGTCGCTACAATTTCCTGCGTCGATTGGTCCAGTACGCGATGATCGTACGCCTTTAGCCGGATTCGTATGCTTTCCCGCATCAGGAAACAATCTCCGCCACCGTACCGGCGCCGACCGTTCGACCGCCTTCGCGAATCGCGAAGCGCAAACCCTTGTCCATGGCGATCGGGGTGATCAGTTCAATTTCCATCTGCACGTTATCGCCCGGCATCACCATTTCCGTGCCGGCGGGCAAGTGCGCCACACCCGTCACATCCGTGGTCCGGAAGTAAAACTGGGGCCGGTAACC
>Ga0163144_10016174_pt1 | contig 15303 bp, 13 predicted proteins | sample OliLak19BULKMAT1_FD_123175 | JGI IMG/M metagenome (GOLD analysis project Ga0163144, IMG submission 123175) | Freshwater microbial mat bacterial communities from Lake Vanda, McMurdo Dry Valleys, Antarctica - Oligotrophic Lake LV.19.BULKMAT1 | ecosystem: Environmental > Aquatic > Freshwater >... | reverse complement strand
GTGCCGCCTTCATCCCAGTTCAACGTCGTGGTGATCGACAGGAGACCCGTTTCTGTCAGCAGGTAGTGGAGCTGCAACTGCATCACGGTGGCGACCACGGCGAGGACCGGGCGCACGGCAAACGCGAGCACCAGTCGCCATCGCTGTCCGCGCGACTCGAACGGCGCGCGTCGCGCGGCCACGAGCATCGCTGGCAGCACCACCAGCCACGTCAGGACGTAACCGGCCGATGGGCGAAACGTGTCCTCCCACTCCACGACCACCCCACGCGCATCAGCGATGGCCGCCATCGCCAACGCCAGCACCACCGACGCAAAAAGCCCACTTGCCGTCCACCAGGCCATTAGCATCAGCGGGCGGTTAAGGCGAGCACCGCGTGTGGTGTCGCTCACTGTTTGCGCAGTCGGCAATTGGTGGGAATTTCGAATCGCGCGCGATCGACGTCAGCCCGTTCCACGTCGCGCAGCTCCACGGTCGTGGTGCTGGAGCTCGCATGCGGGTTCGACCTCCCGATGTCGCGCTCCGTTTGCCTCATCTCGAACTTGATCGCTGTTCCCACGAAGAGGTTTTCCTCGACGCGGCGTGCACGCATCACCGCATCGGGCTGGCTTTCTGAGTGTGTTCAATGCCGATGCCATCGACGATGTGACGATGTACAAAGGCGCGATCCCGGCGCGATTTGGCGGACGCTTGTCGTCCGTGGTGGACATCCGGCAGCGCGAGGGGAATGCCAATGCGTTTGCCGGGTCGGCCAATATCGGCTTGCTGGCCAGCCGCGCGTTGTACGAAGGGCCGCTGCCCGGTCATAAAGGCTCGTTTCTGGTCGCCGGTCGACGCTCGTACGCCGATCTGTTTCTCCGCGCGTCGCCCAACAAAACCGTTCGCGACAACATCGCTTACTTCTACGACGTCAACGCGAAGATGAACGTGCGCCTGGGGCAGAATGGGATCCTGATGATCTCGGGGTACGGTGGTCGCGACAACCTCAGGACGGGTCCGCAAGCATCGGCCGAATGGGGCAACCAATCCGGTACCACGCGTTGGAATCAGATTTTCGCTGACCGGCTGTTCTCGAAAGTCACGATCGCGGCAAGCGATTATGACTACCAACTTGGCTTCGACGTGACCGCCAAGCCGGTGCAGTGGACGTCACGTATTCGCAGCACGGACCTGAAAGTCGATGAGGCGTGGCACTTCGGCGAGCGCAACATCATCGAGTTCGGCGCCGAGCGGACGCTGCACGAAATCCGCCCCGGTGATGTCGTAGGTGCAAACGCCAGGGACACCACGAGCTTCAATCCGGTTCGCATTCAGCAGCGCAACGGCCTCGCTTCCGCAGCATATCTCGGCCACGATGTCGACCTCAGCGACCGCGTGTCCGTCCGCTACGGGGTGCGGTGGACGCAGTTCGAGCGTGTCGGGAATGAAATGGTGTATACCTATGCCGGCGGCGCTCCGGTGAAGTGGAAAGGGCGGGTACTCCCGCACGTACCAGTATCTCAATCTCGCATCACGCACCAACACAGCGTCGCCGCTGGATGTCTGGGAACCCATCGGTCGGTACATCAAGCCGCAGCAAAGCGATCAGTATGCGATCGGACTGGCGAGCACGCTCGACGATCGGCGATACGAAGTCTCGGTGGAGGCGTACTACAAGACGCTGGAGAACACACTGGATTTCGTCGATGGCTCTGATGTCTTGCTCAACCCGCGCATCGAGACCGCGATTGTGCAAGGCGACGGGCGGGCCTACGGCATGGAGTGGACCTGCGCAAGCGCGTGGGGCGTACGACCGGCTGGATCAGCTACACGATGGCGCGTGCAGAGAATCGATATCGCGCGTCGGGGCTCGCGGGCGCCGGTATCGACAACGGACAGTATTTCCCCGCGCCGTCCGACAAGACGCACGAGCTGTCCATCGTGGGGATCCGTCCACTCGGCGCGAAATGGACGTTTGGCACCACGTTCTCGCTGGCGAGCGGTTTGCCCATCACGTATCCGACCAAGCGCTACATGGTGGATGGCTTGCTGCTGGCGGAATACGGCGCACGTAACGCGGCGCGACTGCCCGTCTATCACCGACTCGACGCCAGTTTCACGCGGGCGCTCGGCCGCGGTGAACTGCAGCTCGGTGTTTACAACCTCTACAACCGCTTCAACGCGCAGTCGATGGCGTTCCGTCAGTCGAAGTCCAATCCGCTGGTGACGGAGGCCGTCCGCGTCTCCATTTTCGGCGCCGTGCCGAGCATCAGCTACGGCCTCAAGTTCGGAGGAGCTGCCCGATGAAAGCCAACAACAGCCCCGTGCGCAGGTGGTGCGTGATGGTAGCGCTCCTGGCCACGTCTGCCTGTGAGAAAGTCGTCAACATCACGGTGCCGGAAGGTGCAAAGCAGCTGGTGGTCGAGGGGCGACTGGAGCGGGTGCGTGGCGCCGTGACCGGGCAACAGCGCATTCGGCTCACCACGACCGACGCCTATTTCAGCAACACCGCGTTACCGCCGGCGCGCGGCGCCAGCGTGCGCGTGGTGGAAGAGGGGGGCCGGGTGGTGTCGTTCGGCGAGGTGGTCAACGAGCCCGGTGTGTATGCCACCGCCGACCTGATCGCGGTCGTGAATCGGCGCTACACGCTGCAAATCATCTACCAGAACGAACGATACGAAGCAACGGAAGTCCTTCGTGCGGTTCCACCGATCGACAGCTTGTACTTCAAAGATCGCATCGGCCAGTTGGGCCCCCAAGAAGGGTTGCGCGCGACGATCGATTTTCGCGATCTGGCGGGTACGCAGAATTTCTATCTGTGGGACCAATTCGTGAATGGGCAGCGACTGACGGCCGCCGACTCCACATTCAGGACGCGGGTGGTGGCGCCGGACGATGGCCTCGACGGGCGCCCCATCAGTCAATTCCAGCCGTACGACGGCATTCCGGTGTCCAAAGGCGCCTCGGTCCTGGTTCGGCAGATGTCGCTCTCCGAGCCCGTGTACCGGTTCTACCGGGCGTTGTCCGATCAGTCAGCCAACGATGGCTCTCCGTTCGCCGTACCGCTGGCGAGCGTGCGCGGCAACGTTTCCAACCTGACGAATGCGGCTCATCGGCCGCTCGGCTACTTCATGGCAACCGAAGTCGCGGAGGCCCGGGCGGTCGCGCCATAGCTACCTCGGCCAAAGCATGGGAGTTGGCGCCCCGCGACTGGGCATCGCGCCGCACCATTGCAACTTTTGGTGGACCGTGATGCGTAGGGGCTGCCGACCGCGTGTCGCGCCAACGGGGTAACCCATCCCGTTGGTCGCGACTCCAGGCGGCATCTGCCGCGCTGTCGCCATTTCTTCCCCGGTGCTACACTGGAACAACCGGTTAGAACCCCCTGATACCCCAGCGAGTGCCCGATTCCGCAGCTCCGTCCGCAGAGGACGCCGAACTCCGAGCGCATGTCCAGAACGCGCTCAGTGCCTCCTACGAGGTCGATCAGGAGATTGGACGCGGTGGCATGGGTATCGTCTACCGGGCCCGCGACAAGCGCCTGAAGCGCGTCGTGGCCATCAAACTGTTGCCGCCCGAGCTTTCGTTCCGGCGCGATATCCGCTCGCGATTCCTTCGCGAAGCGGAAACGGCCGCGCAGCTGGGTCATCCGAACATCGTCCCCATCTATTCGGTCGACGAAGTCGGAAACCTGGTCTTCTTCGTCATGGCCTGCATCGACGGCGACAACCTCGCCACGATGCTCCAGAAGCGCGGCCCACTGCCGATCGAAAACGCACGTCGATGGATCACCGAGATCGCTGATGCGCTGTCGTATGCCCACGCGCGCGGCGTGATCCATCGCGACATCAAGCCGGATAACATTCTCCTCGACGGCATCGACGGTCGGGCGCTCGTCACCGATTTTGGTATTGCGCGCGCCATGATGGATAGCGGCGAGACGTCTCGTCTCACCGCCACCGGCATGGCCATTGGCACGCCGGCCTACATGTCTCCCGAGCAGGCATCAGGCGACCGGCAGCTTGATGGACGCAGCGACCTGTACTCGCTCGGTGTCGTCGCCTACCAGATGCTCGTCGGCGAGCCGCCCTTCATCGGCAACACCACACCGGCGTTGCTGGTCAAGCATCTGGCCGAAATGCCGGTGCCGGTTTCGGATCGTCGCTCCGACGTGCCTGCCGACCTGGCCATGATCGTCATGCGCCTGCTTGAAAAGTCCCCGGAAAACCGCTTTCAGAGCGCCACGGAACTCGTGCAGTCGCTCAAGACCGGGATCGTACCGCCGGGCACGGCGCAAGCGACGGCGGCCAGCGGCGGTGGGCCCGTGCACTTCAACGGGGCGCCGGTCGGCGGCATGTCGCTGGCAGGGGGGCTCCCCAGGTCAGGTGGTCCCGCGTCCACCAGCGGAGCCGCTGGGCGCAATCCGTCGTATGCGCCACCGTCGTATCAGGTCAACACTCAACAGGCGTCCGGTGGGGGCTACGCGCCGCAGTACGCCGGTTCGCACACGGACGAGCATCAGCCGACGGCCGCCGATCTCGTGCGCTGGGAAGCAGAGCCCGTCAAGAAGTTCCGCGGCAAGCTCGCGCCGTACCTGTTCGTGAACGGTGCCATCCTCGTCGTCAGTCTGTTTGGCGGCAAGGACATGCTGAGCATCAGCACCTTGTGGACCATTTACGTAGCCTGGCAGTACGCGAAGCTCTGGTCGGTCGGCTACGACTGGAAGGACGTGCTGCGCCAGCCGCGTCATCGCATGCTCGGCGAAGTACTCTCCGATTTGGGCGATGGCGTCCACGCGACATTCTCCAAGGAAAAACGGCACGAACTGCGCTCGCAGGGCCGACTTCGCAATCGCCTGTCCGGCGTGCTGACGCCCGTGACCCCGGGCGCGCTGCCGCCGTCGCCGATGTCGGGAGGCGGACGACCGATCGCGCCCGTGATGCCCGCGCGCGACGACGATCTTGGCGCGTACGCGAGTGTCGTGCGAAGCGCGCGTGGTGATCGCGAGGAAATTGCCCGACTCATCGCGACCATCCCCGCCGCCGAAAAGTCGCGCATTCCTGACGTCGCCAATACCGCCATCGATCTCGTCAACAAGATCGAGCAGATCGCGGTGGAGCTGGCGCGAACGGATCGCGAACAGGGCTCCGATCGCGCCGCCGCAGTGGAGGCGGAGATCAATGTGCTGGAGGCCGAAGCCAATCCGCTCGACGCGCAGCGCAGCGAAGGGCGCGTGCGTCGTCTGGCGCAGTTGCGCCGCGATCGCCGTGCGATCTCCGAATCGATGCGCAAGCATGAGACGCGCCGTGGTCAGCTCGAGAGCTGCCGCATCGCACTGGAAAATGTGCGTCTCGATCTGGTACGCCTGCGCACCGGCAACAGCTCCGTGCAGAGCGTGACGCTGGTGGCGGAACAGGCGATGGCGCTGGCGCGCGAAGTGGACATCGCGGTTGCGGCAGCGAACGAGGTGCGCGACGCCACGCGGTCGCGCACGTCGAACGCGTCGGCCTGAGACGTTCATGCCGGACGTCACGCCCGTCGTTCCCGGGCGATCGGCTCTGAGCAAGACTGATCGCGAAGCCAAGCGTCGCGCGGAGGACGCCGCCGATGCGAGCATGCTGCGCGATCGCGTCATCGCCGCGTTCGGTGAGCAGTATCTCATCGAGCACGAAGTCGGTCGCGGCGGCATGGCGGTGGTCTACGCGGCCGAAGACGTGCGACTACAGCGCCACGTCGCGCTCAAGGTCCTGCCACCCGATCTCGCGTTCCGCTCGGATGTGCGTGAGCGATTCGTGCGTGAGGCACAGACCGCGGCGCGACTGAATCATCCGCACATCGTTCCCATTTACGCCGTGCACGAACAGGCGGGTGTGGTGTGCTTCGCGATGGCGCTGGTGACGGGCGAAAGCCTCGCGGCGTGGGTGGCGCGCGACACGAGACCGAGCTTCGAGTCCATCGCGTCAGTGCTGGAGCAGGTGGCCGATGCACTCGCCTACGCCCACGCCAGTGGCGTTGTGCATCGTGACATCAAGCCGGACAACATCCTGCTCGATCGCGAGTCGGGTCGCGCGATGGTCACCGACTTTGGCATCGCGCGCGCTGCGGAAAGTGGGGCGCGGCTGACGCAGACGGGCATCGCCGTGGGAACGCCCGCGTTCATGAGCCCCGAACAGGCAACCGGCGAAAAGGAAGTGGACGGTCGCAGCGACGTCTACTCGCTCGGCGTCGTCGGCTATCTCATGCTCGCCGGCCGATTGCCGTTTCAGGCCGCGACCACACCGGCCATGCTGGTGGCACACGTCAGCGAAACACCGCCGGCCATCCGGTCCATCCGCCCGGATGCGCCGCGTGTGCTGGTGGAGATCCTCGAGAAGTGTCTCGCCAAGCGTCCGGCCGATCGATGGGAAAGCGCGCAGGCGATGCGAGATGCGCTGCGGCGGGCGCAGCGTGACGGATCGCTCGGTGTTGCCCCGTCGCCGTATCGCCCGCAGTCGCAGGCCCTGCAGTCGAACGCACCGCCGTATCCGGAGGCGACGCTTCGCGATCAGCCTTCGCGCGACCCGCGCGATGTCGAACGGATCGAGCGCGCGCGACGCGACTACGCGGATCGGCACGGCCATCGCGCGGAAGACTGGAATCCACGCGCGTTGAGTGCACCGGAACCGGCGAGCATACACCTCGTGGCACCGATGCCGCCGTTGCCACCGCTCTCGCCCAACGCGAGCCGCGACGAGTTTCGTGAGTGGCGGCGATCGGTGAAGGAGCAGCGCCGGGAAGTGAAGGAGCGCTGGAAGATCGAGCGCGACGCCAACAAGGACGCGATCGCGCAAACATCGCTCGCCCTGCGGCCAATCGAGCAGCAGATCTCCCGGTTCCGTTGGCGTCTCGTCTCCAACGGCGTGCTCCTCAGCTTTCTGGGCTTCATCAACCTCACCAGCGGCAACGATTTCCCATGGGTGGTGTTCCCCGCCTTCGGTATGAGCATGAGCGTCCTCTCGGCGTGGCAGAAGCTCAGCCAGCAGGGCGTGCGCGTGTCACAGGTACTTGGCAGGTCGCATACCGAGGCCCAGCGCACCGCGTTGGTCGCCGGTTGGGATGATGAGTCGTCAGCACAGCCGAAGTCGAGACGCATCGCCGAAGCCGTCACATCGTTCCGCAAACGCGTGAAGTGGTTCGTGGGATCGGCCGTTGTGTCGTCGACGAGCTTCGTGATCGGCTTCGCGCTCAACGCCGATCCGATGATCGTTCCCTTCGTCGGTGCGCTCCTCACCGCGGTGGCGTCGCTGCAGATGTCCATTCTGGCCGGTGGACGATTGCGCCGTCTCGGCGTGCCCGTCTCGGCGGCACTGGGCAGCGGCTGGAAACAGTTGTCGATCATCCCCGATGATCGGCCGCGCGAAATTCGCGTGCGCGAGGAACTCGACCGCATCGCGGGCGCCAGCGTGTTGTCGTCCACGTTCGGCGACGCCGTGCGCTCGGCGGTGGACGATCGCATCACGATACGCGATGCGTCGTCCAAGCTCACCGATGCCGACAAGGCGATGGTGCCCGACGTCGAGCCCACGGCCGACGCACTCCTCGAACGTATTGGCGCGCTGGCGAGTGGTCTGGAACGTCTGCAGCGGGATTTGCCGAGCGATGGCCTGTCGCAGCTCGAGCATCGAATTACGGTCGTGTCGGCAGAGCCTGAGCATGCGCCCGACCGTGATCGTCGACTGTCCTTGCTCACGCGTCAGCGCGACTCGCTGGCCGAGTTGGTGGCGCGCCGCGATACCATGCAGCGCCAGTTGGAGAGTGCGTCGCTGGCGATGCGTTCGTTGCGGTTCGACATGGTGAAGCTGCGCACGATGGGTATTGGCGCCGCGATCGGCGACGTCACCAGCGCGACGCAGGAGGCGCGCGCGCTTTCGCGCGATATCGGCCATGCGGTTGATGCCGCCGACGAGATGCGGCGACTATAGACCTCGTCCGGCGTCGCCCTCGGCTCGCAGGCAAGCGCCTGCGGCTGACCGGCTACGGTGTCTGTGGAGCACAACTGGCTCCGTTGTGGCGGCGTCCATAGACTTCTGCGCGTTGGCGTAACCGTCGACACGTCAGGACGCGCCACGCAGACCTCGTCAGGCGTCGTCCCACTCTTCCAATCGCGCGTTCATCTCGCTCACCAACGCGCCATGCCCGTACCGCGTCGCCGCCGAGATCCCTTTCGCGATGACGTCGCGTGCTTCCGCTTCGCGATCAAGGGTCTTCAACACGTCGGCGTAGCGTAGCCAACCGTTGCCCTCATCGTCATAACGCGCGAGATAGGCGGCGAGTTCGGGCTCGGCCTCTGCATGCAGCCCTGCCTTGAGCAGTTCGTTCGCAAGGCCGAATCGTGCAAGTGGATTCTCGGGTTGCTTGGCGGCCATGGCGCGCATGGCGGTGAGACGGTCGGTCATCTGTGCATGCGTTTGCTGTTCCTGATGATGAGTTCGTCTCGTCTGAGCTGCTGGGCGTGAGCTTGTGTGCCGCAGCAGATGCTGACGTCGCGTGACCCGTTGGCGTAGTGGTTGTATTTTCGAGCCTCCACTAACTCTAGTGCCGCGAACACTCGCCTCACGACAGGCCGAGGCCGAAATTTATCGGCCATTTCTGCTCTCGCTCCGGCTCGTTCGGCGTTGATCTGTTCTTCGTGCTGCGCGGTGTCGTCAGCGTGTGCCGCGATCACACACTGCATTCCAATACCAACTCACCCACGATCGTGCCCAGTCGATCGGGTGCTTCTTCGGGTGTCATGTGCGCTGCGGCCGGAATATGATGTACAACGACAGCGTCGCTGGTCGCACGCTTGAGCGACTGCTCCAATCGCAACGCGCGACCCGATGGCATGAACACATCCGCATCGCCGAGCACGAGTGCGACCGGGAAGGGCAAGGCGTCGGGTCTGAGCGCGATGCCTGCATCGCCGGTCGATATCGCGAGCGCTCGCAGCTGCGCGCACGCCGCATCGCGTCCGTCCCGCGTGCGAAAACTCTTGAGATAGAGATCGAGCGCGAACGTGCCCGTGCTACGCTGCGCGAACGCCGGAAGCAGCGCCGAGTGCAGCGTGCTGGCCAGCCACGATGGCGCCAGACGACACCACAGTGGCACCAGCGCCGCGAGTCGTCGCAATCGGGCACTCACGCGCGCATCACGTGCGTCGCTTGCCAGCAGGCTTGGGTTGACCAGCACGAGGCCGCATACGGTCGCCGTTCGCTCGCTCGCCACTCGCGCACAAATCGCAGCGCCCATGCCGTGCCCCACCAGCGTGGCACGCCCGACACCCATGACGTCCAGCAACTTGCCCAACCTTTCCGCGTGAGCGGCAACGGTCATGGCGTTGCTCCCCGGCGGATCGCTGCGGCCATGCCCGAGCAGATCGAGCACCAGCACGCGATGTCCGATGGGCAATCGAGGCAGCACATCCTGCCACACATGCGACGACGTGAAGGCGCCGTGCACGAGAACGATGGGCGCGCCGGCTCCACGTGAACCGAACGCGTAGCAGTACACACGCACGCCACCGAGATCAACGAACTCGCCGCGCATCAGCGCTGGCGGAGTCGGAGGGCGAAGAGAGGGTCAGGCATGATTCGTCCGCAATCTCGATGGATGACACGGACGGTACAAGCGACGAAGGGGATGCCGATTGGCATCCCCTTCGCTTTCCCGCGCACACAACAACACCGACCGACGCGCGCGTCAGTTGCCCGGACGACGCGGCATCATGCCTTCCATGTTCTTGTCGAACACGGGCTGCTGATCGGCGGTGAGCACCGCCTTGATGGCCTTCGACTGCTCCGTTTGGATCTCGCGCATCTTGCCCATCATGGCCTGACGATCGCCATCGGGACCCATGCTCGAGCGAAGCTCCTGCTGCTTCTTCGCCGATTCGGCCATGATCGTGTCGACCTTGGTCTTCTGGTCGGCGGTCAACGTGATTCCTTCGAACATGCGCGTCTTCCGCTCTTCCATGCTCATGCCGCCACGACCTCCGCCACCGCCACCGCCACCCTGAGCTTGAGCAACAGTCGAAGCAGCGCCGAGCGCCAGCACCAGCGAGAGAACGCGAAGGGAAGTCTTCATCGGGGAGATACCTGAGGTGGGTTTTAGCGCAGCGCACACCACGCATCCGCGCGATTGCACCTGCTCAGAGACTATAGACGCAATGCCTTGCCAAACCGTTAAGGCGAACTCGTCCATAAACGGTCATTCAAGCCTGTCAGATCATCCTGAATGCCTCTAGCGGTTTGCTCGGAAGCGCGTAGAATAGCGCCTCAGTGACCCTCCCTGGCTCCGTCCCCGGACTTTCGTTCTCCAATCCGCTGCTGCCGTCGAGCCCGAGTTTGGCTCCCGCAACAGCGTCATCCACCCCGTTCGCGCTCGGGTGGCTGCTCACTAACGCGCCACCGGCGTTGCAGTATCGAGCACTGGTGGACGTTGCGCAGCTCCAACCGAAAGACGGAGAGCTCGCTCGCGTCCCGTACGGCTCGAAGTCGGCCTGGCATCTGCTCCTCATGCAGGACTCCGATGGCTCATGGCCAGCAGGGATGCTCACGGTGCCCAACGGCACCGAGCTCGTCGGCGTCGGAACGATCGTCGCCTATCGCCGACTGATCGAACTGGGCTGGGACCCGGAATCGCCCGCGCTCGCCACGACCAAACGCCTCCTGTTCCGTTTGCTCGCCGAAGACAATGATCCCAGCTATCTCGCTGAGTTCGCGTCCACGGCCACTGACGAAGAATTGGTGAAGCGAGGTCGGCTCATTCTGCGCGAGGCGGCGGCCGCAGCCTTGGCGCAGGCAGGTTACGAAGCCGATCCACGTTTGCGAGGCGCCGCGCGACGGCTGACGGATCGCATTGGCGTCTATCTCAAGTCGCCACTCTCGCAGAAGCCCTGGGTTCGACTGGGCAACCAGCACATACTCACCGCCGAAGTCGCCGCACCATCGTTCCACACGCTCCTGATGCTCGCGCACATGCCGCAGTTCCGAAGCGAGCACCATGAGGTCATGGACCGATTGTACACATACCTCTCGCAGCCGTGGCCGAGACAGCAGGCCGTCCAGCAGGTCGGAACACATCTCATCGAGCAGCCGCACCTGGTACTCGGCGATTTCCTCCCGACACGCAATGTCATGGACGCCGATATGCCGTCGTCGCTCGCCTGGCTCGAGATCATGGCGCGGATCGGATTCCTGAGAAAGCATGAAGGCTGGCTCCGACTCTTCGATCGACTGCTCGACGATCGCGATCGCAAGGGCGTCTGGCGTCCGCCGCGCTCGGTCGTGATGCCGGAGCACGTTCCGTCATGGTCGTGGCCGGTCATGCCACTCAGCGAAACCGGCGGTGCGGCCGACTCGGCGTCAATCGACGTGACCTTCCGCCTCGGGCTGATCGCGAGGCTGGTCGGTCGAACGATCGAGCTGATCTAGCGGAGACTCGAGCCGAAAGGGACGATTGCGGAACTACCAAGCCTCGGGTTGTGCGTAAGGGTGTCGGGCTCCCGGCGGCACCACCAAGTCTCCCGTTGTGAGCAAGGGTGTCGGGCTCCCGGCGGAACCACCAGGTCTCCAGCTCTGGGTGCGCGTTTGGCGCTGTGAGAAACCGCTTGACGCGGCGCGTTTCCGGCAGGCGATGATCTCCGCCGACTGGAAGCCCCAAACTCCAACTCGAAGCCCGACACTTGGAGGTTAACAGCTTAGCGGCTCGCGCCACCGCCACCGCCACCGCCGCCGCCGCCGATCCCTGTCGTGTGTCCATCCGATTAGCTTTGTCGGATACCCATGACTGCATCCGCGAACGACACCGCGAACGAACCGGCCCTTGAGACACTGATCGGCGACGAAACCACCTTCGCCGACCTCGGGCTCGACCAGCCGCTGCTCGATGCCCTGCACGACGCAGGCTACGACCACCCGACGCCGATTCAGCGCGAAGCGATTCCGATCGCGTTGAAAGGACGAGACCTCATTGGCCTCGCGCAAACGGGCACCGGTAAAACCGCCAGTTTCACGCTTCCGATCGTCAATCGCCTGCTGGGCGGTCCGCGACGCACGCGTGTCCTGATTCTCACGCCAACGCGCGAACTCTGTCTTCAAGTGGAAGAGAGTTTCCGCAAGTACTCGAAGTACGCGCCGGTGGACGTCATTCCGGTGTTCGGCGGCGTGGGTTACGAACCGCAGGAGAAAGCGCTGCGAAGTGGCGTCGATGCCGTCGTGGCGACGCCCGGTCGACTGCTCGATCACCTCGAGAAGCGTAACGTCGACTTCACCTTCCTCGAGACGCTGGTACTCGATGAAGCGGATCGGATGCTCGACATGGGGTTCGCCCCGCAGTTGAATCGCATCGTCGAGCAGATCCCGAAATACCGGCAGACGCTGCTCTTCAGCGCGACCATGCCACCCGAAGTCGAAGCGCTGGCGCGGAAATACCTGCGCAAGCCGGTGGTGGTGCAGGTCGGCCGCCGTTCCTCGGCCGCGACCACCGTCACGCACGCCGTGTATCCCGTGCCGCGCCAGCGGAAGAACGAGCTGCTGGTTCACCTGCTCGCCGCCAAGGACCACGATTCGGTACTCGTCTTCACCCGCACCAAGTCCGGCGCGGATCGCGTGGTGCGCGACCTCGAGCAAGCCGGCATCGACGCCGGCGCCATGCACGCCGACAAGTCCCAGCAGCAGCGCATGCAGGCACTTGAAGACTTCAAGAGCGGCAAACTGCGCGTGCTCGTGGCGACAGACATCGCGCAGCGCGGACTCGATATCTCGGGCATCACGCACGTCATCAACTACGACGTGCCGCAGCAACCCGAAGACTACGTGCACCGCATCGGCCGCACCGGTCGCGCCGCAGCAACTGGCGATGCCTACACATTCATGTCCGCCGAAGAAATCGGCATGGTGCGCACGATCGAACGCACGATCGGACAGGAGATTCCGCGTGTGTCCGTACCGGGTTTCGACTTCGGAACGACCGCCGTCGCACCCTGACCGTACGCGCCGCCGCGCGAGGAGTGGTGGCGTCATCGTCGAACCCGACCGAGTCTCGATACCGTGACCGTGTCGGCGCTCGCACCGCGGGACACGACGACACGAAGGTTCGACGCCCCATAGCCAAGTCCCGACGGCGTGTAGGCCATCGAGTCGCGCGTGGACGAGAGCTGTACCGCGCGCAATTGCCGCAGGTCGAGTCGAGTCATGGTGTCGGCGTCGGCGTGAATGAGCACGCGACCGTTCGCGGCATCGAGACGCACGGCAGTTCGCGCGCCAGAGGCGATCGCCTGATCACGCGCCACCGCAAAGAGATCGGCCACGTCGTTCGCCGACGCGCGCACAACGGCCGCATCCAACAGTCGCGCGCCACCCGCGACGCCCAGCGCGAGCAAGGTGCCGCTGAGCAGCAGGATCCATAGTTGTTCGATCAGGGTGAAGCCCGCGCGGCGCACGCGCGAAGAGTCAAGGCGCGTGGTCGCAGGCGTCACGATGCGTGGGGAGCGAGGTGGCAAACGTTCCATCCGTTCGGGTCGCTGGCTATATCACACGTTGTCCTGCGGAGTGCGTCACCGTTGTGTTGCGTCCCGCATCGTTTCATTGCGAACACTCTCCACGTGCGTTCGCAGGCCTCCAGCGGCGGATTGCTCATGCATCAGATTTCGCGTGGCCGGACCCGCACCCTGCTGACCGTCGGCGCGATCGTCTCGACGGTGCTGATCGCGTCGTGCAACGGCATGGCGGCGCCGGGTGACATGACCACCAGCCAGGCGGTCATCGACATCGGCAACATGGTCATCCAGCTGCGCGAGGAGAACGCGGATCTGCAGGCACAGATCGATTCCCTGCGCGCCGCCGCCGCCTACCAGGACACGATCGTCCGCCAGCTGGCAGGCGCTGCGGGTCTGACCATGCGCCCTCCCGGCTCACTCGTGCCCTGAGCAGCAAGCCGTTCACGCGGTACATTCAGCGAAACTCACGCACAGGCCCTACGAAGCCCTTACCTGTCCCTCCATCAGACATGCGCATCGCACTTTCCACCGGTGGCGGTGATGCCCCCGGCCTCAACGCGGTCATCCGAGCGGCTGTCCTTTCCGCACGCACGCGCGGATGGGACGTACTGGGCATCAAGCGAGGGTATGCCGGACTGCTGGGCGAAGACGAGGTCATTCCGCTCACCGCGGCGAGTGTCAGCGGTATCGCGGGAACAGGCGGGACCATTCTGCGGACGACCAATCGTGGGAGCCCGTTCGCCTATCCCATTCAGCAGCCGGACGGCAGTTGGAAGGAGGTCGACCGGTCCGACGAGTTGGTGGAGAACGCGCGCAACCTCGGCATCGAGGCGATCATCTCCATCGGCGGCGACGGCTCACTCAAGATCGCGTCGCGGCTCGCCAAGAAGGGGATGCGCATCGTCAGCGTGCCGAAGACGATCGATAACGACGTCGCTGGCACGGTCACCACGTTCGGCTTCGATACCGCCGTCAACACCGCCCTCGAGGCGATCGACAAGCTGCACACCACCGCCGAGTCGCATGATCGTGTGATGGTGCTCGAGGTGATGGGGCGCGACGCGGGCTTCATCGCGCTGCACGCGGGCGTGGCGGGCACGGCGGACGTGATTCTCATCCCGGAAATCGAGTGGGATATCGAGAACGTCTGCGAGAAGATCCGGGCACGCGACGCCGCTGGTCGACGATTCAGCATCGTCGTGGTGGCCGAAGGTGCCAAACCGCGTGGCGGCGCCAATTCCATCATCGGTGCGTCTCTCCCGGGGCAGGATCGTCGACTCGGCGGTATTGCGGACCGTCTGGGCTACGACATCCAGCAACGCACCGGCAAGGAGACGCGCTCCATGGTGCTCGGCCACCTCCAGCGCGGTGGCGCGCCGACGGGCTACGATCGTCTGCTGGCGACCCGGTTCGGCGCGGCGGCCGTGCAGGCGATCGCCGACAAGCGCTGGGGTCACATGGTCGCGCTGCAGTCACCGCACCTGGTCACCATCCCGATCGAGGACGTGCTGAAAGAGGTGAAGAAGGTGGACCCGCAGCATGACGTGGTGCAGGCGGCGCGCATGATCGGTATCAGTTTCGGAGACTGAGTCGGCGCCAAAGAGTGTCGACTGTCGTGTCGCACGCGTCACCGGAGTGTGACGACGACTGTCTGTGCAGGGAGACGCTCGGCGCTCCATCGAGACAGCCGTGCTGGCGAGGAGGAGGGTCCCCCTGTCGGTAGGCTCATGTCCTGCCGATACTTACAGCCTGATTGCGATCCGTCGCTGGATGAGCGCCGAGGTGGCATGGTCTCTGCCCTATCCTCG
>Ga0163144_10016172_pt1 | contig 15303 bp, 18 predicted proteins | sample OliLak19BULKMAT1_FD_123175 | JGI IMG/M metagenome (GOLD analysis project Ga0163144, IMG submission 123175) | Freshwater microbial mat bacterial communities from Lake Vanda, McMurdo Dry Valleys, Antarctica - Oligotrophic Lake LV.19.BULKMAT1 | ecosystem: Environmental > Aquatic > Freshwater >... | reverse complement strand
CTCGCGCTGAAGCCGCTGTTCGGCGACATCGCCTCCTTCAACCCCTTCCCGTACATGGCGGCGGCCCTCATCCCGCTCGGCGCCGCCGTGTTCTTCATCCAGCGAAAGCTGGCCAACGCGACCAAGCCCGAGAACCTCAAGCTGGCGCCCGACGCCCCCGGCGAGAAGACGGCCGGCGGCTTCGTGGGCGTGCTCCTGGGCGTGATCGCGGCGGCGCTGCTGCTGAGCTTCATGCCCTTCATCCCCGGAGTGGGCGGAGTGCTCGCCGGCCTCGGCGTGCTCGGCAAGTTCGCCGTGCACCTCGGCTTGGCCCTCTCGATCCCGGCGGCCGGCTGGTTCGCCGACCGCGCCCTGCGCAAGCGCGCCGCCGCGACGAAATAAAATACTGTCCGGTTTGGTGTCAGGCATGCCGACCGGACAGTATTTATTATGAACACTGTCTACCCGGCATGCCTGACACCATTTCAGACAGTATTTATCCCCTCGGACATCTAGGTCGTTAGGCCCACGCGTGGCTGGGCCCTCCGACCCTTTCAGGCGTAGGCCTTTACGCTTATCCTGCGTAGGCCTAACGCCGAACCCCTAAACCCGTCGGAGGTACTGATGTTTCGCCGAGCCACCATTGCCCTCGCCTGCCTGTCGTTCGCCATTCCCGCCGCCGCGCAGTTCTCGCTGAAGGAGATCAAGGCCGCCTCGAAGGATCCCAAGGCGTTCACGGTCGACCAGACGTCCGTCGAGATCGTAAAGATCGGGCCGGCGGTCACGCCGTTGGATGACGCCATCGCGCCGGAGCCGGGATTGGGGGACACGATCCCGGTCCTCGACTCGATCGTCAACCTGGGCGAGAAGATCTGGAAGATCATCAACGACAATAAGCCCGTGGTGAACGTGAAGGTCCAGTACGCGACCGCGCTCCCGGAAGGCATCAAGAGCTGGGCGCAGATGGGGGGCTGGCAGAGGCCGAAGGGGACCATCTACGAGCTCACGGCCAAGAACGCGTACGGCAGCCAGGTGATCAAGCTGCGCTATCAGGTGCTGCGCACGATCGGCGGCAATTACGAGGGGAAGGGCAAGTACCTGACCGCCGTGACCGTCGAGCCGCTGCTCATCGAGGCCGCGTGGGGCTACCACCTCAGCGTCGACGCGAACGTCCCGGACGCGAGCATCGTGAACGTGGGCACGAGCACCGACCCCATCGCCGCGATGACGCCTCAGCTCGGCTGGATCATCTCGACCGCCATCAAGCAGTCGCAGGGCAAGAGCATCTACTACCTGCAGGGCGACGGCGTCTTCCAGGAGATCGGCGGGCCCTTCCGGCGCGAAGGCGACAAGGCGAACGCCGCGATTGCGAAGGCCGTGGAGGAAACGCTACGATTGTAGGCGTGAGAGTCCACAAGATAAAACAATTCAGCGTATTCATGCCGAACAAGCCGGGGGCGCTCACGCGCCTCGCGGCTTTGTTCTCTGAGAAGGGGATCAACATCCTCGGCATCGCCTCGGAGGTCCGCGACGACTCGGGCCTGGTGAGGATCGCACTGGAGAACGACCTGGAGGTCTCCTCCATCCTGTCGCACGCCGGCTTCTCGAGCGTCGAGACCCACATCCTCTCCGTGGAGGTCGACGACAAGCCCGGGGAGCTGCTGCGCGTGGCGGCCGCGCTGGCCGACGGCAAGGTCAACATCACGACGGTCTACGGCACCTCCGTGCACGGCGCCGCGAACTCCCGGATCCTGATCGCGGCCCAGAACACCGACAAGGCGCTCGCGATCCTCGAGGCGCTCGCCTCAGGAGCCCCCAGCCCCGCTTAATCGCTTCAAAATTCGTTAGAATTCGGATATGTGCCGCCTTTTCGCGCAGGTCGCCCTCAAGAGCTCGTCCGCCCGCGATCTTCTCGCGGACTCGGATTTTTCGTTGCTGCGCCAGGCCGACCTCGATCTCAAGAATCCCCAGGTTGACGGCTGGGGCCTCGCCTGGTTCGGAGAGGACGGCGCCCCGCGCCTGGTCAAGAGCGGACGCCCCGCGCCCGAGGAAAAGCAAAGGTTCACGGCCGTCGCCGATGAGGCGAAGTCGACCGTAGTGCTCGGCCATATCCGCGCCGCCTCCAAGGGCATCGGGATCGACGAGTCGCGCGCCCATCCCTTTTCGGACGAGGGCTGGGTCTTCGCGCATAACGGCACGCTTTTCATCCATAAGGAGGTCGCCGCCGCTTTGGGGCCCCGCCGCGCGCGCCTGGAGACCGACAGCGACACCGAGGTCTATTTCCAGCAGTTCTTGAAGCACCTCGCCGCCACGAACGACCAGTCCGCGGCGTTTGAGGCCTGCATCGCCGAGAACTGGCGCCTGTGGGAAGGCTGCCGCTCGCGCTACCCGGAACTCCCGGGGCCTTACTCGAGCCTCAACGCGATCGCTTCCGATGGAAAAGGGATTCACGCGCTTTGCCACGCCGCCTACCGCGGCCTCGCCGAACACGGCGTCTGCCACGCCGACCAGCCGTGGTCGGTCATGAGCTTCGCCGTTCGCGAGGGAAGGTTCGTCCTCGCGAGCGAGGGCGTCGACGGGGGGGACTGGACGCGCCTATCCCCGCCGGAGACGCTCTCCGCGATTCCGGCCGCCGCGGGCGTCGACGTGCGCCGCCGCCGCCTCACGCTGTCTTCGCCGCTCGGACCCGTCCCGGAGGTCTCCCTCGCATGAAATACGTCCTGATTGTCTGCGCCGTCGCCGTGGCCGGGTTCATGGCCTACAAGGAGTTCAAGCCCGTCCCTCCGCCGCCGCCGCCGCCGCCTCCGCCCGCGATCCTCTCCGAGCCCGCGCCCGTGATCAACGAGGAGGAGCAGGCCAAGATCCTCAAGTCCACGGAAGACCAGGACCCGAGCGTACGCTGGGAGGCCGTGCTCCTGCTCGACAAGATGAAGTCCCCGCAGGCGATGCCGGTCATCTTCTACATGCTCAGGAAGGATCTCGAGGCCCCGATCCGCATCAAGGCCGTCGATCTGCTGGGCACCCGTCGCGGGCCGGACGTGCTCAACGCGCTCGTGGGCGCTCTGAAGGACCAGGAGCCGGACGTGCGGCTCGCGTCGCTGCGCGCGCTCGAGAAGATCGGCGACTACTCGGTGGCGGGCATCATCGCCACGGGCCCGATCAAGGATCAGGAGGAGACCGTGCGGCTGCAGGCCCTCAAGACCCTGAACACCCTCCAGGACAAGAAGCAGGCCGAGATCGAGGCCGCGCGCGTGCGCTACGAGCAGGAAAAAGCGGCGGCGGCGGCGGAAGCGGCCGCGAAGAGATAGACCGTGAATCGACTGGCGATGCTGTTCATCTTCCTGGGAGCGGGGACGTTCCTCGTTTGGGACCACCTGCACCCTGACCGGGCGCCGCAGGCTCCGCCTCCGCCGCCCGCGATCGCCCAGCAGGCCGGCCCCGTCTTCTCGGAGGACGAGATCAAGAAGGTCCGCATGTCGCTGCAGGACGCCGACGCCTCCGTGCGGTGGGCCGCGATCCAGCTGCTGTTCAACATCCGCGATCCCCAACTGGGCGCGAGCCTCGAGAAGATGCTGACCGAGGATCCGGATCCCGACGTGCGCATGAAGGTCGTCGGGCTGTTCAAGGGGCGCGAGGACTTGTCCCGCCTCGGCGCGCTGGTGCGCGGCCTGAGCGATTACGAGCCGAACGTGCGCATGGCCTCGCTGAAGGCGCTCGGCGACATCGGCGATCCTTCCGTCGTGATCTGGATCACCGCGCTGCTGAAGGACGTGGAGCCGGAGGTGCGCATCGAGGCGCTCCGCACGCTGGGGCGCTTCCAGGACAAGCGCAAAGCCGAATTCAAGGTGCTGGCGGACAAGCTGCGCACCGACTACGAGGACGCCGTCCGGCGCGCCGCCGCGCGCCGTTGATTTCCACTTAGGAGACATCGCATGGAACTCACGGGCATCAAGGAGCTCAACAAGAAGGTCGCCGACGAGAGCCTGTTCATCCAGGACCTCAAGCAGGAGATCGGCAAGGTCATCATCGGGCAGGACGAGACGCTCGACCGCATCCTGGCGGCGCTCGTCGCGGGAGGGCACGTGCTCCTGGAGGGCGTCCCCGGCCTCGCCAAGACGCTGACGATCAAGACGCTGGCCAATTGCGTCTCCGCGACGTTCTCGCGCATCCAGTTCACGCCCGACCTGCTGCCCGCCGATCTGACCGGGACCTTGATCCTCGACCCGAAGACGGGCGACTTCAAGCCGCGCAAAGGGCCCGTGTTCGCCAACCTCGTCCTCGCCGACGAGATCAACCGCGCGCCGGCCAAGGTCCAGAGCGCTCTGCTCGAGGCGATGCAGGAGCGCCAGGTCACGATCGGCTCAGAGACGCACAAGCTTCCCGACCCGTTCCTCGTCCTCGCCACGCAGAACCCCATCGAGCAGGAGGGGACCTACCCGCTGCCCGAGGCCCAGGTCGACCGCTTCATGATGAAGATCCGTCTCGGCTATCCGACGAAGGCCGAGGAGAAGGCGATCCTCGAGCGCATGGGCGCGGGCGTCTTGCCCGACGTAAGGGCTGTTACGACGCCCCTGCAGCTCAACCGCGCCCGCGCGGTCGCCGCGTCGATCTATCTCGACGAGAAGATCAAGGACTACATCGTGGACCTCGTCTACGCGACGCGCGAGCCCGAGAAGCACCGCATGGCCTCCCACAAGCACCTGATCGCCTACGGCGCCAGCCCGCGCGCCACGATTTTCCTGGCGCAGGCCGCCAAGGCGCACGCCTTCATCAACGGCCGCGGCTACGTGACGCCCGAGGACGTGAAAACGATCGGCCCCGACGTCCTGCGCCACCGCGTGCTGGTGAGCTACGAGGCCGAGGCCGAGAGCATCGACAGCGACGCGATCATCCGCGCGCTTTTCGAGGCGGTCGAGGTTCCGTAAGAGAGCCGGCCCGACACCGCTATGCTGCCCCAGGAAATCCTAGCGCAGGTACGGCGCCTAGAGATCGTCACCGGGAGGCTCGTCTCCGAGAGCTTCTCGGGGGACTACCTGAGCGTCTTCAAGGGACGCGGCATGGAGTTCGCCTCCGTGCGCGAGTACGCGGAGGGGGACGATCCCCGCGACATCGACCGCAATGTCAGCGCGCGCGCGGGCAAGCCTTTCGTGCGCCAGTACATCGAGGAGCGCGAGCTCACCCTCGTCATCGCGGTCGACCTCTCGGCCTCGCAGTCCTTCGGCACGGCCGAGCGTCTCAAGCGCGAAGCGGCCACGGAGATCGGCGCGGCGCTGGCCTTCGCGGCATTGCAGAATAACGATAAGGTAGGGCTCGCGGTATTCACCGATGAATTAGAACGATGGCTTCCTCCCAAAAAAGGTCGAAGGCATGTGTTGGCGGTCATCCGCGAGATCTTGGCGTTCGAACCGAAGGGAAAAACGACGGCCATCGGCACCTCCCTCGAGCGATTGACGCGCATGTTAAAACGCCGCTGCATCGTCGTCTTGATCTCGGATTTTCGCGATAAAGGTTTTGAACGCGCATTGAAGCTGTGCGCGTTGAAGCATGATTTGATTTCGGTGGTCGTCGAGGACCCGCGCGAGTCGGACCTCCCGTCCGCGCCCGCTATTATTGAAGTGGTGGATCCGGAAACCGGCGCCGAAGGCGCGCTTGATTTACGCGCGGACGCCGCCGACTACGCCCGCGAGGAGGCGGCGCGCCGCGCGCAGCTCCAGAAGGTGTTTCGTTCGAGCGGCGTAGAAGCGATTACGGTTACGACCGATAAGCCGTCCCTTGATCCACTTCTAGCGTTCTTCAGAAAGCGCGCCAAGAGGCGATCCCGATGACGTTGCCGTTGATCTATCTTTTTCTCGCGTTGCCCGCGTTCGCGCAATCGCCCTGGCAGGTCGCCTCCTCCTCCGTCGCCGTGGTGGCCGCCGAATCCGTGGTCGTTTACGGCGGCGCCCCGGCTATGTCGAAGGCCGACACCGTTGGCTCCAACACGAGCGACATCGTTGTCGTTAACGCCGTCGAGACAGACGGTCTCTGGTCGTGGACGTTATTGCCGTTATCGACCGGCACGTTGTCGTTCGTCGCCCGCTTCCAATCCTCCGACGGCAAGGTCACCACCGCCCCGCCGGTCTCCTTCGTCGTCACCGGCACCGGCGTCCCCGACGAATCCGACATCTCCGACATCAAAGGCCCGTTCAAAGCGCGTCCCGCCCTTTGGCCGTGGTTCTTAGCGTTGGCCGTCGCCGCCGCCGCCTATTACGCTTACCGCCGCTACAAGGCCCGCCCCGTCGCCCCCGACGGAACCCCTATCCCCGACGCTCCCGTCCTTCCCCCGGAGGAGGTCGCCGCCCTCGCGATCGCGGAGCTCCGCGCCTCCGGCCTTTGGGAACAGGATCAGGCCGCCTATTATTTGGCTCTCACCGACATCCTTCGCGCGTACCTCGAAGCCCGCTACCGCGAATCCGTCACCGCGATGACGAGCGTTGAGGTCGCGCGCCTCGTGCGCAAGCGCTCCGACCTTCAGCTCTCCGGGAGCGTACGCGACCTCCTCGCGCGCGCGGACCTCGTCAAGTTCGCCAAGGCGAAGCCCGGCCCGGACGAAGGCCCGCGCGACGCGGACCTGGCGCTCGCCGTGATCAAGGCGACGACGCCGGTGGACTACGACGCGAAGGGGAAGGCGGCATGAGGTTCGCGCATCCGTGGCTGCTGCTCCTGGCGTTGCCCGCGCTGCTGCTCGCCGCGGCGGCGCTGTGGCGTCCGCGACGGGGGAGATTGGCGCTGCCGGCCGGAGACGGCCTGCGCGCGCGGCGTCCGTCCCTGCGCGCGCGCGCGGCGCGCGCGGCCGCGCCCGTCCTGCTCGCGTCCGCCCTCGGGCTGATCGCGGTGGCACTCGCGCGTCCGCAGAAGATCGTCAAGTTCGCGGGGGGGGCGGGCCAGGGGATCGACATCATGATCTCGCTCGACAGCTCGCTGTCCATGAAGGCCGTCGATTTCAAGCCGACGCGCGCGGACGCCGCGAAGGCGACCGCGAGAAAGTTCGTCCAAGGACGCGTGCAGGACCGCATCGGGCTCACGACCTTCGGCGGCGCGCCGCTGCTGCTGTGCCCGCCGACGCTCGATTACGAGGCGCTGCTCGGGCGGCTCGACGAGCTCGAGGCCGGCATGACGCGCGCCGATGGCACGGCGCTCGGAGACGGCTTGGCCTCGGCCGTCGCGCGCCTGAAGGATTCGACCGCCAAGAGCAAGGTCATCATCCTGCTGACCGACGGGCGCAGCAACACCGGCGTCGTCGATCCGCTCACGGCGGCGAAGGCGGCCGCGGCCTACGGCATCAAGGTCTACTCCATCGGCGTCGCGGGAAAAGGCGAATCGTCGATGACGATCGACGACCCCAGGTACGGACGCGTGACGGTGCCCGTGTCGGACGATCTCGACGAGGAGCTGCTCGCGGAGGTCTCCCGCCTGACCGACGGGAAGGCGTACCGCGCGAAGGACGGCGGCGAGCTCAAGAACATCTTCGCGGCGATCGACCGGCTCGAAAAATCGAAGGTGGAATTGCCCAAGCTCGCGGCGGTCGGGGACCTCAACGGGCCGCCGCTCGTCGCCGCGCTCCTGCTCCTGCTGCTCGAGTCCGCGCTGCTCGCGGGGCCGCTGCTGAGGTGGCCCTGATGTTCCGCCAAGGCGCCTGGCTCGCGGCCGCCCTGCTCATTCTCCCCGCCGCTTGGGGGCTGCTGCGCTGGGCGGAGGCCCGCCGCCGCCGCGTGGCCGAGGCGCTGGGAAGCGCCGGCGTCCTCGGCAAGACGATCGTGGGCTCAAGCCGCAACGTCGCCGCGCTGCGGCTCTGCGCGATCGCCTTCCTGCTCGTAGCCCTTGCCGGCCCGCAGTTCGGCGTCGACCTCGTCGAGACGCGCAGCGACGCGCGCCAGGCGGTCATCGTCGTGGACGTATCGAGGTCGATGCTGGCCCCGGACATCAAGCCGAACCGCCTCGAGCGCGCCAAGTCGTCGCTGTCCTTGCTGATCGACCAGCTGCGCGGGGAGCGCATCGGCGTCGTCGCCTTCGCCGGCGAGGCGCAGACGATCTGCCCGCTCACGCAGGACGCCGACGCCGCGAAGCAGCTGCTCGGGGCGCTCGAGGTCGGGGCGGTGCCGACGCCGGGAACCGCCGTCGGCGCGGCGTTGCGCTCCGCCGTCGCGATGCTGGGCCGCTATCCGGGCGGCAAGGCCGTCGTCCTCCTCACCGACGGCGAGGACCACAAGTCCGACCCCGCCGGCGCCGCGCGCGAGGCCGCCGCCGCCGGGGTGCGCGTCTTCACGGTCGGCATCGGGACGCCGGAGGGCGAGCTGCTCCCCGGCGAAGGCGGCGCTCACCACAAGGACGCGAAGGGCGGCACGGTGGTGAGCCGTCTCGACGAAGGCTCCCTCGCGCAGATCGCGCGCGAGACGGGCGGCGCCTATTACCGCACGTCGCCGGGCTCCGACGAGATCACGGACATCGCCAAGCGCATCCGCGAGCTCGACGCGGCCAAGGGCGTGTCCGGGAGCGCCAACCTCTGGCGCGACCGCTACGCGTGGCCCGCGTCCGCGGCCTTCCTGCTGTTGCTTGTCGAGCTCGCGCTGCTGCTGGCGCCCTTCAAGCGCCCGGCGGCGGCGGTCGTCCTTCTGCTGCTCGCGGCCGGCCCGGGGCGCGCGGCGACCGCCGAGAGCGAGCTGCGCGCCGGCAACAAGCTCTATGGACGGGAAAAATACGAGGCCGCGCTCGACCGCTACGGCGCCGCCGCGGCCAGGAGGCCGAAGGATCCGCGCCCGGCGTTCAACGCGGGCGGCGCGCTGTACCGCCTCGAGAAGCTGGAGGACGCGTCCGCCATGTACGAGAGCGTGGCGGCGCGCAAGGACGTTCCGGCGGCGACGCGGGCCGCGGCGCTGTATAATCTTGGCAATGCCCGATTCAAAGCCGGCGACTATGCCGGCGCCGCTTCGTCCTTCCGCGCCGTCCTGGCCGCCGCGCCCGGCGACGCCGACGCCCGTCACAATCTGGCCGTCGCGATGAACCGGCTAAAGAACCCGCCGCCTCCGTCCCCGAAGAAGAACGACCCGAAGAAAAAGGACGACCCCAAGAAGCCCGAGGACAACAAGGACAAGCCGCAGGGGGGAGGGGGCGAAGGCGAGCAGCCGAAGGCTCCTCCGAAAACCCGGCCCCAGGACTCGCTCACAAAGGAGGAGGCCGAGCGCATCCTGCGCGCGGTCAACGAGCGCGAAAAGCAGGCCCAGCGCCAGACCCAGGAAGGCGCGCGCCGGCCGCAGGGCAAGCCGCCGTCGGCGGAGGACTGGTGAGGCTCGCCGCGCTCGCTATCCTGCTCCTGCACGCCTCGGCCGCCGCGGCGGCCGAGCTCACCGTGTCGGCGACGCTCAACAGCGCGCGCGCGTTCGTCGGCGACCAGCTCGTGCTGTCGGTGTCGATCGCCGGCTCGGGCTCCGCTTCGCCGAGGGTGCCGCCGATCCCGGACGTCGAGATTTATGAATCGGGCAAGAGCCAGAGCATGTCGATCGTCAACGGCGCCGTCTCCTCGCGCGTCGTGTACACGTACGTGCTGAACCCCCAGAAGGCGGGGCGCTACGTCCTGCCGCCGGTCGAGGTCGCGGGCGCCGCGCCGACGGCCCCGATCGCCTTCGTGATCGAGGCCGTCCCCGCCGATCCCCTCCAGGCGGCGCCGCCGCCCGCGCAGGCCCCGTCGGCGCCGGCCGGCGCGCCGCCGCCCCAGCGCCCGAGCGCGGGCCCGGCGCCCGACGCGTTCGTCACGGCGACGCTCGACAAGGGCAAGGCCTTCGTCAACGAGCAGGTCACCTTGACCGTCCGCTTCTTCACCGCCGTGCCCCTGCTCGGCGCGCCGCAGTACGACGCGCCGAAGCTGACCGGCCTGCTCGCGGAGAACCTGGGGGCGGAGGGGCAAGGCACGACCGTGATCGGCGGCCGCTCCTACAACTACTCCGAGCTCAAGAGCGCCCTGTTCCCGGTGCAGGCGGGCCGCGCGACCGTGGGCCCCGCGGTCGTCACGGTGCAGATTCCCCGGCGCGGCGCCATCGGATCCGGCGACGATTTCTTCGACCGCTTCTTCAACGCGGCGGCGCCCGAGGCGCGGCGCCTGCAGACGGATCCTCTGGCCCTCCAGGCGGAGCCGCTGCCTCCGGGCGTTCCCGAGGATTTCTCCGGCGTCGTCGGCGCGCTGACGGTCGAGGCCTCCGCCGACCGGACCCAGGCCAAGACGGGCGAGGCCGTCAACCTGACGGTCGTCGTCAGCGGCGTCGGCAACATCAAGTCGCTGCCCGAGCCCAAGCGCCCGGACCTCCCGTCGGTCCGCTTCTTCGACTCGGAAAGCTCCGTCAAGCTCGAGCGGATCGGAGAGAAGGTCGGCGGCTCCAAGACCTTCAAGACGGTCATCGTCGCGCGCGTATCCGGGCCGCTCGAAATTCCGCCGTTCTCGGTCTCCTACTACGATCCGGCCAAGCGCGCTTACGCGCGGGCGCAGAGCAAGCCCGTGCGCCTGAGCGTGCTGCCGGGCGACCCCAACGCCGCGCTGCCCCTCGTGGGCGGAGGCTCGACGCCGGCTCCGGGCGTCACCGAGGTCGCGGCCGACATCCGCTATCTCAAGGGCCCCACCGGCAGCTCGGCGCTTGCCGACGCGCTGGCCGGCTTCGGGCGTCGCGGCCCCTGGCACGCCGCTCCGGGCGTCTTCCTGCTCGCGGCTCTGGCCGTCGTTCTCAGGCGCCGCGCCCTCGCCGCCGATCCCCGCGCTCGCCGCAGCCGTTTCGCGCGCGAGACGGCCGAGGGCCGCCTGAAGCAGGCCGAGGCCCAGCCGGAGGCGGAACGCGCCCGCGCGACGGCGCTCCTCGGCGAGGCGTTCACGGGCTATTTCGCGGACAAGCTGGACCTCGCCGCGGCGAGCCTCACGCTTAAGGCGATCACGCAGCGGCTGCAGGCGCGAAAGACGCCGCCGCCGGCGGCCTCCCTCGACGGCGTGCGAAATGTCTGGAACGAGCTCGACCAGCTGCGCTACGCGCCGGGCGGCGCGGACCGGGCGGAGATCCGCCGCATCGCCGCCGAGATCCGCGAACTGATGCAGGCGTTCGACAAGGAGCCGCGATGATGATCCTCCCGCTTCTCGCCGCGGTCCTGGCCCTGCCGCTGCACGCGGCGCCGTACGACGACGCGAAGGCCGCTTACGACGCGGGCGATTACGACCAGGCCGCCTCGGCGTTCGAATCCCTCGTCGAAGCGCATCCCGGCGACGCGGCGCTGCGGTACGATCTCGGCAACGCGCTCCTCAAGGCCGGAAAGCTCGGCCGGGCGTCCGCGTCGTACCAGCGAGCCTTCGACCTGGACCCGCGCGACGGCGACGGCCGCCACAACCTCGACTTCGCGCTCAAGCGCGCGGGAGAGGAGCTGGCGCCACCCGGCGTCCCCGGGCCCGCCTTCGCGGCGTTCACCGCGCTGTCCGCGCGCGAGCTGGCGGGCCTGCACTGGCTCGCGGCCTGGGCCGCCATGATCCTGGCGGGCTTCGCCTTGCTGGGCGGTCCCGAGCGCCGCGCGCGGCTGCAGGACTGGCTCCTCGCGGCGGCCGGCGCGTGGCTGCTGTTCGGCCTCTGGTGGGCGGGGCTGCGGGCCGTGCTTCCTTCCGGGCGAGGAGTCATCACCGCCGCGCGCGCCGAGCTGCGCAACGGCCCCGGCGAGAAGTTCACCGTCGGGTACACGGCGCCCGAAGGCCGGCGCGTGCGGGTGCTGTCGGAGAGCGGCGACTGGCTCGAGGTCGGGCTCCTCAAAGAGGGCGTGAAAGGCTGGACGCTCGCGTCTTCCGTGGAAAAGCTTTAAGGATTACGCGGGGTGATCGGCGTGATGGGCACCGCGGGCGGCGGGGGAGCCGCCGGCTCCGGGGGGACGACCGGCCCTTTCGGCTTCGAGGCGACGACGACGGGCGCCTTCCCGGCCTTGGCCTTGGCGGCCTTTCCCTTCTTCGCGGGCTTCGCGATAACGGTTGATTCCACCTTCTTCTTGGGAGCGGGGGGAGGGGCGGCTTCTTCGTTCTCTTCGCCTTCCTGGCCTTCCTCTCCGGCCGGCTTCACGCTGATCAGCGGCTCTTCCTTGGGCTTGTCGGGCTTCTCGCCCGAGCCTTCGCCGTCTTCGGACGCGGCCTGCTCGGCGGGGGCGCCCTCGTCGGCGGGAGCCTCCTCGTTCGGGGCGGCGCCGCCTTGTCCCGAGGGCTCCTGAACGGCCTCATCCTGCGCCGGCGCGGCGTCGGACGCTTCGGGGGCGGGAGCGGCCTCCTCTTCATCCTGGGCGCGCAGCGGGAGCGCCAGCAGCACGAGGACGGCCAAAGGCCATAGACGCTTCATCCCCTGATTGTAGCAAGGACTCATGACTAAAATATTGCGCCCCGCCGCCCAGACTGGTACCCTATCGGAATGCGAGAGCTCGTCGTTTTCGACAGCCGGCGGGACAAGAAGCACGCCGCAAAGATCGTGGATATGTTCACGCGCCACCTCTCGAAGAACGGGCTGCGCCTGACCGGGCAGCGCCGCCTCATCGTCGATCATTTCCTGAAGGCCGACCACCACCTGAGCCAGGACGAGATCTATCTCGCGCTTCGCTCCCACGGCGTCGGCCGCGCCACGGTCTTCCGCACGCTCAAGATGCTCCAGGAGTGCGGCCTCATCTCGCCCGTGGTGGGCCGCGGCGGCACCACGCGCTTCGAGGTCGAGCACGACCGCCCGCATCACGACCACCTGATCTGCGTCGCCTGCGGCCGCATCCAAGAGGTCCGCTGGCCCACGCTCGAGAAGATCCAAGACGACGCCTGCCGCAAGGCGGGGTTCGTGCCGAAATGGCACCGGCACGAGGTGTTCGGCCTGTGCAAAGACTGCGCCGCCCAAAAGCCCGGCTAATTGTTATAATCCTCGACGGTGAAGCGTTTCCGGTTCGGTTGGTACGGCGACGGCGGCCTGGGTGAGAAGATGATCCAGGCCATCTTGGCGGGCCGCAAAACGGCCACCGCCTGCCCGGCCTATGATCCCGAGGACGCGGACCTCAAAGTCGGCGACGCGCTCCAGCTCGTCGACAAGCACGGAACCGTGCGCGCCAGCCTGGTCGTCACGGTCGTGGAGCTGCGCACCTTCGGCAGCTTCAACGACGATCTCGCGCAGCGCGAGGGCGTGACCTTGGCCGAGCTGAAGGAAAAGATGAATTTCGCGAACGGACGCCAGATCCGCGAAGAGGAAGAGATGCGCGTCGTCCACTTCCGGGTCGTGCAGAGCAGCAAGGTGAAGCTATGATTCAGAAGAAGACGCTGGCCGCACTCGAGAAGGTCATCATGGCGCTGGCACCCCTCGATCCCGAGTCGCGCCGGCAGGTCATCGAGGCGACGCACAACCTCGTCGAGATCGGCATGGGCCGCCAAGGCGGCGACAAGAAGCCGTCTAAGAAAAAGCGGAAATGAAGCTCCACGTCGTCACCTTCGGCTGCCAGATGTCCGTCGCCGACGGCGAGGAATTGGCCGCGCCGCTCATGGGGCGAGGATTTACGGCAGTCGGCGACCCGGACTCCGCGGACGCGATCGTCCTCAACACCTGCACCGTGCGCCAGCACGCCGAGGACAAGGCCCTGTCCTTGATCGGGCGCCTGCGCGAGTGGAAGGACAAGGACCCGGAGCGCGTGCTGATCGTGGCGGGCTGCGCCGCCGAGCGCCTGGGCCCGTGGATCCAGAAGCGCTTCCCGTACGTGGACCTCGTCGTCGGCGCCAAGTCGATCGAGGACTATCCCAAGATCGTCGAGGAGGCGCTCGGCGCGCGCTTCGACGCGCTGGCCGAAACGCGGCTGTCCTTCGAAGCGCCGCTTCCGGAGGCCGTGGATAAAAAATTCGCCGCGTTCGTCACCATCATGCGCGGCTGCAACTATTCCTGCTCCTACTGCATCGTGCCCGCGGTGCGGGGGCGCGAGCTGTACCGGCCTTACGAAACCATCATGGCCGAGGTCCGCGCCAAGGTCCTGCTCGGCATCAAAGAGATCACCTTGCTGGGGCAGACCGTGAACAGCTGGAACGGCGCGGGGCTGCGCTTTGCGGACTTGCTGCGGAAAATGGGCGGGATTGAAGGTCTGGAGCGTATCCGGTTCGAGAGCCCTCATCCCTTTTTCGTGAACGATGATTTAATCAAGGCGATGGTCGAAACGAAAAACGTCTGCGAGCAGCTGCATTTGCCGATCCAGTCGGGGTCGGACCGGCTCTTAAAGATCATGCGGCGCAACTATACGGCGGCCGAGATCTTGGACAAAACGGCGCGTATTCGAGCGGCATTACCTTTGATTGAACTCTCGACGGACATTATCGTAGGATTCCCCTCGGAGACCGACGAGGACTTCGAGCGTACGCTCGACCTCGTAAAGGCCCTGAAGCCGTCCTGGTCGTACACGTTCAAGTACTCTCCGCGAGAGGGGACCGAGTCGGCCGCAATGACGGACGATGTCCCGGAAGACGTCAAGGTCTCTCGCTTGGAACGGCTCAATCGCGTGTGCGACGGGCTGACCGAAGAAGCGCTCGCGCGCCGGGTCGGGAAGGTCGTTTCGGTGCTGGACGAAGGGGGCGGTTTCGGCCGCACGCGGGACGGCTTCAAGGTGTCTTGGAAAGGTGCTGGAACGGACGGACGCCTCGTCGCGGTCCGGATCACCGGGACGAGCAAACGAATTTTGAAAGGGGAAACAGATGAGCGATAAGAAGACCGGGGCGGAACGCCGCAAGCACCGCCGGTTCAGCGTCGTCGAAGGCATGGTCGAGCCGATCACGCTCGAGCTCGAGGGTGCTGATAGCACGATGCGCAAGCAGCCCGCCATCATGACCGACCTCTCCGCGGGCGGCATCTCCCTGCTGATGTTCGTGGAGCCGCCCCACACCAAGAGCTTCGCGATGACCCTGTCGATCCCCGGCCTCGAGGGCGTTCCGATCGAGGCCGCCGTCGTGCGCGTCCACCAGAAGGGCGAGACCTACAGCGTGGGCCTCACCTTCAAGAAGATCCCGCGCGAAGCCCAGAAAGCCATCGAGAGGATGGCCGAGGATAGCGCCGACTGCCAGACGCGCACCTCGCTCGGACTGCCCGACGCCTGCGGCGCGGACTGCCCGTTTCATTCGTTGTTCTCCGGCAAGTCCCGTACGTCGCGCAAGGCGAAGTAGACTCTTGATCGTACTTGCCGGTCCGACGGCGTCCGGCAAAACCGATTTAGCCGTCGCTCTGGCCGAAGAGATCGGCGCCGAAATCGTTTCGGCCGACTCGCGGCAGGTCTACCGCCGGCTCG
>Ga0163144_10016170_pt1 | contig 15305 bp, 13 predicted proteins | sample OliLak19BULKMAT1_FD_123175 | JGI IMG/M metagenome (GOLD analysis project Ga0163144, IMG submission 123175) | Freshwater microbial mat bacterial communities from Lake Vanda, McMurdo Dry Valleys, Antarctica - Oligotrophic Lake LV.19.BULKMAT1 | ecosystem: Environmental > Aquatic > Freshwater >... | reverse complement strand
TCTCGAGCCCCGCGAGGGGATGGCGCAACGATGGGTCATTGAGCCTTTTGACAAGGCTCTCAGGAGACACCAATTGCTACGCATATGGCGTGAACAGCAACGGGCTTGTCGTCGGGTCATCGGCAAACAGTAGCGGTTTCCAAGTCCCTGTAAGTTGGGCGAATCCCACGTCGCCGCAAAACCGGCTTCCGACTTCCTACGCTACAGGAACCTTCTACGGCGTCAATTCTGCCGGAATTGCAGTCGGCGAAGCGCAAGATTTAACGAATACAGTCCAGCCGATTTGGTGGGATGGAGGATCAAACCCAGCCCTGCTCCTCCCGCTCCCTTCAGGAGCCGACTCTGGCGTTGCCCACTCCGTCAACGACCACGACCAGGTGCAAGCAGTCGGCTGGTGCTTCTTTGGAGCCGAAGGTCAACAGCCTGTGATTTGGACAAAAACAGGCACTACGACTTGGACCGCAGCCAAACTCAGCAATAACGGAAACCATCTCGGCAAAGCCAATTTTGTGACGAATGACACCGAGGCCGTAGGCAATGGGTTGAGCCCTATCGAAATGCTCACCTATGCGAGCACTGGCCCACCTGTCTATGTCCGTGACTGTAACGACGATACGGTCGCGGTCTGGGCGCAAAAATATAATAGTGCCTTTTATTGCGTCGGAAACTCTGCCAGGCCGTTTGAATGGAAAGGCAACCCTGGGACGGCAAGTGGTTTTTTTAAGGACTTAAACAACCTTCTGCTGCCGGGCGAAACCAAGAGTATTCTCTCTGTTTCGAGTTTTACCAGGGGTCTTGAGTTTGTGTACCTCGTAAAAGCGTCAGACAATGCGGTCTATTTAGCGAAATCGGTGGGGAGTTACTCCCCGTTCAACCCACTGTCCTATACCGTGACGAGCGGCACCTACCAGGCTGGAGGAACTACCGAGTTGACCAGTTACGACGGAACGTTCCTCGACGTCAAACGGCCAACTTTGTCTGCTGACAGCTACCCGATCCATGTGGAGTTTACGTTTAAAGTGAACAACCTCTCACCCAGCGAGCTTCTCGTCCGGTTGATTCAATCAGTTGACCTTCCAGGAATCTATGAGATGAAAGTGGATGTTTACGATTGGTCAGCGTCGAATTGGTCAACGTCGATGGCGCAGACTATATTGTTTAAATCCTGCGGTAAAGCGGCTAGATTGAAATCTACTTCCCCTAGAGATTTCATCAAGCAGGAGTCGACTGTCGGAGGCTATGATGAAAGTACTGTGCGGGTGAGGATACGCATGCGTGGCTATTTGGTTTCTAGCCCATCAGCCTTATATCGAAGCCTCACGGATCAAGTTGCCGTGTATACAAAAAGCTGAAAATGGCGTCTAAACTTGCTGCCTTGTATGTTGTGCATCTCTAAGGACGAAGCACAACATACAAGGCTGCAAAAAAGACAATTATCAAGTCCTTGTAGCAGTGCAAATGAACTGAACCGGGCGATTGTGCGTCAGAATGCTTATGCTCGGGCACTTTGTTGACCGATAACAAGGTAGTCCTAGTCGAATCCCGCCCATTTGAGGGTAAATCAACCATGTCGATTTCCAAGACCATACGAAACATCAGCTTGGCCACGGTCGCCTTTTTGGCTTCTGCAATGGCCCTCGCCCAGCCCACCGGAACTCCAATCGCTCCTGAACAAAAGGACAAAGTCCTGAAGGACATGGAGAGGATCATCACGAAGCAAGCCTATGTGCCCGGAGTTGACTTCTCAAAATGGCCGGATCTCGTCAGGAAGCACCAAAAGAAGATCGACGACTCGAAGTTCGAGCCTCAGTTCACGAGTGTAATGAATGAAGCCCTCCATGAGTTTGGCTTCAGTCACATCGTCCTGTTCTCTCCGCAGGCGGCAGACGCACGTCAGAACCGGAAAATGGCCGGTTTGGGCATACGGGTCACCATAGAGCCAAAAGGACTGAGAATCGCACTCGTCTTTCCCGGAACTCCCGCCGACGAAGTAGGTATGCGCCCTGGAGATTTGATCCTTTCGGGCGACGGAAAGCCAGTCAAATCAACGGCAGATTTGGTCGGCGAAGCAGGCTCGAAAGTGAAAGTGACGGTCGAGCGTGATGGCAAGAACGTTGACTTCGACATAACCCGGCGAATCTTCTCCACTGATGTTCCTGAATCCTTGAAGTGGGTTGATAGCGAAACTGCCATGCTGACGATTCCGACTTTTGATCTTGGATTCAAGAGACACATAGTTGCGGAGCTTATGGTCGATGTCTTGAAAGCAAAGAACTTGATCCTAGACCTTCGCAGTAACGGTGGCGGAAGAGTCGACAACTTGATGTACCTGGCAAGCTATTTCTTTGAGCCCACAAACCCAATTGGTACATTCGTCAACAGGAGAATGGCAGACGACTATGCGAAGGGCACAGGGTTGCCGGCCACAGACGCCATTGCTGTGGCGAAATGGACCACCGACCGCCTTCATACCGATGTTCCCAGATCCGAGCGGTTTGCGGGAAAAGTTGTCGTCCTTGTCGATGCGGGAACGGGAAGCGCAAGCGAAATGATGGCTGCGGCGCTTAAGGAGAAAATGGGGGCGAAACTGATCGGTTCAAAGACTGCCGGTGCCGTGCTCGCGTCGCAAATGTTCCCAATCTCGGAGAAGTTCATGTTGCAGTTCCCCTTGATGGACTATGTGACGATCAAGGGCTATCGTATCGAGGGCAACGGGCTCAAGGTGGATGAAGAAGCCGCGCCTCCAAAGTTGGGCGAAAAAGACAAGGCCATTTCATTGGCGCAGAAATACTTCGGCGGCTAGGTGTTAGGTTTGGTCGGCGCTTGGTGTTGCCAGGGGCCGACCGACTAACTTTTCTTCGCTTGTTTGGCGATCTCTTCGACCGTATGGACCGACCAACCGCTTGGTTTCAGAATTTTGAAGGAGTTTGTCGTGACCTTGACGGGTCGGAACCTTCGCATCGTTGTGTTGTCCGAACCCTTTGGGATGGACATCACACTCAAAACGAAGCCGTCGTTGTCGCGCGCTACGATCGACATCTTTGAGTCCAATGAGTCGGACTGTAAGATTGAACACTGCTCACCGTTCACCTTCGTTCTTCCGGTCCAAGCGACCACCGCGTTTCGGCCCATGTAGAGTCTGAACGGGTTGATTCCGCGCAAAGCGAGCTTCAAAAGTGGCTCGACCCTTGTTCCCGCAACGCTGACCGAGTCGGAAACTTGGGCCATATTGGTCGGTCCGGTAGCAAACGATCGCGCGTTGGATAGAGCGATCTTAAAGGTTTTGTCGTCAAGCACCCAATCAGCGTGTTTGTCCCGTTGTCGCGCGCGGCCCCGGTCTATCCATACCTCGAAGGCTTCTCCATCGGTTTCGACAGTATAGGCTAGTCCGCGTGGATGGTCATATCTGGCAAAAATCCGTTCACAGGCTTTCTTAGCTTGAGCGGAGGAGTACACTGGTGGCACGAATTCAGGACTGAGCTCCCCGACTTTGAAGGCGTCTTTGGGCGGGACGAAGGCAATTTCTCCAGGCTTACTGAACTTGAACCGCCACACTGTCCCGTACTTACTGGACTTAATGGCAACTCTGGAGAGAAGGTGGGTCTTGGGATCCATTGCGAGGCTTGTCCCGTCTTCGGCCAAATGGTTCGAGACGACAAGCATCCCGTCGCGAAGTTCGTACTTCCATAAATTGCTCAATCGGAGGGATTTCAGCCAAAGTCGAATTCCCTTTGGCGTCATGAGTGAGGCGACTAGCTCATCGAGCGTACCAGCGGCGTGGCGGATCGAGACATCGATGTCTTCGTCTCCCTTGGTTTTTTCCGTGTACTGCCTCGTCGTCGGGTCGAACTCAATCACGTTGTTCCCGCTGACGACTACCCGGAAGGGTCGGGCGCGTTTTATCGAAAGGTCCGCAGAGCCTTTGCGGTCGTAGGCCAGATCGTAGACCGTGTGTTCGCTGTTGTAAAGGGCGACCGTATCGACGTTGACGACCACTCGGGCACGGTCTTGCGTTTCATGGGCAAGGGCGCACTTTTCAGCGATCTCGTTGATGGGTTCAATAGCTGAAATGGCGAGGACGAGGCTGACGATCATGTTCTATGGTTTTCCTAGTCCAGCTGGGGCTCGGCTCTTTCCGAGGAGTCCAGCCAATGCGATCAAGGTCACAAGGTAGGGAAGCGCGTTCCAAAATTCAGGCGGAACGTTCGCGCCTGCCAACTGCGTTCCTTGAAAATGCAACTGGCTGGCCTGGATCAAGCCGAAGACCAAACACGCCACCAACGTAGGTATAGGACGCCAACCGCCGATGATTAGTGCGGCAAGTGCGATATATCCACGTCCGGCAGTCATATTCTCGCTGAAGTTCCCAGAATTACTGACGATCAGTGCTCCGGCCACACCGCAAAGCAGTCCAGTCGCCATCAACGCCAAGTACCTTACCTTGACTGGTTCGAGCCCCATTTGCCGACTCTTGTCTGGGTCGTTGCCCACGGCTAACAGGTGTAACCCGCCCTTCGTCCGTTTCAAATAGAACGCGAGCCATCCTACCGCGACGACGGCTGCCCACCAATAGAGAGTGACGGAAAGGAAGGGTGACCGTGCTAAGTCTGTGTCGTTGAGCAGTGCCTTGCTCAGTAGCCCCGTGCCTCCGATACTCAATGCGTTGATAGCCATACCGCTGATGATCTGGTCAATGGAAAAGGCTTGCGTCAAGACCGCGTGCAACATCATGAGGCACACGCTGACGGCGATTCCTGCGGACAGTGCGATCCATGGATTCTGGCTCTTGAGGCCGATGATCGCGACTGTACACGAAGAGGCCAACATTGTGCCCTCTAGGGCGATGTTCATGACCCCGGCTCGCTCGCTTGTGAGTCCACCCAGAGCGGCGAGGATCAACGGTGCCCCGAGCGTCACGGTACTCGCGACAAGCAGCCCGATTTCAACTGTCGCCAAGCTTTGACCTCCTGTATTTAATCGAGGCGAAAACGATGATGAGAATGCCGAGAAGAATGCCGCTCAAGCCCTTTGGTACACCGGTCAACTGAAGGGCCGAAGTTCCCGAACTGATGACAGCGAACAGGAACGCCGCCGGGACCAGTCCCAATGGCGAGCCACCAGAAAGCAACGCAACGCCGAGGGCGTCGAACCCATATCCAGAGGAGAAGTTAGCATAGAAGCGGTGCTCGAAGGCCAAGACAATAAACGCACCGGCCAAGCCAGCAAGTGCGCCACTAGCCATCATGGCCTTCAGAGTAACCGCTTTGACGTTGACGCCCGCTGTTTCGGCGGCTATGGGGTTAGCTCCGGTCGCGCTGAGCTCGTAACCAGCGACCGTCTTTTTCAGCCAAAAAGCGAGACAAACAACTCCCACGACACCGAACAGTAAGGCTGTACTGACTTTGAACGGTGGACTGTCGATCAGGTTGGGGAGAGACGACCCCGGTGGCAGAAGTCGAGTCGTCGGACTCTGTTGCTTAACGTCTCTGAGTGGACCAGCGACCATCCACGTCGTGAGGAACCCCGCGACGTTGTTGAGCATGATCGTCGAAATCACTTCGTGGCCTCCGCGATACGCTTTGATCCATCCGGCAGGAAACGCCCAAAGGGCACCCGCCAACATCGCGGCCAGACTGCCAAGTATGACGCCACCAACACCGGGGATGGACTGAGCGACGACTGCGGCTGTGATCGAACCCATGACAAGCTGACCGTCAGCTCCGATATTGAAGAGTCCTGCGCGAAGAGCGATGAACACGGCCAGGCCAGCCATCACTAGTGGCGTCATTTCTCGCAGAGTTTGACGCCAAGCGGCGGGGCCGCCCATGCTCCCTTCGAGTAGGCTTTTGGCTGCGGTTGCGGGCGCGACACCGGTCGTTTGGATCGCGAGGACGACGACTGCGAAGGCACCGAGTACAAGGGCGATGTGCTTCCAGCTTAGTCCATTCATGCTGCTCCGACCATGAGACGACCAATTGCTTGCCGATCCCTTTCTTCGCCTGGACGTGGACTTTGGATTTTACCGTGCGAGATCGCTACAACTCGGTCACAGTTGGCTAGCAGTTCGTCTAAGTCAAAACAGACGACGAAGGCGCTGGCACCCTTGAGACAAGCGGCGCGGAGTGCGGCATAGACTTGTGCGGTGCCGTCGATATCTAGGCCGCGAGTAGGTTGAAACGCGAGAATCAGGCTTGGGTCGCCGTCGAGTGCGCGAGCCACGACGAACCTCTGTTGATTCCCGCCCGAAAGGCTTCGCATGGGGTGTCGAATTCCGCCGTGCTTTGTCTGAAAACGATCCGCGATCCTGAGAGCTGCGTCTCTTCTCGCTTCAACATTGACCCAAGAGCCAGATGCAAACGGCTTGAGCCTCTGGAGGCCTAGGGCTGCGTTTTCGATGAGGCTCCAATCGTCAACAACGCCCTCGGCATGGCGGTCTTCGGGGATCAGCCGAAGCCCACATGCGATTCTTTGGCGAGGGCCAAGGCTGCTCCATTCTATGCCGTCAAAAAGAATCTTGCCTTTCCTAGCTTTTGTTCGCCCGACAAGTGCTTGGAAGAGTTCTCTTTGTCCGTTACCATCGACTCCGGCAAGCCCGACAATCTCGCCACTGTGGATTTCAAGATTGGCATTGTCCAATGCGTCATCGCCGCGATATCCACGGACAGTCAGACTTTGCAACTGTAGTCTTACCGGTCCGATGTCTGGCTTCGAATTCGAGGTGGTTTCGACAGCGTGACCCACGATGAGCTCTGCTAGTTGGTTCGAGTCAGTTTCTGTGACAAGTTTTGAGTCGATACTTTTACCGCCTCGCAGAACCGTGACGGTTTTACAGTGATCGATGACTTCTGGCAAGCGATGGGTGACGACTATGATGGTCGCGCCATCGGTCGCGAGTTTGCGCAGGCTCTCGAAGAGGGCGTCTGAATCACCTGGCGACAGCATCGCAGTGGGTTCGTCAAGGATCATGACTCTCGCCTCGCGCCACAAGAGCTTCAATATTTCCAGCTTTTGCTTGCCAGCGGGGCTCAGGGTTTCGGCTAGTGAATTCCACTCGAATGCATATCCCATTTGTGCGGCAAGGTCAAAGGCGCGTTTTTCTGCAACTGAAGGATTGACGAACCAACCCGGTTCTGCCCCGAGCATCAGGTTTTGCAGGCAAGTCAGCTCGGGGATGATGCTGTAGTGTTGAGACACCATGCCAATTCCACTTGAAATTGCGTCTTTTGAGTTGCGAAAGTGAACTACTCTCCCAGCTATTTCGATCGAACCAGATTCGGGCTTTTGCGCGCCGTAGAGAACCCGCATGAGAGTGGTCTTTCCTGCGCCGTTTTCGCCGACGATGGCATGGATCGCACCTGAGGTCGCGGTGAAGCAGACGCTGTCCAGAGCCCGCACCTTGCCAAAGCTCTGCGTGATCCCGGCGAGTTTCACATCCATGTGTCGAATCCCGACTCTAGCATGGTTTTGTAAAGAGCGGCAGTGGTCCAATCCGAGTGGCCCTGTTCGTCGAGGGCTGCCAGTAGGCGATCTACAAGGGCAGTGCCTGGGACTGCGGCATCAAGGTTTTCTGCTGCCTCCAATGCGTAAGCGAAGTCTTTTCGTTGGTTTTTGACCGAGAATCCGGGAGACCAATCGTCGTTTATGATCTTGGGGCCATAGTTTTCAAAGGCCCACGAACCGGCTGCCCCTGTTGCAAGAAGTTCTCGAGTTTGCGCGATGTCGAGGCCAGCCTTTTTGGCGAAGGCAAGTGATTCGCAGAGTGCCAAAAGCGCTCCCCCGACTGCGATCTGATTGGCGAGCTTCATTGTTTGGCCCGCCCCTGGGCCACCGACGAGTTCCGCACGCTTGGCATAACTTGCCATTACTGGAGCCGCACGATCGAAGTCACGGTGATCGCCGCCGCAGAAAATAGTGAGCTGCCCCATTTGCGCGCCAATCGAACCGCCGGTGATCGGAGCGTCGAGAAAGGCGTGGCCGGAATCCCTTAGTCTTGTATGGATAAGAATGGCGACGGCTGGAAGGATGGTGGAGTGGTCGATGAACAGTGCGCCTGACCGTGCCGTCGGAATCATGGATTCGATGCAGGCATCGACGTCCTCGCTCCTAGAGACGCACAGAAAGACGATGTCTGATGATTTAGCAAGTTCAGTGAGCGATCCAGCGACTATTGCACCGGCTGCGGCCAGAGGCTCTGTCTTTGCTTGAGTGCGATTCCAGACCGTGAGTCGGTGTCCGTTTTGCACGAGATGTCCGGCCATCGGGCCACCCATGACTCCCAAACCGACGAATCCAACATTAGCCACGGCGAGAATTTTAGCCTCAAACAGGCCTTGGCCGCCCAGCAAAGTGATAGGGAATGGAAAATTGTTCGGAAAAACCAACAGATCTGAACTTTTTCCGATATAATGTGGAAGTTGGGCCTTTTAGGAGGCTCACAGCAATTATCGAGGCAAATCATATGAAACGCATTCGCGCATTTACCCTTATCGAACTCCTAGTCGTCATCGCGATCATCGCGATCCTTGCTGCAATCCTCTTCCCTGTCTTTGCTCAAGCTAAGACCGCTGCAAAGAGCACTGTTTGGCTCTCAAACTTCAAGCAGTCCAACATTGGTACCTATATGTACACATCCGACCACGACGACGGTATGCCGTTCGTCAACTCTGGAAGCATAAACGGCCCAGGTTGGGGATATGGTCGTCCAGACTACATTTGGTACGAATTGGTCTATCCTTATATTAAGAACTGGGAAATGTCCTACTGCTCAGCAGATCCGTTCAGTCTGAACCAGCGACATATTGACCCAATCACTGAGTTGCCGTTGGCGCCAAACAGCCCGAATTATTGGTATGCGGTGGCTTCTCGAAGCAATATCGGATTGAACTATGATTTCATGAGTCCATGGATTGTCAAGGCCGCACCAGGTGGCAACTATGTCGGTTCAGCTCCGATCAACCAGGGCAGAGTTGCAACACCTGCTTCGACGTTGATGCAAGTTGATTCGGTCTGGGACAGAGCTGGTGGCGCACCAAAAGGCGGCGGCAACTGGGTAGTTGAAGCTCCTTGTGTGCGTATCAATGGCACAGCAGACGGATATTTGGAACCAATTTCAGAACATAGGAATTCGACAACGAACACCTGGCGGAGTTACGGTGGATGGCAACCAGGTACACAGTCATGGCTTGAGTTTGGCGGATGTTGGCCTTGGTTCAACAAGCGGTTCCACGTCGGCTACTTCGACGGTCATGTCGGCACAATGGCTCTCGGTCGATTGGTCGATGGTTGTGATGTACGTTCCGGATTCACGGGCCTTGCCTACGACGGCGACAAGTATCTGTGGGACTTGCGATGAAGAGAATCCTTCCGGCAACACTGTGTACAATCGGACTGCTAAGCCAGTTTGGATGTAGTGGTGCGTCTGAAGGGAACACTTCACAAGCCGCAGACGAGGTTCGGAAGGAAATTCCTAAACCAACCCACGAAGCCTTGCCTGTTGACGAGGATGCAATCGTGATCGGTGGCAAGAAAGCTGACGCCACGGCTACTGGTGGCAAGTAAGAGTAACATCTCCTGACCGAAACGAGCCAGACAATCTGTCTGGCTCGTTTTATTTGTGCCAGTCTAAGTGCTGACAGTGTATCGTCTGAGTCGCTGTGAAATACGACCCACACCCAACACACTCATCAACTCAAAAAGTCCTGGCCCGGTGGTTTTACCGGTTAGGGCGATTCGGACTGGATGGACGATTGGTCCGAGTTTTTCTATCCCGAGATGGATTTGAGCCTTCTTCAAGAGTGCCTCCCAATCCATCTCTTCTTGATCTCCGATTTCGGAGATCAAGTAATCAATGAGTAGTGGGACGTGTGGTTCGTTGAGCCATTTTTCAACTGCCTTGGGGTCGTACTCGACTTCGTCGGCAAAAAAGAACGCGCAGGCTTCGCCGAAGTCTGCGAGGGTAGTGACTCTCTCTTGTGTTAGCCCAACTGCATCGAGAGCCAAACCCTCTCCCCGGTTCGCTTTGCTCACCGACCCTCCCCCTAGAAGGGGGAGGGCTTCCGGAGCCTTTGCCAACATCTGCAACCCAGTCAAGTTCACACCTGAATCTGGTCGCTGAGACCAATACTGCGCAGTCTCTGGGCGTACGGCGTACTCGACCACTCGATCTAAGAGAGCTGTTGGCTCCTCAGCTCGAATATAGGCACCGTTCATCCAGTTCAACTTCTCTGCATCAAAAACTCCAGAGGAGGGTTGTAGACCCTTCAAGTCGAAGGCTTCAGCCATCTCGTCCATTGACATGATCTCGCGGTCGCCTCCAGGAGACCAGCCGATGAGCGCAATGAAGTTAGCAAGAGCTTCACCTAGATAGCCAGCGCGTCGGAAATCGAGGCAGGCGGTGTCGCCGTGTCGTTTGCTCAGTTTCGACCCGTCCTTGCCTTTTATGACGGGGAGGTGGACCATTACCGGCGGTGTCCACTCGAACGCCTTGAAAAGAACGATGTGCTTTGGTGCGCTGCCAATCCACTCTTCACCCCTGAAAATATGGGTGATCTCCATCAAGTGGTCGTCCACCATCGCCGCGAAATGGTATGTCGGCATCCCGTCGGCCTTGATGAGCACTGGGTCGTCTATGGTGTTCGAATCGTACTCAATTCGACCACGAATGGCGTCGTTGATCACGATCGTTTCGTTGCGAGGGATTTTGAGCCGTATGACACCGTGTTTACTCGCACTCGTTGCGTCTTCGACCTGCGCCGTCGTCGCATTGCGCCATGCGCCACCAAAATATCCGGTCGCGAGTTTGTTGGCAGTCTGGTGCTCACGCATTTCGGTCAGCTCTCCAGGTGTGTCGAACGCCCAATATGCCGCTCCGGAATCAAGTAGTTTCTGCCAGTAGGGTCCGTATGTCCCAGCTTCTTTGCGCACGCTTTGTCGGTAAGGACCATGTTTTCCACCCTCGACGCCAATCCCCTCCTGCCACTCAATCCCGACATAGCGAAGGCTGTCGATGATTTCATCCTCGCATCCCTCGACCAGCCTCGCCCGGTCAGTGTCCTCGATCCGCAAGATGTTCGTCCCTCCATGCCGCTTGGCAAAGAGGTGGTTGTAAAGCGCGGTGCGGATGTTCCCGACGTGCGGGCTGCCAGTGGGGCTTGGGGCGTATCTGACTCTGACGGACATAGGTTGAGATTATGCGGGAGACGGGAGTCGGGAGTCGGGAGGGCGAGTCCTCGCGAGCCGGGATCGGGCTGACAGACATAGGTTGACACTATGCGAGAGACGGGAGTCCTCATACGCTGGAGCTTCGGCGGATGAAGCGGGAGTCGGGAGGGCGAGAGTCCTCGCGAGCCGGGTTCGGGCAAGTTTTGGAATCTGGATTTTGAATCGAGGTTGATATACTTGCAAGGTGGACGTCTCATCTACCTCTCTTGCTCTCCTCGACACGACCTACGATGGCTACCTCGAAGGGCCTTTGGTCGATCAGCTCTTGACCGAGTTCGGAATTAAGTTCGCGGCGGGGCACTGGTGCGCTGGGGAGTTTTTCGACCGGTTCGCACCCGGCGGCTACAACGCCAACGTTCCAGGTTTTGATGGCAGCGAAGAAGCCCAAATCAAGAGGATCGCCAGGGCTGGGATTAAAGGAATCGAATGGCACGACATGGTCTTTTTGAACAAAGACGGGAGCCGAAACCAGGGCCGGATCGCGGCCATCTTGGCTGCAATGAACGAGAGCAAGCTCGTGCCCACGAACATGAACTTCAATGTCTGGAGCGACCCTGTTTACAAGTGGGGTTCAGTGACGAACCCCGACGCAGGTATCAGGCAGCGAGCAAAAGATCAGATCAAGGCTGGGATCGAGATCGCAAAAGAGATCGGTTGCGAGAGTTGCGGTTTGTGGCCAGGCAGCGACGGCTGGGACTATCATTTCGAGGTCGACTACGGCCAGAGACTTCGCTGGTTCATTGACGCCTGTACCGAGTTTGCCTCGCACTGCGACGACCTCGGCCTCATGTTTGGTACAGAGCCAAAGCAAAAAGAGCCAAGGGAGATGAACATGATTACCAACACAGTCGCGAAAGCGGCTTGCGTCTGCGTCGAAGTCAACCGGACTCTTGGCAAGCCCGTTATGGGGGTGGCGATTGACTACGGTCACGAACAGATGGTGGGGAACACCCCCGCTGATTCGCTCTATCTCCTCAAAACGATCGGGGTGCCGATCGCCAATTTCCACATAAACGGTGCAAAGTACAACTCGAACGACGAGGATCGGATCGCAGGGACGGACGACATTTGGCGACTCGTCGAGTTCTGCTACGCGGCCATCGACACCGGTTACGGCGGCTGGTTTGGCGAAGATCAGTTCACCTATCGCACTGAGCAGACAGTCTCAATGCGGCTGTCGATGGAGTTCTTCGCGAACTGCATGAAGAAGGCACTCAAGATTTATGCACAGAAACCGGCTCTGCAGAAAGCGCAGATGACGGGGGATGCGATTGAGACGATCCAGCTGGTGAAGAGGGTGATCTATTGCGGTTAGCAGTTGTGAGTGGGAGTTGGGAGTTAGCCGTTGGCAGACAGCAGTTAGCAGTTGGGAGTTCGGAGTTGGGACTAGATTGATCGTTGGGATATCATGAGCGCATTTCGTTACGAAAAATTGGAGATTTGGCAAAGATCGATGACACTTTGGGAGGAATTACATACTTTAACGGAATCCTTTCCAAAGAGCGAAACATTTTCACTCACAAGTCAGATTCGTCGTGCTGCGTGTTCGGTTCCCTCAAACATCGCCGAAGGATATGGAAAAGGCACAAACGTCTCTTTTTGCCGCGATGGTTAGGCACTCTCGTGACTCGATTTATGAGCTTAGAACGCTCATTGAAGGGGCAAGAAGAATTGATTATGTTCCAGACGAAAGTGCGCAGGGAATCCAACAAGAACTCGAAGAGTTGAGCAGAATGATCGATGCGTTCTTCAAGAGTTTAGAAACTCTCGAAGTTAAAGAGTCAGTCGTGGCGTACGGTGCCGACGAGGGTTGACACACGGATTCTATGCCTGCATCTTCCAACTGCCAACTCCCACCTGCCAACTGCTAACTTTCCCCCTCCCACTCCCTCCTCTGCAAAAACGTGAACATGATGCTCCAGCAAGCAGTTGCCAGCGCTGACATTGGGTATTGCAAGTCCGTAGGAAGCGCGTAAACCGCTAAAAGTACAATCATCCAGAAACACACGTTGGGGACATACGTTGGGAAGACTTCGCGCTTCCATCCGTTTGGCGTATAGACCGAGAGCAAGGCTGAAAGCTTCCACTTTTCTCGCCTCCATACGAACATTCCGACCGTATAGGGGACAAAGACGATTGGAGCGAAGACGAACATGTCCATCGCGGTCTTTGCAGCGAGAGTAGGAATTCCAGTTCCTGTGCCAAACCATTGAGCCTGAAACCCATAGAACACATCGACCATCACACCGAGTCCTACCCAAACGAGTCCACGAAAGAAAGCCTCTCCCGCCACGTTCTCGCCTTTCGACACGGTCTTGGTCACGACCTTGGCTAGTTCGGGAAGGACACCGCCTGCAATAAATCCCGCGATAGCCGCGAAGCCTAACCCCATCGAGGCTTTCAATTCTTGGAGATGTTTCGCGGCAATTGCGACGGATGGAACATTATAATATGCCGCCACAAGCGCAAACGCAAGCACCCAGACCAGTGCCATGGGTCGCCAGTTTTGCTTGAACCCATCGACTGCCGGGGCGAAGATCGATTTAATGCGAACCCTCGGTCTTCCACAAGAGTTGCTGTCGGTAGTGCTCGTCTGGCCTCGTTCTTATTCGCTCGACAGTGGCTGGAGAAAGTGGCACAATTTTATCTTTTTCGACCGCGCCCAACCCACCTGCCATCAAGATCATCCGCGAGGCTTTGACGTTAATGAGAATCGCGGTTTCGACTTCAAGGGGACTCCGTCCTAGAGCGATCAAGCCGTGGTTTTGCATCCAAATGACCTTTGGTGTCTCTCCGTGTTCTTTGACGAAATGAGTCACCGAGTCTCTGATCTTCGCCGCGAGCGGCAAGCCTGGATCGACATAGGACACCCAAGCGGTCGCGACTCCACAGCAGACGACTTCATCCGGAAAAAACCTCATGCGACAGAGTCCCTGAGCGTCCGGTGAGCAGACGAGCGAAAGGACGGCGGTGGGGTGGACGTGCCCTACAAACTCTACGCCCGGAAGGGTCAGGAGCCAGGCGTGCATGAAGGCCTCTACTGATGGCCTCAAACGCGGTGCCTGACCCCTCACCCCCAGCCCCTCTCCCCCAGAGGAGAGAGGGGAGTCCGGAGCTTCGCTGGCAGAGGAGAGAGGGGAGTCCGGAGCCTCGCCGGCAGCGAGGGAGTCCCAGTTCCCCATCTCTCCTCTGGGGGAGAGGGGGTTAGGGGGTGAGGGGCAAGCCTGCTCCAAAGTCATTCGAACATCGTCGTCGCTCAATTCATGGTCGAACGCGGTAAGAAGCGGGCGCGGATCGCAAAGGACAAACCCGTCCTCGCCGATTCCATTCAACGAGAACCCGCTGGCCTTGACCCAGAAATTCTCTCCGTCAGAGCAAGAAGTGTTCCCCTCTGCAAGAATCGCGAGGTCAAGGGACGGCTCGCCAAGCCGACGAGAAAGTCCGACAAGCTCACTTGGTGGGTTCATCAGATGAATGTATCATGTTGAACCTTTCGATTGCTTATCTGTGGCTTGCGGCCCAGTTTCTGACAGAATTGCGATTCAAATTGACAATCTGCGCTAGAATAGAAGTAACTTTCAATCAAGATTGAAACTTCGAGGCTCCCATGGCAATTTCAGCTGACCGAATAGTTCCCGCCGACCTGATGGACATCTTCCGCAAGGTCGATCAATCGGAGCGTTTGACTGTTGATGATGGAGTTCGGCTGTTCCAGCATCCGAACCTGACTGCGGTCGGATACATGGCGAACGTGGTGCGGGAGCGGTTGCATGGCCCCAAGACGTATTTCGTCCGCAACCAACACATCAACTACACGAACATCTGCAACAAGTTCTGCAAGTTTTGCTCGTTCTATGCCAAGAAAGGTGGGCCTGACCCGTATGAATTCAGTATCGAGGAGGTCAAGCGGCGGCTGGAATGGCACAAAGAAGTCGAGATCACTGAGGTTCACATGGTCGGCGGGATCAATCCCCGTTTGCCCTATAAGTACTACATGGATCTCGTGCGTACTGTCAAAGAAGTTCTGCCCGGAGTCCACGTCAAAGCATTCACCGCAATCGAAATCGAGCAGATCGCGAACAAAG
>Ga0163144_10016165_pt1 | contig 15308 bp, 16 predicted proteins | sample OliLak19BULKMAT1_FD_123175 | JGI IMG/M metagenome (GOLD analysis project Ga0163144, IMG submission 123175) | Freshwater microbial mat bacterial communities from Lake Vanda, McMurdo Dry Valleys, Antarctica - Oligotrophic Lake LV.19.BULKMAT1 | ecosystem: Environmental > Aquatic > Freshwater >... | reverse complement strand
AGGGCAACTGGGGCAGGAATCTCGTACAATGGAGGCAGGATCATCGCGGCGGCGTTTCCGCTTTGGACCGCGCACCTGATGGGTGCCCAAGGCAACGTGTCGCAGTCGATTGCACAAACGTCCTTGTTCCTCGGGCTCGGTGCGGTCGCACTTCTCTTTTCAACCGAGACAAAAGATGTGCCGCTCGCGGCCTGACGAATCATGTACTCTACAAAGATGAAAGGACTTGGGATCATCTTTGCACTGGCGGCGATCGAGACGGCGACCGCGCAGTCGATCATGGCGGTCAAAGTCAAGCCAAGAGTTGGCGAAGCCGCTGTTTGGATCCTTAAGGGAGGACGCGCAACGGTCATCCCCGATTCGGCAACTTTTTCACCGCTGTCTTGGTCTTCTGACGCTCGATGGATCGTGTTCGGATCACCGGCAAAAGCAGGTTTGTGGCGACTCGCTTTGGTGGACACCACTTCTGCGGCCCTATCAAAATACGATCTCGATGGAGAGTGCTCAGATCCGTCTTGGTCTCCAGACGGAAAGGCGTTCGTCACGTCAGTGTCTGGATCGGGAATTCGTCTTTGTAAACTGGCTGGAAGCGACCCACTCTGGTCTCCACTTCTCCCATCCGGGACGAACCCAGCATGGTCGCCGACTGGTGGAAAGATCGCGTTCATAGGTTCAAAGGGCGGCCCGAGCGGGTGGATATCGACCGACGACGGCGAGAGCGCAAGAGCATTCTTCAAACAGTCGGGCGCCGATTCACTGTCCTGGTCTCCCGACGGTCGGACTATCGCCCTCGACGTCGCGTCAAAGTCAGGCGGAGAGATTTTCTTGGTGCCTCCTTCTGGTGCAAATCCGCGCAATTTGGCTCAGATCGACAACGCACCGATTTCCTGGTCACCAGATGCGAAGAGCATTCTCGCAAAACAGAAGGGAAAATGGGTCGTGGTCTCAACGACAACTGGCCGCGCGACCGCGACCGCGTTGATCGGAGCAATGCCCCAATGGTCCGATTCAAAAACCCTCGCCGCGATAAAGGACGGCGCCCTCGTCTTCTATCAAACGGAAGCACAAACGACTACGCCATTCATCGACACTTCCCTTCCCGAGGGCCAAGTCGAAGCCTTTGCCGCATTTCGTGGCTTAGTTCTCGACGGAACGTTCGACAACCCTTGGAAAAAGGCACCAGCGCCGAAGTCAGGCCAGATCAGACTCATAGGAACTGTCCAAGGAGTCGAACTCGAAGACGACACTGCAAAGATCAATGTGTGGAGCGTCATGACACCAGACGGCATGGAGCTCCATCTCGCAAATCCACTGACACAGGGAATCCAAGTCACTTCCCTCTCGACCCGAGTCGGAAGCAATGGAAATGTGAGGTTAGAAGCTACAGACCTCTCCGTCGATTCCGAAGTGATGATGGTGGTCGAAGGCACAAAGGCGGGAGTCGGTGGAAACCTCGTGGTCGACCACGCACTACTTCCTGATCTCGTCGATGATGCCGCTCCAGGTAGTGACGCATTCGCGCGACCCGCTCGGATTCTCGAACACGATGGAGTCTGTATGGACCATGTTCTTGTCGAAATGGTCTTCCCGGTGTTGGGAAACGTCGATTGGTCAGACACCTTTTTAGCAAGTCGCGGCGGTGGGAGCCGCAGACACCACGGTCAAGACCTCATCGCGCCAAAGATGCGTCAGTTGGTCGCGACTTTCGACGGCTTCGTTCGCTTCAACCGATCCAGCGCGGGCCACTACACGATTACACTCAAAGGCGACCAGGGTTGGACCGCCGTCTATATGCACGTCAACAACGACAGCCCCGGAACCGACGACGGTCAGGGCGGTGAGCGAAACGCCTTCGCGCCTGGTCTGCGCAGCGGCGACCGAGTTGCGCAAGGCCAACTGCTAGGTTACTGTGGCGATAGCGGCAATGCCGAAAGCACGGGCCCGCACTGCCATTTCGAGCTTCGGGACGACATCGGTGGCGGGGTTTTCAATGCAACCCCCTCGCTGGAGCGAGCCAAAGTCATCACCGAACCTGTCTGCCCCGCTCCCGTGTTGGACTTTTCGATAAAGGAGTCAGAACTTAGGTGGGACGCCATCGTCACAAAAGTCGACACAATAAGGAAAGTGATCGTGGCGGAACTGATCGGTGAACGCCAGCCTGGTGGAACGGCACAAGCCGTCGCAAAGCCTCGAGTCGTCTACATCAAAGTGGGCCAAGACACGACAATATCTGTTCGCAGTGATTCCAACGACGCCCGCAAGTTCGAAGACCTCAAGGCAGGCCAATACTTGACCGCAGTCGGATCGCTCGCCTCAACCGGCAACTCACTAGAATCCCGGCACATCGGCGTAGGCCTCGGACTTGGGCAATAGCAAACGCACCGTGGCATGGACGTCACGTCCATGGTGCCAGTGGCGTCTCGCCGCTGATATATTCCTCACATTACTATGAGTCTTATGAATAGGCCCGTGGCCGGGGAGGTCACAAACAAAAATTGGCTGGTCAGAAGACCAGCCCATTTCCCGTCCAACCCCAAGGTCACCGACTATGACTAGGAGTCGTGCTATCTGAAAGCTCGACCGACGCAACGTTTCGAGCTGCGACTGACTGCACAATGCCGCCGTATTTCTCAAGTACCATCACAATTTCTTGTGCGTTTGCATTCCCACTTGGGAACGACACGCTCACCATCGTTCCACCGGCATCGACAGTCTTTGTGAAAGTCTCAACAAGACTAGGCTCGACACCTTGATCCATCAAGTATCCTGCCACGCCTCCGGCAACAGCTCCAGCGGCTGTCGCGGCGGCCATGCCACCGATAGCCGTCGCCAAAGCACCGCCGCCAAGTACTAATCCAAATCCAGGTATAGCAATGGAAGCAATGGCGGCCACTGCTCCTAGTCCAAGTCCGACACCGGCGCCCTTCATCGCACCAGCTTGAGCGTCGTCCATTGTCGTCACAGTGATCCCTTCCTTGGCATGTTTCATCACATCGCCAGCGTTCTCGTTTTCACTCGGCATTGACTTCATAAGGATACTAAGGTCTTCTGGTTTGACTCCATGGTCAAGAAGTGCGCCTACAGCCTTTGTCGCCGATTCAGTGTCTGGTAGTGTTGCGTAAATGTTGTCTCTCATAATGTTATCTCGATTTTCTGTGTCGTGAGCTCAATACTTGCTGTCTAAACCTCATGGTTTGATTTCAAGTTTGTTCTCGATTGTCTGGAGTGCGTTGCTGTCCTTTACTGCTTTGGCAGCAATTTCTCCTGCCAAAGTCTTAAGCTCGCTGCTTGTGACGTGTCCCTCAAGCGTGACCTTGTCGTCAGTAGAACTCACGTCGATAAGGTTCTTAGTGTCGTTCAGCCTTGTGTCAGCTGTGATGGCCATTTTCACCTTTGGCGTCAGCAGCGTTGCTGCACCGATGTCCTTCCCAGCCTCTTCAGCACCCCTTCCCAGGTTTTGTGCCTGATCAGCAGTCTTCTGACTGTTGTCCGCTGCATCCTTTTTGAGACCGTCCCCTGTGTTGCTGCAACCTGAGACCAATGCTAAGGCTAAGATGACGATCAGGCTAGTGTTAAGTTTCATTCTTGTTCTGGTTCTCCTAATCGGCTTGCGCCGGAAATGCGTTGCTTGAATTCCATTTCAAGCAAATTCGTCGCTAATATTGAGCCACCGGATCGCTGCAATCCATTGAGTCCTCCAGTGCAATATCTAGTTTTCGATCTTTTGATCTTTTGACTTTACCCCGGCGGACTTTAAGGCCGATCTCTCTACCAACAAGCGCGACCATGATTGAAATCGCGCTCACTCCCAAAAGCCGAGCCAAGTTTAGACGTAAGTCTCTCATTTTACAAGCTTCCTCAATTGTTCATTCATTGATGCGTCCGACCCACAATCCATCGCTAGCCATGCGCATCAATGAATGGCAATGTGACCATCCAAAGCCACCTCTCGTCAAATTGGCTTTCGTTTCATCAAGTAGGACAAAATTGCCAAGATCACAAAGACAACGAACAGGATTTGAGCAATCCAACTTGCTGTTCCGGCAATGCCTCCAAAGCCCAAAACAGCGGCTATGATCGCTATGACTAAAAACACAATCGCGTAATGTAACATACTCTGCGTCTCCTTACTTCCGAACTACGTCTTTGAGCTTTCCAGCCCAGTCATCAATCTGCTTGGCAGCGTCTTCTTGTGTCAATCCGTACTTTGTTTGTAAGACGCCCTCAAATTTGTCCCTCTTTCCGGAGATCTCCTGTAATTCGTCGTCAGTGATCTTTCCCCACTGCTCCCGAATCGATCCTGCCATTTCTTTCCATTTGCCTTCGATAATGTTCCAATTCATTTGTTTGCTCCTGGGCGCTTCGCTTTGCCGCCTAGTAATTCGCATTACTCCGGACACTCAAGTGCGGTTCCCTAATTCTTCTCACTACAAGCCGAAGGGCCTGAATCGAGTCTATCTGTACAATATTGTCAAGAATGCTTTTACGCCTGAAACATGAACCTTTGGCCAAAACAACGCTCCGGAACTTCAAAATCCAACATAAATCGACATTGCTGGACGGACATACAAGGGCACAATTCCGTGTCCATGTTTTTACAGGCATGAAAGACCGGACTTGCAGACCCTTGGAGTCACTTGCTAACCTGATTCCAGTCGAGCACAGAGATGCCTGAGGAACTGCGAAACTATTTGCAACTCTTCGAATTGCATTTCGAACTACGTGAGACACTCTCGCTATAGGTAGGAAGATGAATAGAATCCTCATCAACTGTGTTATAGACTAATGTATGAGAAACGACCCTTCAAATCTAGACACTGTAATCCAAACGAGCTATAAACGAATCTACAGTTTCGCGCTAAAGCTCACTGGGAACCTAGACGATGCCTCTGACCTGACCCAAGAAACGTTTGTCAGGGCCCATCGGGCTCGAGATCGTCGATTGCCAGAACGAAACCCAGACGCATGGTTGTTCAGAATTGCCTATCACTGCTTCCTAGACTCCAAAAGAACTGCGAAGAGGCGGCCGTCTCTAGTTTCGACTGAGGTCTTGCTCAATGCAAACTTTGACTTCGATCCCCCAGACTCGTCAGCGAATCCTGAGCAGCTATTTTTTCAAAACAAGCTCAGCGATCAGATGAGCCGGGCATGGGAATCACTCACCGAGCAGCAACGGTCGCTCATCCACTTAGCACACTTTGACGAGATGACTCATAAAGAATTGGCTGAAATTTTTGGATGTGGAGCCACGACCATTAAGACTCGCATTCATCGTGCCCATGTTGCGATGAAACAGCACTTGGCCCTGTTTGGATTTGATTCAGCCGCCGCTTTCAGGCGAACTTCCGATTAACAAAACAATGAGTAATACCCCTACAAATCAGACGGCAGTTACCGCTCAACCGAGCCCGTGGACAATTGCCGTCGCAGCCGGTGCAGGTTTCATGAGTTTCCTAGTGTGCAGGACTCTGTTCAAGCAATCGAAAGCCGCATCGTTCGTCCAGGCCTATGTGGTCGTGACCTCAACGCTAGGAGCACTCAAGTCACCACCAGAGAAGGGCATCGACGGCAAAGCATGCCTGTGCGACAAATCCTAGTGTTATTGCTGTGTGCAAAATCAGGATACTATGACCAAGGCTCCGATCAAATTGTCCGTTGAATTCACGAGACATTTCTATGTCTTAGTTATTACAGACACGAAAGAGAAGACTTGTTCTGTTGATTTCAGTTCGGTACTATGATCTTGATTTGGGCAACAATGCTGTGCCACGAATTGGGGATTCTCGCAAGGAAGGATGCTATTTCTTCTTAAAACGGATTCTTACAGGCTGAAAATAAACTGGCCCGAGAAGGTCTCTGCGGGCCACTAGAGACGCCTCTCCCCAAAAGGGAGGGGCAATTTTTTGTGCGGCTCCACCCTACCCTATTTACAGAAAGGGCGGATGCCACAGTATCACTGATGTGGGAGCTCGAGTTCCTTAGAATGCTCGATCTCAGAACTGCGCGCAAAGACTTTTAGCTAGCACCTGTGACTCAGAAGCGTGTTTTGGATTATCGTGTCCTTCAGTATGTAGACAGTAAAGAGCGGACTTGTGCAGGGTGAAGGCCTTGCCGCACACTGTATCCTGTGTTGCGATTATTTGACCGACTATGGGCGAGGCTTTAGTCAGCCCGAATCATTTCTCGGTGCGCAACGAAGTGAATGAAAACTAATGTCGTATTCAACAGATAGAGCAGATTCTCGGTCGTTAACGACCATCGTAGCCGTTTTGATGGGCGTCGCGCTCATTGTAGCGATCCTTTACTTCGCGGTTTGGGCACCATCCCAGACCCAAGGCCAACCGAGCACAGTGATCGTACAGCCCCCGGTAGCAGGGCCAGCGGGAGCACCAGGAGCTACTGGCAACCAAGGAGCGCCGGGCGCTACTGGCAACCAAGGAGCACAAGGTGCGGCTGGCAGCCAAGGAGCAGACGGTGCGGCTGGCAGCCAAGGAGCAGACGGTGCCCAGGGTGCGGACGGGGAGAAGGGAACGACCGGCACTACCGGCGGCTAAGTCAACAATTCCAAAATCCAACCCCGTAAAAATGTCCATCCCAAAACGGGATGGACTTTCTTGAAAAGCCGTGTTCAGCTGACCATATTGACAATACTGACGCATCCTATGATCTCTTCAAACTCGTCCTTCAAGGGCATCGTCCGCAACATCATTCTATTGAAAATTCCGGTTAAGTGGATGTTAGTTTCGGTGCCGTCCAAAGCGTCAAGGTGTGCCTTGATCGCAAGATCAGCTGGATTCTTGGTTTTGAAAATCTCGTAGACAGTCGCACCGATCTCCCAAACAACACCAAAGTGCGTCGCCGGAAATTCGCCGTTTGCGACGATGTGAAGTCTCAAGTCCCTGTCAGTTGCCCAGACAGTCGATTGAATCTGATCCATCGCGAGCTGGAGAAGTGCCAGGGAAGCCTTGAGTTCGACGACTTCGGTAGATTTGTTCGAGATGTGGCTTATCAGAGCCTCGCGCTCACTGTTTGCTAGTTGAAGTGCTCTGTCTGCTCGTCCCGTGATGACTTTGGCCACACTGTCTGTTCGCCCAGCTCCACCCACTTTAAGCCGAATTCTCAGCCAATACGTGTTGACAGTCCCGACGCTCAATTTTAGCTTGTCCGCAATCGCGTCGTTGGTGAAGCCAAGTATCGACAGTTCGACTATCTCTTCTTCGCGTGGAGACAATTCCCTGTGACAGGATTCTTGTAAACTCATCTCAATATCTGACTCCGCCATTGTAACCTCTTTTCGTGAATGGATCGTTAGTTTGCTTGAAATTTGGCACAAAATTTTCCCAATATGAATGTTTGTTCATATTGGAGTCTATGCGACTCATAGCTTCAAGAACACTCCTTTTGAGTTGACATTCCGCCCCGGGTCGGCGAAACCAAATTAAACTGGGTTAAGTCTGACCTCAAACCTGGTCGATTCAAAAGTCTCGCCTTTCACTGTCGGTGCAATTGTAGACGCCCAGAGATCGGATTTCACGCCCGTTCCGACTGCCCACGCTGGATGAGCACGGCAAGCAAGATAATCGCGCCCTTCACAAACCCCTGCATATAGGGCGAAACCGGCGAGGCCACAAGCATGTTCGAGATCATGCCGATGATGAGCACACCCACGACCGTCCCCCAAATCCGCCCATAACCCCCTGCCAAAGAAGTGCCTCCGATTGCCACCGCAGCGATGGCGTCGAGCTCGTAGTACAGGCCGTGACCAGACGACCCTACAGAATTCATGCGCCCGGCAAGGCCAAGCGTCGCAATACCTGTGAACAAACCGACCAAGACATAAGTCCAAATCTTCACGCGATTGGTGTTGACACCAGCAAGATATGCCGCCTGCTCGTTGGCACCGACCGCGGTTATGTTTCGACCAAGGACAGAGCGTCTCAAGATCAAACCACCGAACACCGCGACAGCCACAAACCCCAAAATTGGATAATTGAGTTCCAAAGCGTGGCCCTGAGCATCGTTCAGGAACGGAATATTGATGCCGCCTTGTCCGATGGCCGGAAAGACCGTCGCACTCTTCGAACGAATCTCGCCCCCGTCCGCCAAAACCAAAGCCAACGACCGATAGCCGACCAAACCAGCAAGCGTCGCGACGAACGGGGTCACCTTGCCCACCGTCACCAAAAGCCCATTGATCAATCCACCTAGCGTCGCCGCACCGATACAAACCGCAGCCGCGATCAAGACCGCGATTCCCTCAGGCTTGCCGCCAGTGATCGCGTCGTTCATCGCCGTGACGCCCAGGGCCGCCGCGACCGCCATAAGGCTACCGACCGAAAGGTCGATCCCGCCGCCAATGATGACCAGTGTCATTCCCACCGCCACCATCCCGACCGCCGCGTTTTGGTTCAGCAGGTTGCGCAAGTTTTCTGGCTTCAAGAACAGATCAGGCTGCCAAATCGCATTGAACACGAACAGAAGAACAAACGCCAGCAGTACGCCGTATGTTTGCAGAAACGGGCCGATTCTTGCTGTGAGTCCAAGCATCGCGGATGGTTCTACCCGAGCCGGACACCAAAACGGAGCGCGGACTTCAGTCCGCATCCTGGCACCCGGACTTTAGTCCGGTGGATTGATGTCGCCGACCTTCAAATCCGCTGCCATCACCGTCACCGTCACCGTCACCGACGAGACGACCAAACACACCAGTCCTGTTGCTTTACGGGTCAAACAATCTATTGTCGTTTTCTTCTCGTTCTATGTGGCGACATCAATCAATCGGAACGCCCAGCTCTTTGAACTTCGCGGCAAAGTTGTCACGGTTGACGACCATTCCCGAAGTTCGGGTGTCCTTGGGCGGCTCGGTGCCGTCCTTGATCCAGTGGTAGAGCATTTCCGTGCTTTTGAAACCGTGTTCATCAGCACGCATGAGAATCGAAGCCGTGACCGAAGTCGCCTTAGCTTTCTTGAACTCCTCCACCGCTTCCGTGCCGTTGATCCCACAACCGATACAGTTCTCGGTCGTAAACCCGCGCTGTTCCATAGCCCTCACCGCACCGATCACGGCAGTGTCGTTCATTCCCGCGACAAGCCAGTACTTGATGTTCGGTTTTTGAGTGAGCAAGATGTTCGCCGCATCGAGCGAACCTTGAACATCGGTCGTCTTCTGCGGTGCCTTGAAAATCTGAGTCTCCTTGAACCCGCCTGCGAGCAGAGCTTTCAGAATGTTGTCTGTACGAACCTTGGCCGTGTCGAGCTCTTCAAAAGTGACTAGGCAGACACCGATTTGATCCATCGGCCAATTCTTCTCCTTAGCCATCGCGACCAGAGTCTCGCCACTAAGCTGTCCGATCTTGTCCGCGCTGAGCCCCATGTGGTGGACGTCAACCATGATCTTGTTGTCGGCGTCCACAAACTGATCGTCGACCGTGATGACTTTCATCCCATAGCTCTCAGCCTTCCTCATGATCGCTGGACCAAGGTGAGTGTCAGGTGTACAGATGACAAATCCCTGCGCGCCTTGGGCATTGAGGTTGTCGATCGCGACCATCACCTTGTCGCCGTCTTGGGCTGGAACCTCTAGGAGCTTGAAACCATTCTCAGCCGCGCACTTCTTGGCGAACATAGTCTCAATCTGGAACCACCGTTCCTCCGGTTGCTTGACAATGTAGCCGATCTTGATGTCGCTTGGACCAGGTTTGTTGCCCTCTCCTGTCGTCGCTACCTGAGGGCTGCTACCGCTCCCGCACCCGACGGCGACAATTGCAAAACCAAGCGACAGACCTTGAAAAATGGATTTGAGTTTCATAGTTTCGCCACGACAAATGTACCCGAACCAATCCACTTACTTCTGCTTCAACTTGATCGCGGAGGGTTCCAGTCTCTTGGAACCCAATCGAATTGACACTATTCGAATCACAGATACCAGGTTTCAAGTCGAAACCAGCCTGATCCTTGATGAAAGGTGATATTATTGACGGCATAGCCCTGCGTCAAAGTTGGGGTTGGAAGAACAATGAACAGATCCATTGGTATTGGCACTGCCTCTCTTGCGGCACTCGCCCTTCTCGTAGTTACGGCCCGACAAGCCACGACCCAAGTCGGAGGTTCGTTGCCTGCCTTCGTCAAGCTCCAAGCGACCACCCCAGGAACCGCCCAGACCGGGCACTCGAACATCACCGGCACCGCCATCGCGGGCCAGCACGCCGGGGGTGGCTCGGGACTCACTGGCGTCAACGCGGACCTGCTCGACGGCATCAACTCGACTTCGTTCTTGCAAAGTATCCCCAACCCGCTCGTCCTGAGTGGCACAAGTGGCGGCTGGATCATCTCGGGGCAAAACGCCTCGACCGCGAACGGCTCCATGGGAATCTTCGGCGTGAGCACAGCTGCCACCGGCAACACTTATGGCGGACACTTCAGCAGCGCGAGCACGGACGGATGGGGCGTCTGGGGCTGGGCGTCCGCCTCAACCGGCACCACATTCGGTATGGTCGGCTTAAGCAACAGTAGCTCCGGGACTGGCGTCTTTGGCCGAGCCAGCTCTCTCGGCGGCGTCAGCTACGGAGGACGCTTTGAAAGCGATAGTACGTTAGGACACGGCGTCTTCGGACGGGCTTCTGCCTCCACCGGCACGAACTATGGCGCACGCTTCGAGGCTGCTAGCACGAGCGGGCGTGGGGTCTTCGGCTATGCCATCGCGAACTCCGGCACCACCTACGGCGGTTACTTTCAAAGCGACAGTACGGGCGGGCGCGCAGTCCTTGGCTGGGCCACCGCTGGCAGCGGAGCTACACACGGCGGTTCGTTCGAGAGTGCCAGCACGTCGGGCCGAGGCGTTTACGGCTTGGCCAGCGCCAGCAACGGCGCCACATACGGCGTGTTTGGCCTGACCACCAGCCCGGACGGGCGCGGAGTCTTCGGCTCGGCCAACTCCGGCTTCGGGGGCACGAACGGCGTGAGGGGCGAGAGCAACAGTCCGGACGGACGCGGCGTCCTAGGCTTTGCGAGTGCCTCCAACGGCACGAACTACGGGGTGCGCGGACAGAGTGACAGTCCCAACGGATATGGCGTCTATTCGGTTGGCGCCTTTGGTGCCAGCGGCACCAAAACCTTCCGCATCGACCATCCGTCAAATCCCGAGAACATGTATTTGCTCCACTACTCCACCGAGTCTCCAGAACCGATGAACTTCTACAGTGGCGTAACTGTCACAGACGCCCAAGGTGTGGCGTGGATTCAGTTGCCGAACTATTTCGGCGAGATCAATAAGGACTTCCGCTATACTTTGACCGTCGTAGACGATACCGACAGCGACATTTTCGTCCAGGCGAAGGTCGCCCGAGAAATCAGAGACAACCGATTCAAAATTCGAACCAGCGCACCTCGGGTGAAAGTCTCTTGGCGCATCGAGGCCGTGCGCAACGACCGTTGGGTTCAGGAATACGGCGCTCCCATCGAGGTGGAAAAAGTTGGCCGCGAAATGGGCAGATACCAGCACCCAGAGCTCTACGGCAAACCCGCGAGCATGGGGATGAACTACGATCCCAAACGACCAGTGGCCGGGGAGAACAGCGTGGCGCGGCCTTAACAGCTCAGAAAGACGCCACTCTGTACTTAGCCGTGTCCATCACTTCTGCTTCAACTTGTCCAATGCCACCGCCGCCAGCAAGATCACTCCACGAACCATGTACTGATAGAAAGGTTCGATCTGCAAGAGGTTCATCGCGTTCTGAACGATCCCCATGATCACGACGCCGCTGACCACGAACACCATCGAAGCGATTCCACCTTGGAGCGAAACCCCTCCTAGAACACAAGCCGCGATGACTTCTAGCTCGAAACCTTGGGCCGAGTTCGGTTGACCGCTCGTCAGGCGAGAAGCAAGGACAAGTCCAGCGAGCGAAGCGACAACGCCCTGAAGCACAAAGATAGCGACCCTCGTCCGCGCCACGTTGATCCCGGCAAGGTGAGCGGCATCGGGGTTGCCACCGATTGCTAAAGTATTCCGCCCAAAGACGGTCTTCTGCAAGACCACCGCGAACAAAACCATGCACGCAAGAGTGATCCAGACCGGCACCGGCACGCCTCGAAACTCGCCAATGTTGACAACAGGCCAGAACGCACTTCCGATGTCGTTAAAGCCGTCATGCGCGATCCCCACCGCCTTGCCTCCTGAGATCACAAGCCCAAAACTCTTGATGATCTGCATCGTCGCAAGCGTAGCGATCAGCGCCCCGATCTTGAGCTTCGCCACCGCGATCCCGTTCACCAAACCGACTGCGACCCCAAAACCCAGAGTCGCCAAAATCGCAATTCCAAGGTTCCCCGTGCTCTTGAGCACCACCGCCAAGATGACCCCTGCACAAGGCACCAGGGTCCCCACGCTAAGGTCAACATCCCCCGCCGCTAGGCAGAACATCATCGTGCAAGCCACCATCCCGACCATGCTGACCGAAACAGAAAACCCGATCATGTTGCGGACAGTAGCAAAGTTCGGCACCGTCGCTGAGCACAAAACGAACAACCCCACCGCCACGAACAACATCCCGTAGCTGTCCAATAGCTTCCGAATCGCAGTGCGCCCGACTAAGGTTGATCCTGGCAAAGACATGACTGGTTAGGGAATGACAATACCTGGGACCGCGACTTTTCTATGCCTCAACCCCGCAGGGCTAAGGCATCAAAGCCTAAACGGAGCGCGGACTTCAGTCCGCATCCTGGCACCCGGACTTTAGTCCGGTGGAGTTTCTTTCTATGGCTCAACCCTCGCAGTATTGAGGCGACTCCCCAGACACGCAAGGCGCGGGGTTTTGGGGTTTGGGGTTTGGGAGGGCGAGCCTACCCGCGAGCCGGGTCATCGGCGGTCTATGAAACATGCGCCAAACTCGGGAGTGCGATCGTGCCCGCGAGCCGGGATGAGGGTTTGGACTACAGGTATGCGGGTTGTGAGGATTGAGGCAGCCAACTTTGTAGCGCGGGCACCGTCGCCCGCAGTTTTACGGTGTTGCCGGTGAAGGTGATAAAGGCTTGCCTTCCCAAAACGGAGCGCGGACTTTAGTCCGCATCTGGTCCCCGGACTTGAGTCCGGACTACGTGGCAAAGCTGATACATCGTGGCTGTCTGGTTCGAAAATCATAGATCTCGGGGTTGGAAGGGGCAAGAAATGTTCCGCTGGAACCGGGGTGTAAAAGACATAACCCCGGAGACGCGCCTCAGCCCACCCAGACCCGGCTCGAGAGTTAATCATCATCCGTAGAAAACCGAGATAGCTGGTGATAAAACAGAAAGAAACACCCCCGGGACAAGCCCGGGGATGGGGCAGGGAAAGGCGTGGCAGCTTCCCTAAACTTATCGCGAAACCCCGAGGGGAATCAAGCGCGGTTTCGGCCCGGAACCCGCCGTCGGGTTCCGAGCCATCGACCTCTACACCTGGACGACGTTGCGATAGGTCGGTGTGAAGTCTGGAAACACCGCCGCGACGTTGTTGTTGCCGAGCCGCTTTTTCACGACCTCGGCCAAGATGTCACGGTAGTCAGTTGTCATCTTAAGGTCATATCCGTCCAAGAGTTTGTTCGTGGCACAACCGGGCCAGCTACCATAGACTTGGCCGCCATTGACCTTCCCACCCATGACGAACATGGCGTTTCCGGCACCGTGGTCGGTTCCGCGAGACCCGTTCTCCACGACGTTACGACCGAACTCCGAAAGGACGACCATGGTGAAGTCCATCCGGTTGCTTCCGACCATGTCTTTGTAGAACGCCGCGAGGGCTTTAGAAAGCGTTTGCATCAGCCCGTCCATATAGCCACCGATCGGGGCTTGGTCGGCGTGAGTGTCCCAACCGTCTAGGTCGAGGTGGACTGCTTCCAGGCCGATGTTCGCCTTTATCATCGCTGCCGTGGCCTTGAGCCCTTGGGCAAAATAGTTGTTCTCGTACACTGCACCGCCTTTCGGGAGGTAGTTGGCAAAGTCGATAGAGTCGAGTGTGGCGATGACGTTCCGCGTGTCTCGAACTGCTTGTTTCGTCATGTCTTGAACCCGGTTGTACTGGTTCGCGATCCAAGATGACATCTCGTTTCGGTCTGGGAAGTAACCCTCGTAGCCGAAGTCGTCCGGATTCGGAATCGGCAGTGTCTTGGGGCCACCGCTCATCGTACGAACTAGCCCATAAGTGAGACTTACGCCACGCATCGGCGAACCTGGGTTCTTCTCGCTGACTGTTCCCAAGTGGCGACCGAGCCATCCCGATTGTCCGTTCAGGCTGTTCCGATCGCTCTCTTCCATAAACTTCTGAGCGTCGAAGTGCGACCTCGACCAGTTCGAGGACCCAACCGCGTGGACGATAGCCAAATGGTTGTTCTGATAGGCTGGCAGTAGTGGAAGCATAGCTTGCGGAAATCCAAAGAACCCGTTGAGGTCAGTCGCCCTTCCATTCTGTCCACTGTTCGGTTTTGGGATTGCGATTGTCGGCCTTGCCGCATAGTATCCGGCGTCACCGTGAGGCACGACTAGAGTGCAACCGTCGGCCCCTCCCCGCAGATAGACCGAGATCACAATGTCACGGACAGCTTGGGTGTCTTGGGCAAACGCCATTCGCGGCAACCAAGAGTAGCCAATTGCTGCGGCAATCGTCGCGGTCGAAGCTCCACCGAGAAAACCCCGGCGAGAAATGTTCTTGTACTCGGTACAACAATGTCTTTCGTGTTCTTTCATAGGGGTTTTCCTTAGTACCAATTGAAGCTTGGGCAAGCGAGTGCCAAGGCAACCGCCTCGACGAGCCTCTCGTCGTCGATAGTCTGCTTTTGTAGAAAAGCGAGAATGGCTGATTTGTCACTAGACGACATCTCACCACCGAACAAGGCGGAACTGATGCTGTTCAGGCAGCCGACCGGAGTGCGGTCGTTTCCAAACGTCCTGACAATATCGGTCACGACATCTCCGATGTAGTTGCCCGCGACTCGGAAGGACATGTTCAACCTTGGCAACTGAGATGGGGCCCAGAAATCAAACCGATCTGGATAGCCGTCGGGCGGGCTCCAGTCGAACGGCACGTGACCAGATTGGTATAGCGTGCCGTAGAAGACCGATCCGTATTGGTAAATGCGTGACTTGCAGCTACGAAACGCAGAGTAGAGCAGATGTTGGGGCCGTTTATACTTGGCGTTTGCCGCCATCAGATTGGCTTGGGTGATGATGACTCTTAAGACAGCCTTAATATCGCCACCCGAACTGATGAAGACAGCTTGGGCATCTGTCCAGACTTTTGCCGGGACAGGGTCGCCGAGGAACCACTTAATGAGTTTCTT